>Ga0116169_1001702_pt1 | contig 17470 bp, 15 predicted proteins | sample AD_UKC130_MetaG_FD_89796 | JGI IMG/M metagenome (GOLD analysis project Ga0116169, IMG submission 89796) | Active sludge microbial communities of municipal wastewater-treating anaerobic digesters from Canada - AD_UKC130_MetaG | ecosystem: Engineered > Bioreactor > Anaerobic > Digestate | place...
CAAGGCCGAGGTCACGGCGGGTGGCGTCGACACGCGCCAGCTGTCCAGCCAGACCATGGAATCGAGCCAGAGCGGCCTGTATTTCATTGGCGAAGTGGTCGACGTAACGGGCTGGCTCGGCGGCTACAACTTCCAGTGGGCCTGGGCCAGTGCATATGCCTGTGCCCAGGGCCTGGCAAGCAAGCTCTTGAGCCCGGATCCAAAAGCACTATAATTTGCGGCTTTGCTGGAAACTGCCCGAGCTGCAATTGACGCGCAGGGGTCTCCATTGAGCGAGTTGCCAGCAAATCTCAGCCCGGGAGCCCGATCTCTTCCAGGCACATTTTTGGAACCCGAACGCTAATGACCACCATCCGTGTAAAAGAAAACGAGCCGTTTGACGTGGCCCTGCGCCGTTTCAAGCGCACCATCGAGAAACTGGGCCTGCTGACCGATCTGCGTGCCCGCGAGTTCTACGAAAAGCCCACCGCCGAGCGCAAACGCAAGAAGGCTGCAGCTGTCAAGCGCAACTACAAGCGTATCCGCTCGATGCAGTTGCCCAAGAAGATGTATTGATGGTGCGGCGGGACTGTCCCGCCGGCCACTGCAGATGGCATGACCCGCGCACGGTATCCGGACGCGGGTTTTTGCGTTATTGAATTGCGAGGAAACCATGGCACTCAAAGACCAGATCACCGAGGACATGAAAACCGCCATGCGGGCCAAGGACAGTGCGCGCCTGGGCACCATCCGGCTGCTGCTGGCGGCATGCAAGCAGAAAGAAGTCGATGAACGCGTGGTGCTGGACGACGCCGCCGTGATCGCCATCATCGACAAGCTGGTCAAGCAGCGCAAGGACTCGATCACCGCGTTCACGAGCGCCGGACGGCAGGACCTGGCCGATGCCGAGACGGCCGAGCTGGCGGTGCTGGAGGCCTATCTGCCCCAGCGCATGGACGCGCAGCAGGTGCGCGGCGAGATCGACGCCATCGTGGCGACACTGGCGACCGAACTCGGCCGCAAGCCGGCCGCCGGCGACATGGGCCGCGTGATGGGACTGGCCAAGACCCGGTTGGCGGGCAAGGCCGAGATGGGACAGGTCTCGGCCGCCGTCAAGGCAGCGCTGGCCGGCTGACATCCGCCCCTGAACGTGCCGCCCTCACGGGCTGCACGGCCACAAAAAAGGCCCGTTCAGCGGGCCTTTTTGCATGGTGCGGGCTTACTCAGCTGCCGGCGACCTTCATCTTGCCGATCAGGATCGAGCCGACCGTCTTGGCACCGTAGTTGTAGCGGTCGGCGCCAACCGCCTGGATGTCCTTGAGCATGGTCTTCATGTTGCCGGCGATCGTGATCTCGTGCACCGGATACGCGATGCGTCCGTTCTCGACCCAGAAGCCGCTGGCGCCGCGCGAATAGTCGCCGGTCACGTAGTTCACGCCCTGCCCCATCAATTCGGTGACGAACAGACCGCGGCCGAGCTTGCGCAGCATCGCGTCGAGGTCGTCCGATGGATCGGTCAGACGCGAGCTCAGCACCAGGTTATGCGAGCCGCCGGCATTGCCGGTGGTGCGCATGCCCAGCTTGCGCGCGGTGTAGCTGCTCAGGAAGTAGCCTTTGACCCGGCCGCCTTCGACCACCGAACGCGGCGCCACGCGCACGCCTTCCTCGTCGAACGGCGAGCTGCCCTTGCCGCGTTTGACGAACGGGTCTTCCAGGATGTCGATGTGCTTGGGGAACACCTGCTTGCCCATGGAATCGAGCAGGAAAGAGCTCTTGCGGTACAGCGCGCCACCGCTGACGGCCTGCACGAAGGCGCCCAGCAGTCCGGCCGCCAGCGGCGACTCGAACAGCACCGGACACTGCCGGGTGGATATCTTGCGGGCGCCCAGGCGACTCAGCGCCCGCTCTGCCGCGTACCGGCCCACGCGCTGCGCGCTGGCCAGTTCCCCGGCGTCGCGCATCGAGCTGTACCAGGCGTCGCGCTGCATGTCGTCACCGATCGAGGCGATGGGCGAGACCGAGATCGCGTGCCGCGAGCTCGAATACCCGCCGCGAAAGCCGTGTGTGTGGGCACTGAAGAAATGCGACTGCTGCGCCGATACCGCCGCGCCTTCGCTGTTGGTGATGCGCTTGTCGGTCGCCAGTGCAGCCTGTTCGCACGACATGGCCTGTTCGGCGGCCTGTTCGCTGGTCACCGACCAGGGGAAGAAGAGTTCGAGTTCGTCGGCCAGGTTCGAAACCGGCGCGATGTCGGCTTCGTCCGGCAATCCGGCCATCGGGTCCTCCGCGGTGAAGCGCGCGATGTCATAGGCCGCCTGCACGGTCTGGGCAATGGCGGCTTCGGAGAAGTCCGAGGTATTGGCATTGCCGCGGCGCTGCCCGACATAGACCGACACCGCCAGCGACTTGTCCCGGTTGCGCTCGACATTCTCGAGTTCGCCCTTGCGCACCGACACGCTGAGGCCACAGGCTTCAGAGGCTTCGGCAGCGGCATCGGTGGCACCGAGCTTGTTCGCATGGCGCAAGGCGGTGTCCACCAGTTCCTCGAAAAAAGGGCGGCTGTAGCTGAAGCCGCTGTCGGCCCGGGTGGTCTTGTGGTGTTTCATTTTGCTTCGTTCACGTGGGCGACTATGATACTTGGCTGACCAACTCCGGGCCTGCGAAGGCCTGAATGCCCGCTTCCATCCATGTCACGCAAAGCCAAAAAAGGGTATTTCGTCTCCGGCAAGTTCGTTGCCGAAGGCAGCGAACTGGACCTGGAACTCAAACGCGAACTCAAGGGATCGGACGCGCCCAGCCGTACCGACCGCAAGCGCGAGAGCGACGAGCAGCAGAAGCTCGGCGAAGACCTGCTGACGCTGCGCGCCGAATTATTTGCGCGCCTGCAACTGCCGGACAAGCTGGTCGAAGCCATCGCCGATGCCAAGCGCATCACCAATTTCGAGGGCAAGCGGCGCCAGTTGCAGTTCGTCGGCAAGCTGATGCGCAAGCTCGACCCCACCGAACTCGACGCGGTCCGCGCCGCCCTGGCCGAACAGCACAACGGCTCGGCCAGCGAGACGCTGGCACTGCACCAGGTCGAACAATGGCGCACGCGGCTGATCGACGACGATGGCGCGCTGCAGGACTGGGTGAACCAGCACCCGACGTCCGACAGCCAGCAGATGCGCGCGCTGATCCGCCAGGCCCGCAAGGACGCGGTGCCGTCCAGGCCAGGCGAGGCACCGCGCCACGGCAAAGCCTACCGCGAGCTGTTCCAGCTGGTGCGCAGCCAACTGTCCGACCGTCCGGACGACCAGGAGAATGATGACCATGCCAGCAGCAGCCGACCCGACATCTGACCCCATCCGCATCGGCATCGTGTCGGTCAGCGACCGCGCGTCCAGCGGCGTCTACGAAGACAAGGGCCTGCCGGCGCTCAGGGACTGGCTGGGCCGCGCGCTGCGCAATCCGCTGACCTTTGAAGCCCGGCTTATCCCGGATGAACAGGCGACCATCAGCGCCACGCTGATCGAACTGGTCGACGCCGGCTGCCACCTGGTGCTGACCACCGGCGGCACCGGACCGGCACTGCGCGACGTGACCCCCGAAGCCACGCTGGCGGTGGCCGACAAGGAAATGCCCGGGTTTGGCGAGCAGATGCGCCAGATCAGCCTGCGCTTCGTGCCCACGGCCATCCTGTCGCGCCAGTGCGCGGTGATCCGGGGCAAGAGCCTGATCATCAACTTGCCGGGGCAGCCCAAGGCGATTGCCGAGACGCTCGAGGGGCTGCGCGGCGAGAACGGGGAATCGCTGGTGGCCGGCATCTTTGCCGCCGTGCCGTACTGCATCGACCTGATTGGTGGGCCCTACATCGATACCGACCCGGCCGTGTGCAAGGCCTTCCGCCCCAAGTCGGCGCAGCGGCCGGCAGCACCCACCGCCTGACGCGGCAGCGGCTCTGCGGCTTATTTGCCGACCAGTTCGTTGAGCTTGTCGGCCTTGAAGTCGCCGTCGCGGCAGGCGTCGGCCGGCACACAGTCACCCTGGGTGCGTCCCTCGGACAAGGTGCCGATGGCCTGCCACAGCATTGCGATCTGGTGCTCCTGCGAGCTGGCGTTGTCGATCAGACCCCGCATCGCGAGGCTCAGCGGGTCGTCGTTCTGGGTCACGCCATACGCCGAGAAACCCATCTTGGATGCCGCCGCCTCGCGCTTGGCCTCACCGTCGGCCTGGATGATGCGCGCCGGGTTGCCGACCGCCGTGGCACCTGCCGGCACCGGCTTGGTCACCACCGCGTTGGAGCCTACCTTGGCGCCGTCGCCCACGGTGAACCCCCCGAGCACCTGGGCACCGGCGCCGACGATGACGTCGCGGCCGAGCGTCGGATGGCGCTTCGTACCCTTGTACAAGGAGGTGCCGCCGAGCGTGACGCCGTGGTAGATCGTGCAGCCGTCGCCGATTTCAGCCGTCTCGCCGACCACCACACCCATGGCATGGTCGAAGAACACCCGCTCGCCGATCTTCGCGCCCGGATGGATCTCGACACCGGTGAGAAAGCGACCGATATGCGAGACGAAACGCCCCAGCCACTTGAAGCCGTGGTTCCAGAACCAGTGCGCCGGACGGTACAGCATCAGCGCATGCAGGCCCGGGTAACAGGTCAGAACCTCCCAGGTGCTGCGCGCGGCAGGGTCACGGTCAAGGATGCACTGGATGTCGGAGCGGATTCGGGCAAACATGGGACCGAGTCTAGCCTTTGGTGCCTGACGCTGTCACCAGCATGGCCTTGGCGACACCTCTGAGAACGTGGATTTCCTCGTCGGTGATGCCGGCGCGGTTGAACAACTGGTTCAGCCGCGGCATCAGCTTGCCCGGCACGGCCGGGTCCAGATAACCTACCGCGGTCAGTGCCTGCTCCCAGTGGCTCAGCAGCCCCGCAACCTGCCGTGCGTCGGCCGCCCGGGGTGCGGTCACGCCGGCCGACGGTGCCACCACAAATCCGCCCAGGGCCATGCGCCATTCATAGGCCAGCACCTGCAGGGCCGCCGCCAGGTTCAGCGAGCCGAAGCCCGGATTGGTCGGTATCGACAAGGCCACGTGGCAGCGGTAGACATCCTCGTTGCGCATGCCGAAGCGCTCCGACCCGAACAGCAGCGCAACCCCGGTGGGCAGCGGCACCTGCGCAACAGGGCCCTTGTCGGCGGCGGCATCCAGGGGCACGCCGTTGACCAGGCGCATGAAGCAGTCGCGCGGCGCAAGCGTCGGCGGGCCAAAGTCGCGCGGCGTCATGGCGGTGGCGCACAAGTGGGTCATGCCATCCAGTGCCTCGTCCAGCGTCTCCACGATGCGCGCCTTGTTGAGCACATCCAGGGCACCGCTGGCACGCTGAATCGTCTCCTCGCGGCGCAGCACATTCGCCCAGCGGGGTGCCACCAGCACCATGTCGTCGAAACCCATGACCTTCATGGCCCGGGCCGCGGCCCCGACGTTGCCGGCATGGCTGGTATTGATCAATACGAATCGGGTCTGCATGGCGCAGATTGTCTCAGCGCCGCAGCCCCGACCAGGGCGCTGGCGGCACACTTCGCTTTTCATGGGAAAATACCGCCCTTATCGCGGATGCCATCGTGCCTCCGGTCAACGCTCCTGCTTGCAGTGCGGCACGCAACACCCCGGTTGCGGCCGAACCGAAACGAACAAACCATGCCGTCCCCCAACCTTCACCCGATGGTCAACGTGGCCATCAAGGCCGCCCGTGCCGCTGGCGCCATCATCAACCGTGCAGCGCTCGACGTAGAGTCGGTGCGCATCTCGCAAAAGCAGGTCAACGATTTCGTCACCGAAGTCGACCATGCCAGCGAGCAGGCCATCATCGAGACGCTGCTCACCGCCTATCCCGGCCATGGCATCCTGGCCGAGGAATCGGGCCAGGAACATGGCGCGAAGGATTCGGAGTTCGTCTGGATCATCGATCCGCTGGACGGCACCACCAACTTCATCCACGGCTTTCCGGTGTATTGCGTCAGCATCGCGCTGGCTGTCAAGGGCAAGATCGAGCAGGCGGTGATCTACGACCCGACCCGCAACGACCTGTTCACGGCCACCAAGGGCCGTGGCGCCTTCCTCAACGACAGGCGCCTGCGCGTGTCCAAACGCACCCGGCTGCAGGAGAGCCTGATCTCCACCGGCTTCCCGTTCCGCGCCGGCGACAACTTCCCCAGCTACCTCGCCATGATGGGCGATGTGATGCAGCGCAGCGCCGGACTGCGCCGCCCCGGCGCCGCGGCACTGGACCTGGCCTATGTCGCGGCCGGTTTCACCGATGGCTTCTTCGAGACCGGTCTGCAACCCTGGGATGTGGCGGCCGGATCGCTGCTGGTCACCGAGGCCGGCGGCCTGATCGGCAACTTCAGCGGCGAGGCCAACTTCCTGGAGCAGAAGGAATGCCTGGCCGGCAATCCCAAGATCTACGCGCAGCTGGTCTCCATCATCGGCAAGTACAGCAAGTTCGCCAGTGCCGGCGAAAAGGCCGAAGTCCGCACGCGCCTGCGCAAGAACCAGGCGGGTGCAGCCGCAGCCAACAGCGATCCTGTGGCAGATACAGCTGCGCCGGCCGCCGGCGCGGACGAGGCACCTCCGCCCGCCAACACTGACGCGCCGTTCTGACTGGACGGCCTCTGCAGCTGGAGCCGCGCCCTTGCCACCCGCCATGACCCTCACCGAACCCAGCCGGCAGACGCCGGTGTTCGGTGAATTCGATGTCGTGGTGCTCGGTGGCGGCCCCGCCGGTATTGCCGCTGCCACGGCCGCCGCACGGGGCGGCAGCCACACCCTGCTGATCGAGTCCTACGGCTTCCTCGGAGGCATGGGCACCGTGGCCGGCGTCACCAATTTCTGCGGTCTGCTTGCCAATGTGTTTGGCAAGATCGAACAGGTGGTGCACGGCGTGGCCGACGACCTGCTGGCGCGTATGCGCGCGCTCGGCGGCCTGAACGAACCGCACCTCGTGTTCGGCGATCGCATTGCCGCCCAGGCCTATGACAACGCAGCGTTCAAGGTGGCGGCCGACCAGCTGGTGCTGGGCAGCGGCGCGCAGCTGCTGTTCCATGCACTGGCGGTGGGCGTCGTCATGCGCGACGCCGGCAGCATCGATGCGGTGCTGATCGAGACCAAGTCCGGCCGCCGGGCCGTCCGTGCGCGTATGTTCATCGACTGCTCGGGCGATGGCGATCTGGCGTTCCACGCCGGTGCCGCCTTCGAGAAAGGCACAGACGGCCACGGCATGATGTACCCGTCCACGATGTTCCGCGTCAACGGCGTCGACCCGGCACGGGCGACCGACGGCGTGCGGCAGATCGGTGCGCTGATGGAACAAGCCCAGGCGAACGGACGCAGGTTCGCGCGCAAGGGCCCGATCGTCAAGCCGCAGAAGAACCCCAGCGAATGGCGCGTCAACGTCACGCAGCTGTCCAACCCAGACGGCAGCCCGGTCGACGGCACGGTGGCGGTACAGCTCAGCGCCGCCGAGGTCCAGGGGCGCCAGCAGATCGTCGACTTCTTCGATTTCCTGCGCAGCGACGTTCCCGGCTTCGAGAAAGCCTACCTGCTCGAGATCGCACCCCAGGTCGGCGTGCGAGAAACCCGGCGGGTGCTCGGCGACTACCAGCTCAGCGAGACCGACGTGCTGCAGTGTGCCGACTTCGACGACAGCATCGGCGTCAACGGCTGGATGATCGAGGAACACGTGGCCGGCAACGTGGCGCTGAAATGGCAGGACATTCCGAACTGCCGCGGCTACAACCAGTTGCCTTACCGCATGTTGCTGCCGCGCGCGATGGATAACCTGCTGGTCGCCGGCCGCTGTGCGTCGATGACGCACATGGGCCAGTCGGCGGCACGGGTGTCGGGGGCCTGCTTCGTCATGGGGCAGGCGGCAGGCAGCGCAGCTGCCATGGCGATCGAATCCAGCCAAGGCCCGCGTGCACTGGATATTGCGTTACTGCAAACCCGATTGAGGGCAGATGGGGCCTGGCTCGGCGTCACCAAGGATAACGACGCTGGCTGACGGTCGAAGCAGCTTGCGACAAAAGTCGGAAGCTGCTGTCCTTGGACGGCGACTGCAAGTGGTCGCTGAAACGGGCCGCCCAAACCTGCCGTACCGGGATTGGAATCCGACGGATGCAGCCGACGGCGGTGCCGGCTGCCGGGCCGCATGGCGTCAGGTCGAGATTTGCTTCCTGCGACGTGCGAACCACCCCATCAGGCCCAGTCCCGCGAGCATCATCGCGTAGGCTTGGGGTTCAGGTACCGGCGCCGCCGAGGTGACGAAGTGGCCATCGGTCGCGAGACCGTTGCCGGCGGTGAAGCCGTAATAGACGGGTTTGTTGGCCAAATCACTGAAGTCGACCAAGCTGCTGACCCCGAAGCTTCCCAAATCCGGATGCTCGATGCGACCGACAAATGTGCCGCGCAAGTCGTCCTGTCCCGAGGGGGTGTAGTTCACCGTCGCATACCACTGGAAATTCGGATCACGAATGCTGTCGCCCAAATGGGTTTCGGTGTAAGCCAATGGCACCACGCTGCCGCCTTGCAGGATCTGCAAACTCGGCGATTCGGGCTCCCCGGTGAAGTTAAAGGTATCGATGGCGAACGCGACGCTTCCTGTCGGCGCGCCGTCATAACCCAAGCCGGAACCGGCACCGCCGACAAATGGGGCATCGGCCATGACAAACGTCAAGCCGTCACCGCGCAAACCGCCGTTGGCAGGAATGAAAAAGTGGAAATCGAAGCTGAAGGACTGGTCAAAATCCATGGTCAGGGCCACCGGCGCAAATCCGGCACCCGCCTGCCCCTCGACGCCAGACGCCGTCAGCACCAGGTTGCTGTAGGTAAATCCGTTGCCGGGCGTATCGTTCTGGGCGGTGGCATCCCCGAGCAAGGTCCATCGCGTGAAGTCGGTCAGACCGGAACCCAAACTCACGCCCTGTTGCGCGTGGGCTGCCGACATCCAGCCCATCGCCAGGACACCTGCCAGGATGACACGATTGATCTGCATGACAGCCTCCGGAGCTTGACCAAATATGGAATTGACCGGCAGATTGCCAGGTCGGACCGCAGAAAGCAAATTCCATGCCGCACGGAGGATCCGCGGCAATTTCCCAATGGACACACGGATCCACTGGCTTTCCGCTCGATGACACGCCCTTGCTCTGTAAATAAGGCCGACAGATTTCGTCGAGCGACGGGACCCGCATGGTCCATCGGTAAGGCCGCCATGATGGCAGTCGAAGGCGAGACAGCAACCCGCGACGGTTCCTTCACCGCTGTGCACACCCGGACCTGGCAGAGGCGAACGCGCAAAACGCGGGTCTGGCCGCCGGGCAGAATATTCGGCAGTTGCCGCACGCACGTCGGCCCGATTCACTCCCCCCTTATCACCAAGGCCGCAATTGATCCCAGCAAGCGACACCGCTCTGCACAGCCGATTCGATCAACATGCCTTTCTGGGCGGCGTAGCCATCATCGGCCCCGCGCAGGCCCGGGTGCAGCGGGACTCGAAGTGCGGCGCGATCACAGGGCATGGGCTGAACTGCGACCGAGCCGGCGCGCCTTGAGCACAGCGGGGGATGGTGCCTGAGGGCTTTACACTGACTCCATGGCCCGAGCCGATGACATGCCTTCAGGTTGCTGGCGCAACCCCTCCGTATCACCCGGGCCGGGCAGAGCGTCTGATGCCTGAGGCGATTCCTTCCCGGATGGCCGCCGTGCTGCTCACCGGCTACGGCGGGCTGGACAAGCTCGAATACCGCGAGGATGTTGCCGTGCCCCGGCCCGGCCCTGCGGAGGTGCTGATCCGCGTCCGTGCTGCCGGCGTCAACAACACCGACATCAATACCCGGTCCGGCTGGTACAACCAGGCCGTCACGACCGGCACCGAGGTCGAAGGTGCGCAGTCAGGCTTTGCGGTGCAACATGCCGGCTCCGGTGACTGGGGCAGCGACATGACGTTCCCGCGTATCCAGGGCGCCGACGTGGCCGGTCAGATCGTGGCGGTCGGCGCCGATGTCAGTCCGCAACGCATCGGCGAGCGCGTGATCTGCGACCCGTATTTCCACGCGCCGGGGGACCTCACGAGCCTGGAGAGCACCGGATTCCTGGGCGCCCATCGCGACGGCGGTTTCGCGCAATTCACCGCAGTGCCCGCCAGCAATGCGATCACGGTCGCGCACGATCTGCCCTTGTCGGATGCGCAGCTCGCCACGGTGCCGTGTTCCGGCGGCACTGCGATGAACATGCTGCTGATGGCCGGATTACGCGCCGGCGACACGGTGCTTGTGACGGGTGCATCGGGTGGCGTCGGAACTTTCCTGGTGCAGATCGCCCGTGCATCCGGCGCCACGGTGGTGGCCATCTGCGGCGCCGACAAAGGTGATGCGGTGCTCAAGCTCGGCGCCCATGCCGTGATCGACCGTGCGGTCAAGGACCTGCCCAATGCCGTCAAGGCCGCACTGGGCGGCGCGCCACTGACGCTATTTGCCGATGTGGTTGGCAGCGACATGTTCGGCCCCTGCCTGGGCCTGCTGGCCACCGCAGGACGGTATGTGACCGCCGGCGCCATTGCCGGGCCGATGGTGCCACTGGACCTGCGCACCTTGTACCTGAAGAGCCTGTCGTTTTTCGGCTCCAGCGTCTACCGCCGCGATGCATTGCCCGCGCTGGTGGCGCTGCTGCAGCGCGGCGCTGTCGTCCCCGCAGTCTCCGACGTGTCGCCACTGGCACAGATCCGCGCGGTACAGACCGCCTTCCTGGCCAAGCACCATATCGGCAGCAAGGTGCTGCTGCCGCCGCCCCTGGCGATACGCTGAGCAGCGCGCTCGGCTCGCCGGTGCTCAGTCCGCGCTGAAGTATTCCGGATAACGCGCGCAGATCGCGTCGACGAAGTCCAGTGGCGAGCGGATATGCGTCAACATCGCGTCCCGCGCCCGGGCGCCGTCCCCAGCCACGATCGCGCGCACGACCTGGCGGTGCTGGTCGATCGCGATCCGGTTGCCGCCGAGTTCGGGAATCGCAATATGACGGATGCGGTTCATGCCGGTACGTGCCAGCAGCAAGGGGCCCCAGGCATGGCGATGGCCGGCCAGAACCAGGATCTCGTGGTGCATGGCTTCGTCGGCGGTCAGGTGCCCGACGAAGTCCCGCTGGTCCGAGGCCACCACCTGCCGATCGAGCCACTGGTTGAGCTTGTTGCGTTCGGCCAGCGGCGCCTGGGCCGCCAGTTCTGCGGCGCGGCACTCGATGACCTCGCGCACGAAGATCGCGTCGCGGATCCGGGCCCGGCTGAGCTGGCTGACCGAAGTGCCCCGCTGCGGCACCACCTCCAGCAGGCCTTCGCCCGCCAGGCGACGAAACGCGTCGCGGACCGGTGCCTTGCTGACACCCAGCTCTTCGGAGACCGCCAGCTCCGACAGCGCCATACCCGGGGGAAACGAGCAATTGAGGATCGCCGTGCGGATGCTCTCGTATGTCTCCTGCCCGATCTGGCCGCGTGCAGGCGCCCGCCCCACGGGCGTGGGAACAGCGCTGATGCCGGGAATGTTCAAGCGCGCACGGGCCATGGCGTGAGTCTATCGGTTGCTTGCCAGCGGTTTCGACTTATTCTAGAATTCTAGAATTCCAAAATAGATGCAGGCGGAAAAATCCGATGCCCGCTCCCGTCACCGCCGCCGCCGCCGCCATGAACAAACCCCGCCTGCTGCAACATGGCCGCCTGTTGCCCGCCCTCGAAGTCCAACTGGCCGAACACTTCGACCTGCATGGTCTGTGGCGCGAGGCTGATCCGAAAGCTTTTCTGGCCCGGCACGGTGCCGAATTCGTCGGTCTGGCCACCTCGGCACGCTTTGGTGCCGACGCGGCGCTGATCGACGCCCTGCCCGCACTCAAGGTCATCTCCAGCTTCGGCGTCGGCACCGACGCCATTGACGTGGCACGCGCGCAGGCCCGCGGCATCCAGATCGGCTACACGCCCGAGGTGCTCAACGACTGCGTGGCCGATACCGCTTTCGGCCTGGTGATCGACGTGGCACGGGGTTTGAGCGCATCCGACCGCTTCGTGCGCGCCGGGCAATGGCTCCAGGGCAATTTCCCGCTGACCACCCGCGTCAGCGGCAAACGCCTGGGCATCCTGGGGCTGGGCCGCATCGGCCAGGTCGTGGCCCGACGCGCCAGCGGCTTCGACATGGATGTGCGCTATCACAACCGCAAGCCCAATCCCGCCGTGCCATATGTTTACGAGGCCGATCTGCAAGCGCTGGCGGCCTGGGCCGATTTCCTGGTCGTGGTCAGCGCTGGCGGCGCCGAGACCCGGCATCTGGTCTCGGCCGATGTGCTGGCGGCCCTCGGCCCGGCCGGATTCCTGATCAACGTGGCCCGCGGCTCGGTCATCGACGAGGAGGCCCTGGTGCACGCACTGGAAACCGGCGCCATCGCCGGCGCCGGTCTGGACGTCTATGCCGACGAGCCCCGCATTCCGCAGCGCCTGCTGACGTTCGACAACGTGGTGCTGCTGCCGCACCTGGCAAGCGCAACCCATGAGACCCGCAAGGCCATGGGCGACATGGTGCTGGACAACCTGCTCGCATTTTTCCGCAGCGGTCAGGTCACGGTCGGCGTCCCCGCGGCCTGAGCGAGCCGCCCGCCTGCTGCAGTCCCCCTGTTCCCGCAACGACAAGATTCCCCCCAACCCCCACGGAGACATTCATGCCCGCTTCTTCCCTGCGTCCGATCCGACGCGCCATCCTGCAAGCCATACCGGCCATGTTGCTGTGCAGCGCCGCCTTTGCACAAACCCCCTGGCCGACCAAGCCGGTGACCATCGTCGTGCCGTTCGCGCCCGGTGGCGGAACCGATATCGGCACCCGCATCCTGGCCCAGCGCCTGTCCACGATCTGGGGGCAGCCGGTGCTGATCGACAACAAAGGCGGTGCCGGCGGCAATGTCGGCCTGGAAGTCGTCTCGCGTGCCAAGGCAGACGGCTACACCCTGATGACCGGCAATGTCGGTACCCAGTCGATCAACCCGACGCTGTACAAGAAGCTCAACTACAACCCCGACACCGCCTTCCAGCCGATCGCCCAGTTTGCCGAACTGCCCTTCGTGCTGGCGGTCACGCCAAGCCTGCCGGCCAGCAACGTCAAGGAACTGGTGGCGCTGGCCAAGGCCAGCCCGGACAAGTACACCTATGCCAGCTCCGGCAACGGCGGCTCGCCCCACCTGTCCGCCGAGACCTTCAAGATCGCCACCGGCACCCAGATCCTGCATGTGCCCTACAAGGGCGGCGGGGCTGCCATGACCGACCTGATGGCGGGCAATGTGCACATGATCTTCTCTTCGGTGCTGGAGATGTCGGGCCACATCAAGGCCGGCAAGCTCAAGGCACTGGCGATTTCCAGCAAGTCGCGCGTATCGGCCTTGCCGGACGTTCCGACGCTGGAAGAAGCCGGCGTCAAGGGCGCCGAGTCCGGCTCCTGGCTCGGCCTGCTGGCACCCGCAGGAACGCCGCAGGACATCGTCGACAAGATCGCAAAGAGCATCCAGCAGGCCGTGGCGCAGCCCGAAGTGAAAGAACAGTTGCTGGGACAAGGTGCGGTGGCCACCAGCGGTTCGACGGCGGATTTCGTGCAGCTGATCGCCAACGATCGCAAGCGCTACGCCCGCATCATCATCGACAACAAGCTGGGCATCGACTGAGTTACCCTTGCGTGTGAAAGAGCGCGTCGGTCCGTGCCTTGCCATGGACCCGACGCGCAAACCCCAGACACCAGCGCCGACTGGCGCGACACACGAGGAACGACATGACCCGCAAGACCTATGAGCAGCTGCGCAGCGCGCGCTGGTTCGCACCGGACGACTTCCGCTCCTTCGGCCACCGTTCGCGGGCCATGCAGATGGGCTACGAGCGGGCCGACTGGCAGGGCAAACCGGTGATTGCCATCATCAACACCTGGAGCGACATCAACAACTGCCACTCGCATTTCAAGCAGCGCGTGGAAGACGTCAAGCGCGGCATTTTCCAGGCCGGCGGATTCCCGCTGGAACTGCCGGCCATCTCGCTGGCCGAGAACTTCGTCAAGCCCACGACCATGCTGTACCGCAACCTGCTGGCAATCGAAACCGAAGAGCTGCTGCGCAGCCACCCGGTCGACGGCGCGGTGCTGATGGGCGGTTGCGACAAGACCACGCCGGCGCTGATGATGGGCGCGATCTCGGCCGGCTTCCCGTGCATCTACCTGCCCGCCGGCCCGATGCTGCGCGGCAACTGGAAAGGCAAGACGCTGGGCTCCGGCTCGGACGCCTTCAAGTACTGGGACGAACGCCGTGCCGGCAACATCACCGAAACCCAATGGCTGGAAGTCGAGGGCGGCATTGCGCGCAGCCACGGCACCTGCATGGTGATGGGAACAGCCGCCACGATGATGGGCATCGCCGAGGCGCTGGGCATGACGCTGCCGGGCGCATCGAGCATTCCGGCGCCGGACGCCAACCACCCGCGCATGTCGGCCCAGTGCGGTCGGCGCATTGTCGACATGGTCTGGGACGACCTGACGCCGGCGCGCATCTTCAGCCGCAAGAGTTTCGAGAACGCCATCACCGTGGCCATGGCCGAAGGCTGCTCGACCAACGCCATCATCCACCTGGTGGCCATGTCGCGCCGCGCCGGCGAACACTGCGCAGTGACGCTGGACGACTTCGACGCCTACAGCCGCAAGGTGCCGGTGATCGCCAACATCCGCCCCAGCGGCACCGAGTATCTGATGGAAGACTTCTACTACGCCGGTGGCATGCGCGGCCTGATGGCCCGGCTGCGCGACGGCGGCATGTTGCACCTGGACGCGATGACGGTGACCGGCAAGACCGTGGGCGAAAACCTCGAAGGCGCAGAGATCTACAACGACGACGTGATCCGCCCGCTCGACAAGCCGATCTACAAGGAAGGCGCGCTGGCGGTGCTGCGCGGCAATCTGGCGCCGGACGGCTGCGTGATCAAGCCCAGCGCCTGCAGTGCGAAATTCCTGCAGCACACCGGCCCGGCCATGGTGTTCGACGACTACCCGAGCCTGAAGAAGGCGATCGACGACCCGGATCTGGACGTGACCGAAGACCACGTCATCATCCTGCGCAACGCCGGGCCGCAGGGCGGCCCCGGCATGCCGGAATGGGGCATGGTGCCGATCCCGACCAAGCTGGTCAAGCAGGGCGTGCGCGACATGATGCGCATCTCGGATGCGCGCATGAGCGGCACCAGTTATGGCGCCTGCGTGCTGCATGTGTCACCGGAGGCCTATGTGGGCGGTGCGCTGGCCCTGGTGCGCAATGGCGACATGATCACGGTCGACGTGCCCGCCCGCACCATCCACCTGGCCATCAGCGAGACCGAGATGGCCAGCCGCAAGGCGGCCTGGACGCCGCCACCCAAACGTTTCGAACGCGGCTACGGCCACATGTTCAGCCAGCACATCCTGCAGGCCGACAAGGGCTGCGACTTCGACTATCTGGAAACCTCGTTCGGTGCGCCCATCGGCGAACCGGCCATCTACTGACTCCCAAGGAATATTCCCATGGCTCTCTCCAACGCGACCCGCGACAAACTCAAGACCGTCAGCACCGCCACCTTGTGCACCGCGCTGTTCAAGCGCGGCCTGCGCAACCAGTTCATCCAGGACGTGCGCCCCTTGAACGCCACGCTGCCCAACATGGTCGGCGAGGCCTATACGCTGCGCTACATCCCGGCGCGCGAAGACCTGAATCCGATCACCGTGTTCCAGGACCCGAAACATCCGCAGCGCGTGGCAGTCGACCAATGCCCGGAAGGCGCGGTCATGGTCATCGACAGCCGCAAGGACGCACGCGCCGCCTCGGCGGGCTCGATCCTGATCACGCGGTTGATGGTGCGTGGCGCTGCCGGCGTCGTCACCGATGGCGGGTTCCGCGACTCACCCGAGCTGGCCGAGATGCCTTTTCCGGTCTACCACAACCGGCCGTCGGCGCCGACCAACCTGACGCTGCACCAGGCGATGGACATCAACATCCCGATCGGCTGTGGCGACGTGGCCGTGTTCCCGGGTGACGTGATCGTCGGCGACCGTGAAGGCGTATTCGTGATCCCGGCCCATCTGGCGGACGAAGTCGCCGACGAGGCGGTCGAGATGACGGCATTCGAGGACTTCGTGACCGAAGAGGTGCGCAAGGGCCGCTCCATCCTCGGCCTGTATCCGCCCACCCAGCAGCAGTCGAAAGACGATTTCGCCGCCTGGCGCAAGGCCAACGGACGCTAGCGCAAGCCCGCAACAGCAAGGCAAGAGCGGCCGCGCCTGCCAAAGGCGCGGCTTGCAGCCTCAGGCCGCCATGCGCTGCGGCTCGCCAAAGGCGCTCTCCATCTCCTTGCGGATGGCATAGGCACGGGTCGACGTATCCATGGCCACATCCGACCAGCTCAGGGACTGGCCCTTCTTCACCGGCCGCAGCACCTTGACATCATGCGCCAGCCCCAACGGCAGGCCACCCATCCGCACCGACGTATCGGCCGGCAGCAGCTTGCCCCAGACCGTGTAGCCCCCCTCCCCGTCGAGAATGTCGCCGGGCGCCAGGTCGCGCTTGGCCGTTGCCACCACGTCGGCGTTCCAGCAGGTCGCCACACCCGTGGCTTCACCGCGCAGCGCGACCGAGGCCACCGACATGCCGACTTCCAGGCCGATCAGGTGCCAGCGCTTGTACAGCGTGAAATAACGTCCGCTAGGGTCGGTATGCGCGTTGTATTCCTCGAAGCAGTTGCGGATGTAGTCGGTCTCGCCCTCCACCGTGACCCAGACACCCATGCGGATGTCGTACGGGATCTTGCGGCCATCGGCCTCCAGCGAGGAAATCACCTCCACCATGCCCTTGCGTTCGAGCACGCCACCTTCGCTGACGGGTCGGGTCACGAACGGAATGTCCTCGACGCTGGCCGGCGGGTACAGCAACCCGTTGGACGGCACGGTGAGGCCGGTCGCATTGGCCACTGCCGTGCTTTCGATCGAGGGCTTGGAGCCGTCGAGAAAGCTGTTGAACATCTTCGGGTTCAGGCCGCCACGTGCGGCCTGTTCCGGCGTGAGTCCGTAATTGCCCCACACCGTCTGCGGTGTCGATTCGCAGAAATGCGGCAACCACTTGTGGCCACGGCCCGCGGCCACAACCGGGAAGCCGCAGGTACGCGCCCAGTCGACCAGATCGCAGATCAGCGCCGGCTGGTCGCCGAACGCCAACGAGTACACGACGCCGGCCGCATGCGCCTTGCGCGCCAGCAGCGGACCACAGAACGCATCGGCCTCGACCGTCACGTTGACGACATGCTTGCCATGGGCGAACGCCTCCAGGCAATGGTCGACCGCAGCAATCGGATGGCCGGTGCATTCGACGACCACGTCGATGGCCGGATGCCGCACCAGGGCCTGCCAGTCTTCGCCGATATGGGTGG
>Ga0116169_1001704_pt1 | contig 17462 bp, 30 predicted proteins | sample AD_UKC130_MetaG_FD_89796 | JGI IMG/M metagenome (GOLD analysis project Ga0116169, IMG submission 89796) | Active sludge microbial communities of municipal wastewater-treating anaerobic digesters from Canada - AD_UKC130_MetaG | ecosystem: Engineered > Bioreactor > Anaerobic > Digestate | place...
ATTTTACATTTCGGATCGGGGTGAAAATAGAGTCAATGGCAATTGTTTGCACATCATCAGGAGGTAGCAGGGTGCGATTTTCATCGGCAGGAACATAGCCACGACCTTTATTGATGGAGAGTTCGATACGAATCTCTGCCTTCTTTTCCATATGGCATATTTCCAAGTCGGGGTTTAATACCTCGAAACCTGTCAATACTTTACCAATATCCCCGGCTTTGAACACTTCTGTTCCCGAAATGTGAAGGCTTACTTTCTCGGACTCGAATTCTTCGACCAAACGTTTAAACCGTACTTTCTTTAAATTGAGAATGATACCTGTTACATCTTCGATAATACCGGGTATAGAAGCAAACTCGTGCTCTACGCCATCGATTTTTATGGATGTAACTGCAAATCCTTCAAGTGAAGAAAGCAGAATACGACGTAATGCATTGCCAATAGTAATGCCATAGCCCGGTTCAAGCGGTCGGAATTCGAACTTTCCGTGGAAAGGATCCTCCTGCAACATGATTACTTTATCGGGTTTCTGAAATGCTAATATTGCCATGTAATGTTGTTATTATTTATTTAGAATATAATTCTACGATCAACTGTTCTTTAATGTTTTCAGGGATATCGGCTCGCTCGGGCAAATACAGCAATTTGCCGCAGAACGATGCTCTATCCCATTCCAACCAAGGATATTTACTATGATTAAACCCTGTGAGGGCATTCGAAATAACTTCCAATGATTTCGATTTTTCTCTTACACCTACAATGTCGCCCGGCTTAACGGTATAAGAAGGAATATTCACCACCTTACCGTTGACGGTAATGTGACGATGATTTACCAACTGACGTGCAGCTGCTCGGGTAGGAGCAATTCCTAAACGATAAACGATGTTGTCGAGCCGCGATTCCAGTAATTGAAGCAATACTTCACCGGTGATGCCGCGACTGCGTTCGGCACGTTCAAATGTAAGGCGAAATTGTTTTTCCAAAACGCCATAGGTGTATTTGGCACGTTGCTTTTCACGTAACTGAATGCCGTATTCCGACGTTTTTCTTCGGCGGCTATTTCCGTGTTGTCCCGGTGGATAATTCTTTTTAGAAAGAACTTTATCGGGACCGAAAATAGGTTCACCAAATTTACGAGCGATTTTTGATCTTGGACCAGTATATCTTGCCATTTCTTTTTAACGAATTAAACTTTTTTATTTGAAATCTTAAACTGTACAATTAAACTCTTCTTGCTTTTGGTGGACGGCACCCGTTGTGAGGGATGGGGGTAACGTCTACAATCTCGATTACCTCAATGCCCGAAGCATGAATGGTTCTGATGGCTGCTTCGCGACCATTACCCGGCCCCTTCACAAAAACTTTTACCTTGCGAAGTCCCAAATCAAACGCAATTTTTGCGCAATCTTGCGCCACCATTTGTGCAGCATATGGTGTGTTCTTTTTTGAACTTCTGAATCCCATTTTACCTGCAGACGACCAACTGATCACGTCGCCGTTTTCGTTGGTCAACGATACAATAATATTATTGAAAGAAGACGAAATATGCGCTTGACCTTCAGCACTTACCTTGACATTTTTTCTTTTCGATGCAGTTGTTCTTTTTGCCATATTTTTTATATGTTATTTAGTAGCTTTCTTCTTGTTAGCAACTGTTTTCTTTCTACCTTTCCGGGTACGGGCATTCGTTTTGGTTTTCTGGCCGCGTACCGGTAATCCCAAACGATGACGAATACCTCGATAACATCCAATATCCATCAGTCGTTTAATATTCATCTGCACTTCGGCACGAAGATCTCCTTCCACCTTGTACTCGCTGGAAATAATTTCACGAATACGGGCAATCTGATCATCCGTCCAGTCTTTTACTTTAATATCTCTATCAACTTCCGCTTTTGCCAAAATGCGGTTAGCTGAGCTGCGTCCAATACCATAGATATAAGTGAGAGCTACTTCGCCTCGCTTATTTTGCGGTAAATCGACTCCTACAATTCGTATTGCCATATATTTTCTAATTATTTGATTACAATAATAACAATAATCGTATTAACCCTGACGTTGTTTGTATCGGGGGTTCTTTTTACAGATTACATATAAACGGCCTTTTCTTCTGACGATTTGGCAGTCGGCCGAACGTTTCTTTATCGATGCTTTTACTTTCATATCGTTGTATTCCTTTATTCTTTATTTATATCTAAATGTAATTCTACCTTTCGTAAGGTCATATGGCGACATTTCCACGCGCACTCGGTCACCCGGTAAAATACGAATATAATTCATCCGCATTTTCCCGGAAATATGAGCTGTAATTTCATGTCCATTATCTAATTCAACACGAAACATAGCGTTGGACAACGATTCCACTATGACCCCGTCTTGTTCTATTGGTGGTTGTTTAGCCATTAAAAATAGTTTTGGTTTTAAATATGATTTTCTTCAATAAATTCAAATGTTGATAAAATATCGGCTTTGCCGTTGCGGATAGCAATGGTATGTTCGAAATGAGCTGCCGGCTTACGGTCTTTTGTTCTCACCGTCCAGCCGTCGCCTTCAAACACTACATTCTTGCTTCCCATATTAATCATGGGTTCAATGGCAATACACATGCCGTTTTTGAGCAACGGGCCCGTGCCCCTTCTGCCGTAATTGGGCACCTCGGGTGGTTCGTGCATATCACGACCAATGCCATGTCCCACTAATTCACGAACAACCGAATAGCCGTGCGACTCGCAGTAACTTTGTATAGCCCATGCGATATCTCCTATCCGATTATCTTCGCGTGCTTGTTCTATCCCTTTATAAAGCGCTTCTTTGGTTACTCTGAGCAACGCTTTTATTTTTTCGTCTACTTCACCTACACAAAACGTATAGGCCGAATCGCCGCAGTAACCGTTTTTGGTTGCACCACAATCTATGGATATGATGTCTCCTTCTCTCAACGGTTTATTATTGGGTATACCATGCACCACATTTTCATTTATTGAAGTACAAATGGAATTCGGAAAACCTCCATATCCCAAAAAAGTAGGAATGGCACCATGATCTCTTATGAACTCCTCGGCGATTCGATCGAGTTGCAACGTAGTAATTCCCGGCTTGATGTGTTTCGAAAGCTCTCCGAGCGTCATTCCCACAAGGCGGTTACTTTCGCGCATAAGTTCGATCTCTTCCTCGGTCTTCAATATGATCGTTCTGTTATTTCTCATCTATCAGAAAAATCCCTCCCTAAATTTAATATGCCGCAATAGATCCTGTTCTACCTTTAATTTTTTGACCGGATTTCAAAAATCCGTCGTAATGATGCATCAATAAATGACTTTCTATCTGTTGCAAGGTATCCAATATAACTCCCACAAGGATGAGAAGCGAGGTTCCTCCGAAAAAATGAGCAAATTGGGCATTTATTCCCATCATATTGGCAAATGCCGGCAAAATGGCAACGATTGCCAAAAATATAGAGCCCGGCAAGGTGATGCGCGACATGATGGTATCAATATATTCAGCCGTTTTCTTACCCGGCTTCACACCCGGAATAAACCCATTGTTCCGTTTTATGTCTTCGGCCATTTGCGTCGGATTGATGGTAATTGCCGTATAAAAGTAGGTAAAGGCAATAATCAACAACGCAAAAATGAAATTATACCAAAAACTGTTCGAATTTGTCAGCGCCGCCCAAAAACCTCCGCCTTCTTTTGCAGTAAACTGCACAATGGTGATCGGGATAAACATGATTGCCTGAGCAAAAATAATAGGCATTACGTTTGCTGCATTCACCTTCAACGGAATATACTGGCGAACACCTCCGTATTGTCTGTTACCGACAATGCGCTTGGCATACTGTACGGGAACCTTGCGAGTACCTTGCACCAACATGATGGCCAAAGCGGTAACCAACAACAAGAAAAGTATTTCGATCAGAAAAACCAACAATCCGCCCGGAGCGTTGATCAATCGATCCCATTCTGCTACCAGAGCACGAGGCAAACGCGCAATGATACCAACCAGAATGATAAACGATACGCCATTGCCTATACCTTTATCGGTAATGCGTTCGCCCAACCATAGCACGAACATACTGCCGGCCGCTAAAATAACGGTAGAGGGCAATACCCAATCCCAGAATCCTCCGGGTATGGCCCCGCGCAATGCACCGTAAATATATGCCGGTCCTTGCAGAAATAAAATAACAACCGTCAAATAACGAGTATACTGATTTATTTTGGTATATCCGCTTTCGCCTTCATGTTGCAATTTTTGAAAATAAGGAACCGCTATTCCCAACAATTGCATAACAATGGAAGCCGAAATATAGGGCATAATTCCCAATGCAAAAATTGAAGCATTAGCAAAAGCACCACCGGAGAACATATCCAACAATCCCAAAAGGCCTGCACTGGCGCTGGTACGCAATGCTTGCAGTTGGGCAGGATTGACTCCCGGCAATACCACAAACGAACCGAATCGGTAAACCGCCACAAAGAGCAACGTGATCAAGAGCCTTTTACGAAGGTCTTCAATTTTCCAGATATTTCTAAGTGTTTCTGTAAATTTCATTTCATTGAAGTTTTATAACGGTTCCGCCGGCCGATTTAATAGCTTCTTCGGCCGATTTGGAAAAAGCATGCGCTTCCACCTCGAGCTTTGCCGTTAAAGAACCCTTACCCAGAATTTTTATTAAATGTTTCTTCGAAGAGACAATTCCGGTTTTAACCAATACGTCGGGGGTAATTTTCGATATCTTTTCCGTCTCGGCAATCTCCTGAAGTTTACCGATATTAACGGCTTTGTATTCTACTCTCCTCGCCGGCCTAAATCCAAATTTGGGCACACGACGTTGCAAAGGCATCTGCCCGCCTTCGAATCCTCTCTGGCGAGAATAACCCGATCTCGATTTAGCTCCTTTATGACCTCTGGTTGAAGTGCCTCCTCTACCCGATCCTTCTCCACGACCAATACGTTTGCGTGTTTTTGTTGCTCCTTTTGCCGGTTTTAAATTCGATAAATCCATTTCTTATCTTGTTTTTTTATCGTTACAAATAAATTATTCAACTATCGTTACCAAGTGTTCTACTCGTTTAATCATGCCTCTTATGGCTTCATTGTCTTCGTGTTCTACAACTTGATTCATTTTTTTTAATCCCAATGCATCTAATGTTCTTTTCTGCACTTTGGGACGACCAATTCTGCTTCTTATCTGTTTAACCTTAATCGTTGCCATTTCAGTTTCCTCCGTTTTTTATCCGTTGAACACTTTTTCTAAACTTACGCCCCGGTTTCGAGCAACTGCTAGGGGATCTCTCAATTCACTTAATGCAGCGATAGTAGCTTTAACCACGTTGTGGGGGTTGGACGACCCTTTGGATTTAGCCAACACATCGGTAATACCCACACTTTCGAGGACAGCACGCATAGCACCACCGGCTTTTACTCCCGTTCCGGGAACGGCCGGCTTGATGAATATTCTTGCTCCTCCGTAATGAGCCGATTGTTCGTGAGGAATGGTTCCTTTGTGAACAGGAACGTGTATTAGGTTTTTTTTGGCCGCTTCAATTCCTTTAGCGATGGCAGTAGTCACTTCGCCGGCTTTACCCAACCCCCAGCCTACAATGCCATCTTCATTACCTACCACGACCATAGCAGAAAAGGTAAACGTACGCCCTCCTTTGGTAACCTTGGCCGTACGATTGATAGCTACCAATCTGTCTTTTAATTCAATATCGCTTGTTACTTTTACTCTGTTATTTACTCTTGCCATGATGGTTAAAATTTAAGTCCTCCTTTACGTGCAGCATCTGCCAATTCTTTTACTCGCCCGTGATATAAATACCCGTTTCTGTCGAACACGACTTTTTCAATACCGGCTTCTTTGGCATTCTTGGCGATAAGTTCACCAACTTTTGCAGCCTTCTCTTTTTTAGGAAGTTTATCTTCCATTTTCAACGAAGAAGCCGAAGCCAATGTCGTTCCTGTTACATCATCGATGATCTGGGCGTAAATTTGTTTATTGCTTCTATACACAGAAAGACGCGGACGTTCAGCCGTTCCTGAAATCTTCTTGCGAATACGGGCTTTTATTTTTAATCTTCTTTTTTCTTTTTCTAACATAGTAATTTCAGTTTACGTGCATTATTTAGCTGCTGTTGTTTTACCGGATTTACGACGAATTTGTTCTCCCACAAAACGAATACCTTTTCCTTTATAGGGTTCGGGTTTACGGAAAGAACGAATTTTTGCACATACCTGACCGAGGAGTTGTTTATCGCAAGACTCCAAGATAATAAGCGGATTTTTGTTTCTTTCCATTTTGGTTTCCACTTTTATTTCCGGTGCCAATTGCATGATAATATTATGGGTGTAACCCAGCGACAGCTCAAGGTTTTGCCCGGTGTTGGAAACACGATAACCTACTCCCACAACTTCCAATTCTTTTCGGAAACCTTCCGATACGCCCACCACCATGTTGTTGATCAGCGTTCGATAAAGTCCATGTAATGACCGTTGTTGCTTTTCGTCTGAACTTCTTGTTAGCGTAATTGTACCATTGTCAATTTCCACCCCTATAGAGGGATCGACTTGTTGTGTTAATTCGCCTTTCGGACCTTTCACAACAACCGTATTATCTTTTCCCAATGTAACTGTTACTCCATCAGGAATCGATATGGGTAATTTTCCTATTCTTGACATCGTTTTCTTCTCCTCAAATCAATATACATAACACAATACTTCCCCACCTACTTTTTCTCGGCGGGCTTCTTTATCTGTCATTACTCCTTTGGAAGTAGACACTATGGCTATACCTAAGCCGTTCAATACACGAGGCATATCTTTATAGCCTACATACTTACGTAAACCGGGAGTAGATACGCGAATCAATTTCTTAATTGCATTTACTTTATTCACCGGATCGTATTTCAGAGCAATCAAGATGGTGCCCTGAGGTCCGTCATCTACAAACTTATAATTAAGAATGTAGCCCTGATCAAAAAGAATTTTTGTAATGTCTTTTTTCAAATTCGATGCGGGAATTTTCACCACCCGGTGATTTGCCTGGATAGCGTTTCTTAGCCGCGTCAAATAATCTGCTATTGGGTCTGTCATATATATAAATAATTTAAATTGATCCCGCCTGTCGGGACAATATTTAATTAAAATCGTATTATTTCCTTTACCAACTTGTTTTCTTTACACCCGGAATTAAACCAGCTGAAGCCATTTCTCTGAATTGAATACGAGAGATCCCAAACTGACGCATATATCCCCTGGATCGGCCGGATATTTTGCACCGATTGTGCAAACGTACGGGCGATGCGTTTTTTGGAATGGTTTGAAGGGCTTCATAGTCGCCTTCTGCCAAGTATTTAGCTCTTTTCTCGGCATATTTAGCAACCATTTTTGCTCTTTTAACTTCACGGGCTTTTAATGATTCTTTTGCCATTTCTTACTGTTTTTTCTCGTTTTTAAAAGGTAATCCAAATTCTCTCAACAAAGCGTATCCTTCTTCGTCGGTAGAAGCTGTGGTAACAAAGGTAATATTCATACCTAACAAGCGCGAAATTGTATCGATATGAACCTCGGGAAAGATAATTTGTTCTTCAATACCCAACGTATAATTGCCTTTTCCGTCGAGCTTACTATCAATTCCCTTGAAGTCGCGAATACGAGGTAATGCAATACGAATCAGTCTTTCCAAAAATTCATACATCCTTTCTCTACGCAACGTTACCCGCACACCGATAGGCATTTTTTTACGCAATTTGAAATTCGAAATATCTTTGCGCGAATAGGTCGGTACCGCTTTTTGTCCGGTAATAGCCGTCAGTTCGTTAATTGCCGTATCAATGATTTTTTTGTCGGCCACAGCTACCCCCAATCCTTGATTGATCACAATTTTCTCCAGCTTGGGAACCTGCATGACGCTTTTGTACCCAAACTCTTTCATCAAAGCAGGAACGATACGTTCTTTATATTCTTCTTTTAAATTTACCTCATAATTCATTTGATTTCCTCCCCTGATCTTTTAGCGTAACGTACCAATTTACCTTCACTATTCAATCGTCTCCCAATACGCGTAGGTTTTCCGCTTTTCGGATCTATCGGATTCAAATTCGATATATGTACGGGAGCTTCAATTTTTTCAATTCCACCCTGCGGATTTCTCGCATTGGGCTTCGAATGTTTCGATACAATATTTACGCCTTCAACAATAGCACGTTGTTTTGCAACATCTACCTTGAGTACACGTCCGGTTTTTCCTTTATCTTCACCGGCATTCACGTAAACAATATCGCCTTTTTTAATATGTAACTTGCTCATCGCTTTTTCGTTTTAATGAATTAAAGTACTTCAGGCGCTAAAGAGACGATCTTCATGTTGGTGGAATGAAGCTCACGGGCAACAGGCCCAAAAATGCGGCTTCCTCTCAACTCGCCTGCGTTAGTCAACAATACACAGGCATTATCGTCAAATCGTATGTAAGAGCCATCCGGACGACGAATTTCTTTTTTCGTACGAACAACGACCGCTTTCGATACAGCACCTTTTTTGATATTGCTCGAAGGGATCACATTTTTAATGGCGACAACAATAATGTCCCCTACAGTGGCATACTGTTTTCCGCTTGCGCCCAATACACGGAGACACAATACCTCTTTTGCGCCACTGTTGTCGGCAACCGTTAACTTTGTTTCCTGTTGTATCATAATTATTTAGCTCTTTCTATTACTTCCACAACTCTCCATCTCTTGGTTTTACTCAAAGGACGGGTTTCCATGATTCTTACCGTATCGCCTATATTACAGTCGTTTTTTTCGTCGTGAACATGAAATTTCTTTGTTTTATTAACAAACTTCCCATAAACAGGATGTTTTTCTTTCCATTTCACGACCACAGTGACGGTTTTGTCCATTTTATTACTGAAAACGACCCCAACTCTTTCTTTTCTTAAATTTCTCGCTTCCATTGATTTTTATGCTTTATTCAATTCTCTGGCACGTAATTCCGTATAAATACGCGCAATTTCTTTGCGTTTGTGCTTTATAGAACATGGATTGTCCAACGGAGTAATTGCATGACTTATACGCAATTGAGTTAGTGCAATTTTTTCCGCTTCCAGTTTCTCTCTCAAATCCCTTTCGGATAACTCTTTTAATTCATCTATTCTTATCTTCATATCTCATAACAATTTTAGGGATTTACATAATCTCTTCTTACCACAAATTTAGTGGTAACGGGCAGCTTTTGAGCAGCCAAACGCAATGCTTCCTTTGCTACTTCGTAAGGAACGCCATCTACCTCGAACAGAATTCTTCCCGGCGTAACAGGGGCAACAAATCCTTCCGGATTTCCTTTCCCTTTACCCATACGTACCTCAGCAGGTTTTTTAGTTATCGGCTTGTCGGGAAATATTCGTACCCACACCTGCCCTTCACGTTGCATATAACGTGTCACAGCAATACGTGCAGCTTCTATTTGTCGGCTGGTAATCCATTTCGATTCCAACGATTTTATTCCGAATGAACCGAAGGCCAACTGATTGCCACGTTGAGCATTGCCCTTCATGCGGCCTTTCTGCTGTTTTCTGAACTTTGTTTTTTTCGGCTGTAACATTTCAATTTAATTTCAAACGTTTTTCTTACTTTTTCTGCTTCTTCTTGAGCCTCTCCCTCCTTCGGATCGACCTCCACGTCCACCTCTACCATGAAAACGACTTTCTTTTTGAGAAGTAAATGAAGGAGCAAGATCTACCTTTCCGTATACTTCGCCTCGGCATATCCATACTTTAACGCCGATTAGACCAACTTTGGTCAAAGCTTCAGCCTGGTAGTAGTCGATATCGGCACGGAAAGTATGCAATGGAACCCTTCCTTCTTTATATATTTCTGAGCGCGCCATTTCGGCACCGCCTAAACGACCGGAAACCTGAATTTTAATGCCTTCGGCTCCCATTCGCATGGTTGAAGCGATGGCCATTTTTACAGCACGACGATAAGCAATTTTTCCTTCGATCTGGCGAGCCACATTGTTTGCCACAATAACGGCATCCAATTCCGGCTTTTTAACTTCAAAAATATTGATCTGAACGTCTTTATCTGTAATTTTCTTTAATTCTTCTTTTAGTTTATCCACTTCCTGTCCACCTCTACCGATAACAATTCCCGGACGGGCAGTACAAATAGTAATGGTAATCAGTTTCAGCGTTCGTTCAATAACAATGCGCGATACACTTGCTTTTGCCAGACGAGCATTCAAATATTTTCGTATTTTGCTATCTTCAAGCAAATTCTCTCCATAATTTTCTCCGCCATACCAATTAGAGTCCCACCCTCTGATGATTCCTAAACGATTTGATATTGGATTTACTTTCTGTCCCATCTACTAATTATTATTTTGTTGTTCTTGTTCGTGTTCGTGTTCTGTGTTATAAGTATCCACAATCAATGTAACATGATTTGAACGTTTACGGATTCTGTGAGCACGTCCTTGCGGAGCCGGACGAAGTCTTTTCAAAGTAGGACCTTCGTTTACAAAAACCGTTTTAATGTATAACTCGCCCGTTTCTGCTTTTCTCTCGTTTTTTTGCTCCCAATTCGAAATGGCAGACAGCAACAATTTCTCCATTTTGCGCGATGCTTCTTTATTTGAGAATTTCAACACACCTAATGCCTTAAAAACTTCCATTCCGCGAATCATATCGGCCACATAACGCATTTTCCGAGGAGAGCTCGGAACGTTTCTCAACGTAGCTAAAGCAACATTTTTGCGGCTTTCTTTTCTTTTTTCGGCTGCTATTCTTTTTCTAACACTCATGTTTTTTCTGTTTTTATTGGTTTTAGGCCCTTATTTTATTTCTTTCTGCTGCCGGCATGCCCACGAAACGTACGAGTTGGCGCAAACTCTCCAAGTTTATGACCAACCATATTTTCCGTAATATAAACGGGAATGAATTTGTTCCCGTTATGAACAGCGATGGTATGTCCAACAAAATCAGGAGAAATCATCGAAGCGCGCGCCCAGGTCTTGATCACGGATTTTTTTCCGCTTTCATTCATAGCGAGCACTTTCTTTTCCAATTTTAAATTAATATACGGGCCTTTTTTTAATGATCTACTCATAGTTATCTGTTAATTGATCGGATTACTTCTTCTTTTTTCTTTTTTCGATAATATACTTCGAAGAATGTTTTTTGGGAGACCTTGTCTTTAATCCCTTCGAATATAAACCCTTCGGAGATCTAGGATGGCCTCCTGAAGCACGTCCTTCGCCACCACCCATCGGGTGATCGACCGGGTTTTTGGCAACCCCACGTGTATGCGGACGATACCCCAACCATCTTCCTCTACCGGCTTTACCCGATTTCTCCAGAATATGGTCTGGATTACTAACACTACCAATCGTAGCTTTACATGAAGACAGAATTTTGCGAATTTCGCAGGAAGGCATTTTAATAATGGCATAGTTGTCTTCACGCGAAACCAACTGTGCAAATGCTCCTGCCGAACGCACCAATTTGGCACCTTCTCCGGGGCGTAACTCAATATTATGAATTACTGTTCCCAACGGAATATGCGACAAAGGCAACGTATTTCCAATTTCAGGCGCTGCATTTGGTCCCGACATTACTGTAGTTCCTACTTGCAACCCGTTTGGAGCAAGGATATACGATTTTTCACCATCGGCGTAATACAACAAAGCAATACGCGCTGAGCGATTCGGATCATATTCTATACTCTTAACAACCGCAGGAACTCCATCTTTCTTTCTCTTGAAATCGATAAATCTGTAACGTCTTTTGTGTCCGCCACCAATATAACCTATTGTCATTTTACCCCGATTGTTGCGGCCACCGGTACTTTTCTTACCTACTACAAGAGATTTTTCCGGTTTGGTTGCAGTGATATTATCAAATTTATTAATAATCTTGTTTCTTTGCCCCGGTGTTGTAGGCTTAAATTTTCGTAGTCCCATTTCTCTATTTAGATATTACTGAATAAATCGATTTTTTCTCCTTCTCTCAGAGTAACAATAGCTTTTTTATACGATGGCGTACGACCTTCGACAACCCCCGATTTGGTGTAACGCTTCTTAAGCTTCCCTTTATATCGCATTGTGTTTATACGTTCTACGTGAACACCATAAAGCTCTTCTATCGCGTTTTTGATTTCAATTTTGTTGGCACTAGGAACAACAATGAAACCGTAACGGTTATCGAATTTTTCCGTTATCGCGCTCTGTTTTTCTGTAAAAATTGGCTTAATAATTATCCCCATTGTATTATTCCTTATGCTTTTAATAATAAATTATCAATTATGCCAACGGCCGATTCGGTAAGTACCAAATTTGCACAATCCATTATTTTATAGGCATTTATGTCGGAAGCCGTTATAATATTAACTTTGCTTAAATTTCGAGCCGACAAATATACGTTTTTATTTTGACTTGGCAAAACGAAAAGCAGCTTTTTATCAGCGAGTTGCAGATTTTTGGTCAACTCCACAAACTGCTTTGTTTTGGGTTCGTCGAAATCGAAATCTTCAATCACCGTAATGGCATTGTTCTTTGCTTTTAAAGAAAGAGCCGATTTACGAGCCAATGTTTTTTCTTTCTTATTCAGCTTGAAACCATACTTTCTGGGACGTGGACCAAACACACGCCCACCACCTACCAATAAAGGCGAATTGATATCTCCTCTACGCGCTCCTCCACTTCCTTTCCGACGAATAAGCTTTCGGGTACTTCCCGATACTTCGCTTCTTTCTTTCGTTTTGTGAGTACCTTGACGTTGGTTGGCCAAGTAATGTTTTACGGCTAACCATAGAACATGCTCGTTAGGTTCAATTCCGTAAATGGAATCATTAAGCGTCACTTTCTTGTCGGTTACTTCACCTTTTATATTATATACATTTAATTCCATTTTATTTCTCTATTAATACAATTGAACCATTGTATCCCGGCACAGAACCTTTTACAACTAAAAGATTATGTTCGGGTATTACTTTTATAACCTGAAGATTTTGAACGGTTACCCGTTTATTCCCCATTTGTCCGGCCATACGTGTTCCTTTAAATACTTTTGCAGGATAAGACGCCGCACCAATAGACCCCGGTGCACGCAACCTGTTGTGTTGACCGTGAGTGGACTCGCCCACTCCGCCAAACCGGTGACGTTTTACAACACCCTGAAAGCCTCTACCCTTCGAGGTGCCGATTACGTCTACAAAAACAGTATCCTTAAAAAGATCAACAGTGATTTCGGATCCTACCTTATAGGCATCTCCAAATCCTTTGAACTCGGCCAAGTATCTCTTCGGAGTTACTCCTGCCTTTTTGAAATGACCCTTCTCGGGTTGGGTTGTGTGTTTGTCTTTTTTATCGACAAAACCCAGCTGCAAAGAGTCATAACCATCTTTTTCGACAGTTTTTATCTGAGTAACTACGCAAGGACCAGCTTCGATAACAGTGCATGGAATATTTTTTCCCTCGGCACTGAAAACGGATGTCATTCCGATTTTTTTTCCAATCAATCCTGGCATTTCTCTGTTGTTTTTATTACCTCTACTCTTTCTTCCTCAAGAAATACTTTAAGAGGTGTAGTTAATAATCCTATTATAATATACGTAAAAAATTTACCTTAAAAAAATTACAACGTCCCTTTCCCATGTAAAATAATTTCATGAGATTTGTTAGACTTTCTCTCATTTGTGTCATTTGTGCGGCAAGCACACTTTCGGAAAACGGGAAATCACACCTTAATTTCCACCTCCACACCGCTTGGCAATTCGAGTTTCATCAGCGCATCGATTGTTTTCGCCGTCGAATTATAGATATCGATAAGGCGTTTAAACGATGAAAGTTCGAATTGTTCGCGCGACTTTTTGTGGACAAACGTCGAACGGTTTACCGTAAATATCCGCTTATGGGTTGGTAGCGGAATAGGACCGCTCACCACAGCTCCTGTAGATTTTACCGTTTTTACGATTTTTTCTGCCGATTTATCGACCAGCGTATAATCGTATGATTTCAGCTTTATTCTGATTTTTTGGCTCATAAATTTATATGTTATTTAATCAATTCCACACGACCTTTTACATCTTCCAACACCTGCCTTGCAATGGAAGGAGATACTTCCTCGTAATGCGAAAAACTCATGGTTGACGTTGCGCGTCCGGAGGTGATGGTGCGTAAGGAAGTCACATAACCAAACATTTCGGCAAGTGGAGCTTTTGCTTTTACAATGCGGGCTCCCGAACGGTTCGACTCCATGCCTTCGATCTGGCCGCGTCGTTTATTGAGGTCGGCAATCACATCTCCCATACTTTCTTCGGGTGTAACCACTTCAACTTTCATAATGGGTTCGAGTAATACCGGTCCGGCTTTCTCGGCTGCATGTCTGAATGCCTGGATGGCACAAATCTCAAACGACAATTGATCGGAGTCAACCGGGTGGTACGAACCGTCAATTAGAGTCACTTTCAGATTGTTCAACGGGTAACCGGCAAGAACGCCATTCTTCATTGCCTGCAAGAAACCTTTTTGAACAGAGGGAATAAATTCTTTTGGAATATTTCCTCCTTTTACTTGATCAACAAATTGAAGTTCACCTTCAAAATCTTTATCAACAGGTTCGATGCGTACAATGATATCGGCAAATTTACCGCGACCACCCGTCTGTTTCTTATACACTTCGCGTAATTCGACAGGTCGGGTAATAGCTTCTTTGTAAGCCACCTGAGGCCGTCCTTGGTTACATTCGACTTTAAATTCTCGTCTCAAACGATCAACGATGATTTCCAAGTGAAGCTCTCCCATACCCGAAATAATGGTCTGACCGGTTTCTTCATCGGTCTTAACCGTGAAGGTGGGATCTTCTTCTGCCAGTTTCGATAACCCATGCGACAGTTTGTCGAGGTCTTTCTGGCTTTTTGGTTCCACTGCAACACTGATTACAGGGTCGGGAAAATCTATTGATTCCAATAAAATGGGATGTACTTCATCGCAAAGAGTATCTCCCGTTCGAATATCCTTAAATCCTACAGCAGCCCCTATATCGCCACACCCGATAAAATCTCTCGGATTTTGCTTATTGGAGTGCATTTGAAACAAACGCGAAACCCGTTCTTTTTTACCCGAACGCGAATTATACACATAGGATCCTGCAGCCAACTCCCCCGAATATACCCTGAAAAAGCTCAAGCGGCCAACATAGGGATCGGTTGCAATTTTGAAGACCAATGCACAAAGAGGCTCATCGGGATCGGGATGTCGAACAAGTTTTTTCGTAGGATCTTTGGGATCCAACCCCACAATTGATCCTGCATCTAACGGGCTGGGCAAATAAGCACAAACCGCATCCAGCAAGGGTTGAACACCTTTATTTTTGAAAGACGATCCGCAAACCATCGGATTGATTTTCATCTCAAGGGTTCCTTTTCTCAGAGCCCGGTTGATTTCATCTTCGGTGATGGTGGAGGGGTCTTCAAAAAATTTCTCCATCATTGCATCATCGAACTCCGCTATGGTCTCCAACATCTTTTCGCGCCATTCGGCAGCTTCGTCTGCCAATTCGGCCGGGATCTCCTCCACATCATAATCGGCACCCAGTGTTTCGTCGTGCCAATACAGAGCTTTCATTCGAATCAAATCGATAACCCCCTTAAAATCACTTTCAGCACCAATAGGTATCTGAATAGGACACGGACGTGCACCCAGCATTTCTTCTATCTGGCGAACTACTTCAAAAAAATTCGCCCCTGAACGATCCATTTTGTTTACGTAACAAATGCGGGGAACTTTGTATTTATCGGCTTGACGCCACACAGTTTCCGACTGAGGCTCCACTCCGCCAACGGCACAAAAGGTGGCAATTGCACCATCTAGCACCCTTAGCGATCGTTCTACCTCAACAGTGAAATCCACGTGTCCCGGAGTATCAATTAAATTGATTTTGTATGTCTGATCTCTGTACTGCCAACTTGTTGTGGTTGCAGCAGACGAAATCGTAATACCGCGTTCTTGTTCCTGTTCCATCCAGTCCATAGTCGCAGCTCCATCGTGCACCTCTCCTATCTTATGGGTGAGACCCGTATAAAACAAAATTCGTTCCGACGTTGTCGTTTTTCCTGCATCGATATGCGCCATGATACCGATGTTACGTGTATATTTTAATGCTTCTTTTGAACTTTTAGCCATTGTATATTATCTCTTTCATTTAAAATCTGAAATGAGCAAAAGCACGATTGGCTTCTGCCATTCTATGCATATCTTCTTTTCGTTTAAATGCGCCACCTTGACCATTATAAGCATCCATGATCTCGGCAGCCAATTTTTCAGCCATATTTCTTCCTTTTCTTTTGCGCGCAAAAGAAATAAGGTTTTTCATCGAAATGGCTTCTTTTCTTTCTGGATAAACTTCGGTAGGTACTTGAAAAGTAGCTCCGCCTACACGGCGTGACTTAACCTCAACTTGTGGTGTAACATTATCTAAAGCAGCTTTCCAAATCTCGAGAGCCGACTTTTCTTCATTGGGCATTTTAGTCTTTACGATTTCCAGTGCGGAATAAAAAATATCGTAAGCAAGACTTTTCTTTCCGTCGCGCATAAGATGGTTAACAAACCTTGTTACCCTTACGTCGCCAAAAACCGGATCAGGCAATACCTGCCTTTTTTTAGGTTTAGCTTTTCTCATCGTTTTAAAAATTTTACTGTTGCTTGGTTGCCTTTTTATTCGTCTTCAACGATTCCTCCAAATCATTTACTCAACCTTATAAAACGCTGATACCAATTTCAACACCAATTAAACATTTTAACTTGACTGTGCTTTTTTTTAGCTTTTATCGGGCATTTATCTTGTATTTTTTGATAAATACCGATTTAGCCCTTAGCATTTTCCTTGGGGCGTTTTGTTCCGTATTTCGACCGTCTTTGTGTACGACCGCTAACGCCGGCTGTATCCAACGTACCCCGTACAATGTGATACCGAACTCCCGGAAGATCCTTCACACGACCACCTCGCACCAAAACAATGGAGTGTTCTTGCAAATTATGACCTTCGCCCGGAATATACGCATTCACCTCTTTCGAATTGGTTAAGCGTACACGAGCAACTTTCCTCATTGCCGAATTCGGTTTTTTGGGAGTCGTAGTGTAAACCCTTACACACACACCACGGCGCTGCGGACAACCATCCAATGCCGGTGATTTACTCTTTTCTACTGACTCTGTACGCCCCTTTCTTACTAATTGTTGAATTGTAGGCATTTTTTATACTTTCTTTTTAAACTAATTTATCTTAAATTTTTTCTGTTTCTATCTCAAAACCAACAATCTAAGCAACGCATAATCAAATGATTATATTGTACGTCGCAGATTTTTGGAGTTAAAAACGGCACAAAATTACGAATTATCGGAATGATATACAAGTAAATCATCTTGTTTTTAAAAATATTTTTCTTTTCGATTCCCAAATA
>Ga0116169_1001705_pt1 | contig 17449 bp, 15 predicted proteins | sample AD_UKC130_MetaG_FD_89796 | JGI IMG/M metagenome (GOLD analysis project Ga0116169, IMG submission 89796) | Active sludge microbial communities of municipal wastewater-treating anaerobic digesters from Canada - AD_UKC130_MetaG | ecosystem: Engineered > Bioreactor > Anaerobic > Digestate | place...
CACGCGATCGTCGTCAACGGTCCGATGACGAGCCTTGCCTCGCTGGCGAGCTGGGTCCCCCGTTCTGGTGCCTCGGTGCTGCACTTCGCCCGGGTCGAAGGCGACCCACGGTACGCGTCGATGCGCACGAAGACCTACGTGGGCGGCAAGGGACGAGGGAACACGACCATCCACTACCGCGTGCTTCCCCTCAAGGAGCGGGAACGCGTCGTCGGCTTCACGTGCACCAACAGCCTGCGGCGAGGGCACAGCGGACAGTCGGGCGCGTACGCGCTCTCCGCCGAAGCGTGGGACGGCGCCGTCGAGAAGCAGTGCCGGGACGCCGCCGGCACGAGCGAGAAGTGGGCGCGCGCGGCGGGTATCGAGGTCGCGCCGGATTCAACCAGCCGCATCGTGCGGGTCTACGCATCCGAGGCCGACCTTCGTGCCGACCATGACGCGCCTCTGGCGTTCTGGGGGCCCGGGATATTCCTCGGCGTCTACCTCGTGGGCTGCGTCGTCTTTCGCGTCCTGAACCACGGCGAGAAGCGCGAAACCGGTGCCAGTGCGCGGGTTCGGTGAGCCGTGCAGCGGTCGGCTCGTTCGCAATGCCTGCGCAAACCGTGAGAGGATCCGATCGAATTCCAGGAGGTGATCAATGCGTTTCCTTCGCTTCTCATCCGTCGCCGTCAGCCTTGCCGTTCTTTTGCTGGCTGCTGGCTGCATGCAGATGCCGCAGCGCGTCGAAGGGGCGTCGGCCGCCAGCGCAGGCCCTCGCTATGCGGTCGATGCGACCTGGCCCAAGCCGCTGCCGAACAACTGGATCCTCGGGCAGGTCGCGGGCATCGCCGCCGGTCCTGACGACACCATCTGGATCGTTCATCGTCCGGCCTCGCTGACCGAAGACGAGCGCGGCGCCACACTGACGCCGAAGCGTTCGAAGTGCTGCAGCGCGGCGCCGCCGGTGCTGCAGTTCAACCGCGAGGGCCGGCTGCTGCGCTCGTGGGGCGGAAAAGGCGAGGGCTACGACTGGCCGGCCAATGAGCACGGCATCTATGTCGACCCGAAGGGCAACGTCTGGGTGGGTGGCAACGCCGCCACCGATCACATGCTGATCAAGTTCACCGCCGACGGGAAGTTTGTGATGCAGATAGGCAGGCCCGGCGCCAGCAGGGGCAGCAACGACCCCGAGCAGCTCGGTCGTCCTGCGCACATGGAGCTCGATGCCGCCGCCGACGAACTCTATGTCGCCGATGGCTACGGCAATCGCCGCGTGATCGTCTTCGATGCCTCCAGCGGCCGGTACAAGCGTCATTGGGGCGCCTATGGCAATCGCCCGGACGACACCAAAATCGCCGACTACAACCCCGCATCGCCCCAGTTCGCCAACCCGGTGCATTGTGTGCGGCTCACCCGCGACGACCTGGTGTATGTCTGCGACCGCATGAACAACCGGATCCAGGTGTTCAAGAAGAGTGGCGAATTCGTCCGCCAGTTCATCGATGAACCGGCTACGCGCGGCTCCGGTTCGGTATGGGATCTGATCCCTTCCGAGGATCCGGGGCAGCGCTACCTGCTCGTGGCCGACGGCACCAACAATGAAGTGCGAATCGTGCTGCGGGCCAGCGGCGAAGTGATCGGCTCGTTCGGCCGCCCCGGCCGGCAGGCGGGCGACTTCCACTGGGTGCACAACATTGCAATCGATTCGCAGGGCAGTGTGTATACAGCCGAGGTCGATACCGGAAAGCGCGCGCAACGCTTTGTGCGCGCGCCCTGAGCCTCACAGGGAGGTCGCGCCCCGGACCGGCCACGGGTCGACTCGTCAGGAATCCGTCACAACAGACCGCACGGGCATCCGGTCTTCAGGCTTGAAGCCCAGCTTCGGGACGATCAGCACGCGCGCACGACAGGCACGTGCTAGTCGTTCAGATGACAGGCCGCCACCCGCCCTGGCGCGATCTCTCGCAGCAGCGGCGCCTCGACCCTGCAGCGCTCCATCGCCTTCGGGCAGCGCGGGTGGAAATGGCAGCCATTGGGCGGGTTGATGGGATTGGGCACGTCGCCCTGCAGCACGATGCGCCGGCGCTTGATCGACGGATCCGGAATCGGCACGGCTGACAGCAGCGCCTCGGTGTACGGGTGCCTGGGCGTGCTGTAGAGATCGCTGGCCGAGGCCACTTCGACGATCCGCCCGAGGTACATCACCGCGACCCGCTGGCTGATGTGCTCGACCACCGACAGATCGTGCGCGATGAACAGGTAAGTCAGTACGAACTTCTCCTGCAGGTCTTCGAGCAGGTTGACCACCTGCGCCTGGATCGACACATCGAGCGCCGACACCGGTTCGTCGCAGACGATCAGCTTGGGCGAGACGGCCAGGGCCCGCGCGATCCCCACGCGCTGGCGCTGACCGCCGGAGAACTCATGCGGAAAGCGGCGCAGGTGCTCGGGCCGCAGTCCCACCGTCTCGAGCAGTTCAACGATGCGGTCGCGGTACTGGCTGCCGCTGCCGGCCAGCCTGTGGATGACCAGCGCCTCGCCGATGATCGACTCGATCGTCAGCCGCGGGTTCAGCGAGGCGTACGGATCCTGGAAGATGATCTGCATGTCGCGACACAGCGCGCGCATCGATCGCTTGTCGAGCAGCGTGATGTCGCGGCCCTCGAACCACACCTCACCCGCGGTCGGTTCGATCAGGCGCAGCACGCAGCGGCCGGTGGTCGATTTGCCGCAGCCCGATTCGCCGACCAGCCCGAGCGTTTCGCCCGCGGCCAGATCGAAGCTGACCCCGTCGACTGCATGCACCCGATCGACCACGCGCGACAGCAGCCCGCCCCGGATCGGAAAGTGCTTGACCAGGTTCCGCACGCTGAGCAGCGGGGCCGACACGGCGGTGGACGTGGGGGTCGGGGCTGAGGAGGCTGAGGACACGTCGGTCTTCACAGGATGCAGGCCACACGATGGCCGGGCGCGACCTCTCGCAGCGCGGGCGTGCTGTCGGTGCACTCGGCTCGCGCGTACGGACAGCGTGGCGCAAATCGGCAGCCGGGCTTCGGCGCGAGCAGGAAGGGCACGCTGCCCGGTATCGCCTCCAGGCGCTTGCGCCCGGTGGCGGCCGAATCCAGACGGGGAATCGAGCGGATCAGGCCCTGCGTGTAGGGGTGCCGCGGCGAGGCGAACAAGTCTTCCACCCGGGCTTCCTCGACAACCTTGCCGGCATACATCACCACCACCCGCTGGGTGGACTCGGCGACCACCCCCATCGCGTGGGTGATCAGCATGATCGCCATGCCCATCTTGTCCTTCAACTCGCCGAGCAGGTCGAGGATCTGGGCCTGGATGGTGACGTCCAGCGCGGTCGTCGGTTCGTCGGCGATCAGCAGTCGCGGATTGCACGACAAGGCCATCGCGATCATCACGCGCTGGCGCATGCCACCGGAGAACTGATGCGGATAGTCGTGCACCCGGCGCTGCGGATTGGGGATGCGCACCAGCGCCAGCATCTCGATGGCGCGCTCGATCGCTGCCTTTCGACCCATGCCCTCGTGCAGCCGCACCACCTCGGCGATCTGCTCGCCGACGCTGTAGACCGGGTTCAGCGAGGTCATCGGCTCCTGGAAAATCATCGCGATCTGCTTGGCGCGGATCTTTCGCATTTCATCGATCGGAAGCGTGACGAGATCGCGGCCCTGCCAGCGGATCTCGCCCGCCACGATGCGGCCGGGCGGCATCGCGATCAGGCGCATGATCGTCAATGCGGTCACGCTCTTGCCGCAGCCGGACTCGCCGACCACGCCCAGCGTCTCGCCACCGTCCACGCCCATGTCCACGCCGTCGACCGCGTGGATCATGCCGTCCTCGGTGGCGAAATGCGTCTTCAGGCCGCGGATCTCGAGCAGGCGGTCGGCCATCGGCTTACATCACCTTGCGCGGATCGAGCGCATCGCGCAGGCCGTCGCCGATGTAGTTGATCGACAGCACCACCAGGAAGATGGCGGTGCCCGGAATCAGCGCCCAGTGCGGCGCGATGTCGAGATGGTCCTTGGCATCGAACAGGATGCGGCCCCATGTCGGTACGTCAGGCGGAAAGCCCAGACCCAGGAACGACAGCGTCGATTCGGCGATGATCGCCGCGGCCACATCGATCGTGCCGGCCACGATCACCGGCCCGAGCGCATTGGGCAGGATATGGCGGACCACCTGGCGCAGTGGCGAGGCGCCCAGCGCGCGGGCCGCCTCGACGAATTCCTTCTCGCGCAGCGACAGGAACTGGGCGCGCACCAGCCGCGCGACCGGCATCCAGCGAAAGCCGCCAATCACCCCGACCACCAGGATGAACACGCTGGCCTCGACACCCACCAGCGCCTTCAGCGAATCGCGAAACAGATAGATGATCAGCAGCAGCAGCGGCAGCTGCGGCAGCGACAGGAAGAGGTCGGTGATCCACATCAGCACGGTATCGAGCGGCCCGCGCGACATGCCGGCCAGTGCGCCGACCAGCGTGCCGACGACGATGGCGATCAGCATCGCGGCGATGCCCACTGCCAGCGAGATGCGTCCGCCGTAAAGCATGCGGGCGAGCAGATCCTGACCCAGGTCGTCGGTGCCCAGCGGATGCCGCCAGGACGGACCCTTCAGGCTGGCCGCGAAATCGATCTCGTTGATGGCCACCGGCCACAGCAGCGGACCGAGCACCACGGCGAACACGATGATCGCCAGCACCACGGTGCCGGCCAGTGCCAGACGATGGCGCCGAAAGCGGCGCCACGCCTCGGCGCCCGGCGAGCGCTGACGCGGCAGCGAGGCCACGGCCGCGTTACTGATAGGAGATGCGGGGGTCGAGCCAGCCATACAGCAGATCGGCGACGAGGTTGAAGAAGATCACCAGGCACGACAGCACGAAGGTGACCGCCATGACCACCGGCGTGTCGTTGGCCAGGATGGCGCTGATCAGCAGCGAGCCGATGCCCGGCACGCGGAAGATCTGCTCAGTGACGATCGCCCCGCCGAAGATCGCCGGCATCTGCAGCGCGACCAGCGTGACGACCGGTATCAGCGCCGTGCGCACGACATGCTTGATGATCACCGCCCGTTCGGCCAGGCCCTTCGAGCGCGCCGTGGTCACGTAGTCGAGCCGGATCACATCGAGCACCGCCGAACGCACATAGCGCGTGTACGAGGCGCCCTGGAAGAGGCCGAGCACCATCACCGGCATCAGCGTCTGCTTGAAGTGCTCCCAGAACCACTGCCATCCGGTTGCGCTGATGTCGGCCCGATAGACGAAGGGCAGCCAGTCGAGCGTGATCGAGAACAGCAGGATGAACAGGATGCCGGTGAAGAAGCTGGGCAGCGAGAAGCCCACGAAGGCCAGCGTGTTGGCAATCTGGTCGAACCACGAATACGGGCGCGTGGCCGCATAGATGCCTACCGGCAGCGCGATCAGCAGCGCCAGCAGTTGCGACGAGCCGATCACCAGCAGCGTGACGGGCAGCCGCTGCAGGATGAGCGTGTCGACGTCGATGCGGCTGGCGAACGAGAAGCCCCAGTCGCCCTGCGCCATCGCGCCCAGCCAGCGCACGTAGCGCACCGGCACCGGGTCGTCGAGCCCGAACTTGGCGCGCAGGTTCATGCGCACCTCGGCCGGCACGTTGGGGTTGGTGGCCAGTTCCTCGAAGGGGTCGCCGGGCGCCAGGGCCAGCACCGTGAACAGCACGATGCTGATGCCCAGCAAGCTCGGGATGGCGATCAGCAGCCGCCGTAACAGATAGCGGCTCATCGTCGCGAATCAGGCCTCACGGTACCAGTCGCGCAGATTCCACATGTCGTTGTCCCAGCCGCTGAGCGGGGCCCGCAGCTTCGTGCCCAGCGCCGCCACACGGGGGCGGTAGGCGACCGGAATGACCACGTGGTTCTCGATCGCCAGTTCGTTCATGCGGATGAACAGCGCCGCCCGCTTGACCGGGTCGAGCTCGTTCTCCGCTGCGCGAAAGGCCTTGTCGTAGTCGTCATTGCGCCAGCGGGTGATGTTGCGGCCCTGCCATTTGTTCTCCTTGGTCGAGGCCTGCCATGAGCAGAACTGGTCCATGAACAGTTCAGGATCGGGCTGCGTCATCGTCGTGGTGAACATCTGCAGGTCGCAGAAGAACTTGGTGTAGGTGTCGGGGTTGGCAACGTCGGACGAAAAGAACACCGATGCCGTGATCGACTTCAGCTCCATCTCGATGCCGGCCTTCTGGCAGGCCTGCTTGACGATCGCCTGGCATTTCTGGCGCGGCGCATTGATGGAGGTCTGGAACACGACCTTCATCTTCTTGCCGTCCTTGGCGCGGATGCCGTCGGCGCCGCGCTTCCAGCCCGCCGCGTCGAGAATCTGATTCGCCTTGTCGACGTTGAACTCCCACTTGGTGGACTTCGAGCGGAAGCGTTCCGGGTTGTTCAGGAAGTTGGCCGTCGCGAGACCGGTGCGCCCGTAGATGTGCTCCTGGATCGAGCCACGGTCGACCAGCAGATTGAGCGCCTGGCGCACCGCAGCTTCCGAGAACAGCGGGTGCCGTGTCTTGAGGCTGGCGCGTTCGCCTTCGACCTCCTGCCAGGGATCGGTGAAGTTGATCGCGATGAACTCGATGTTGCCGCCCGGCGTGACGGTGGTGCGTCCCTTGCCGCCAGCCTCCAGGCGCTTGAGGATTTCATCCTCGACCTGCAGGTTCCAGGCGTAGTCGAACTCGCCGGTCTGCAGCACGGCCCGGGCTGCCGACACGGCGTCGCCCCCACCCTTCATCTCGATGGTGTCGAAGTGAGGCCGATTGGCGAGGTGATAGTCGGTGTTGATCTGCCCGCGGACCATGTCACCGGGCTTGAAGTCGACGAACTTGTAGGGCCCCGTGCCGACGGGCTTGAGGTTGGTCGGTGCTTCGCGCGACTTGGCCCCCTTGTAGGCCTCGAACAGGTGCTTGGGGATCAGCAGGCCGCGCACGCCCACGAAGGGGTCGGCCCAGAACGGCGTGGGCTTCTGGAAGCGCACCCGGACGGTGTGCGAGTCGATCTTCTCGACCTTGCAGTTGCTGTACGAGCCGATGGTCACCGCGGCGGTGGCGGGATCGGCGGCGTACTCCCAGTTGAACACGACGTCGTCGGCCGTGAACGGCTTGCCGTCGTGCCAGCGCACATCCCGCTTCAGCTTCCAGGTGACGCTCAGGCCGTCGGCCGACAGGCCGCCGTTCTGCGCCGTTGGAACCTCGGCGGCGAGCATCGGCACCAGGTTGCCTTCGGGGTCCCAGCCGGCCAGCGGCTCGTAGAAGATGCGTGACCCTTCCTGGTCCTTGGTGCCGACCGCGAAGTGCGGGTTCAGCAGCGTGGCCCCCTGCCACCACAGCAGTTTCAGCGCGCCACCGCCGCCGCGCTTCGTGGGCTTGTAGTCGGACCGGGGCTGCGCGTGCGCCACACCGGCGTGCGTCAGCATCTGTGCCGCCAGCGGAGCGCCGACGCCCACGGCGACCATCTTGTCGATGAAATCGCGGCGTGACAGCCGCTTGTGTTCGACGTCGCTGATCAGCTGACGCAGTGCCTGCTCGTCCATGGGCGCATCTCCGTTGATTCAGGCTCTGGCGGCCTGCGGCCTGATGCTACCCCGGATGCCCGGCCTGCGGTCAAGGCCGGATCTTGAAGCTCACCTTTCCGGGTGAGAGCGCCGGCGCTGCCAGGCGCGCGAAGTCGCAGAGCAGCGAACGGGTCTTGCGCGGATCGATGATCTCCTCGACCCAGAACTTCTCGGCCGATCGGAACGGCGAGCGCAGTGCATTCAGGCGGGTCTCGATCTCGGCAAGCTTGGCCTTGGGATCGGCCGCCGCCTCGATTTCGGCGCGATAGGCGGCCTCGATGCCTCCCTCCAGCGGCAGCGACCCCCAGTAGGCCGACACCCAGGCGTAGCGCAGCGACAGACGCCCGCCGGGCTGATGGGCGACGCCGGCCACGCCGAACGCATTGCGCACGATGACCGTGCACCACGGCACCGTGCTCTGGTTGATCGCGGCCATGGCGCGAACGCCGTGACGAATGGTGGCCGTCTTCTCGGCATCGAGACCGATCAGAAAGCCCGGGCAGTCCATCAGGTAGACAACCGGCAGATGGAACGTGGTGGCGAGGTCGACGAAGCGGACGACCTTCTGGCAGGTCTCGGCATTCCATGACCCGCCGTAGTGATACGGGTCGCTGGCCAGCAACATCACCGGCACGCCTTGCAGCCGGGCCAGGCCGGCGATGATCGACCGGCCGAAGTTGCGGCCCATCTCGAAGAACGAGCCCTTGTCGACGACCGATTCGACGATCGGGCGCATCTTGTAGATCTGCCGACGGTTGCGGGGGATGACGCCGAGCAGGAACTCGTCGCCGCGTTCGGGGTCGTCCTCGCAGGCGGTGACCGGCGGCAGTTCATGCACCGAAGGCGGCAGGTAGGACAGGAATCGGCGCACGCACTCGAAGGCTTCTTCCTCGGTGTCGACCGCGGTGTCGATGGCGCCGCTGCGCGTCTGGATCTCGCTGCCGCCGAGTTCTTCCTTGGTCAGGTTGTGCCCCAGGCGGTTGACCACCGGCGGGCCGGCGACGAACATCGCCGAGCTGCGGGTCATCACCGAATAGTGGGTGGAGGCCAGCCGCGCGGCGCCCAGGCCTGCCACCGAGCCCAACCCCAGCCCGACCACCGGCACCTGCGACAGGTTGTCGGTCATCAGCAGGTAGGCCCGTGTGCCGCCGATGCCCCCGGGCAGGTTCGAGGCGCCCTTGGTTTCGATCGTCTTGACCGAACCGCCGCCGCCCGAGCCTTCGATGATGCGCACGATCGGCAGCCGGTACTCGGCGGCCATCTCCTCGGCCATCAGCGGCTTGGCGCTGATGGAAGCGTCGGCCGAGCCGCCGCGCACGGTGAAGTCGTCGCCCACCACCACCACCGGGCGACCCGCGACCTTGCCGCGTCCAAAGACGCAGTTGGCCGGCGTCATGGTTTCGAATTTGCCGACCGCATCGTACTCGCCGATGCCGGCGATCGCGCCGACCTCGTGGAAACTGGACGGGTCGACCAGCTTGCCGATGCGTTCGCGCACCGTGAGCCGGCCGGCGTCATGCTGCCGCTTGACCTTGTCGGCTCCGCCCATCTGATGGGCGAGCGCCACGCGCCGCTGCAGTTCGTCCAGTTCCGGTTGCCAGCTCATCCGATGTCTCCCTTTGTGAAATTCGACTTGCCCGATCGGGGAGTCTGCCACAGGGGCCAAGGGGGAGCGTTCCGGGTTTGGATGTTGAAAGTGCGCGGTATTACCGCGTCTGGACCGCGTAGATCTTCTGCACGATCAGCCACTTGTCGCCGGTCTTCAGAAGATTGAGGTAGTCGTTGAAGTAGCGCGGCGGGATCTGGCACTTGACCTTGACGAAGGCCGTCGTGGGACCCGATTGGTCCAGAATGAGAATGCCGTCGTCGCGGGCGAGATTCTGGGATTTCGCGGAAGGCCGTTCGCGGACCATCTTCAGCCAGGCGTCGCGGGGCAGCACGCTGATCTTGCCGTCCTGGTCCCAGGTGAGGGCGCTGTTCTCGTGGAAGACACTGCCCAGCTTGTCGGCGTCGCCTTCGTAGAGTCCGTCGAAATAGGTCTGGATGGTCTGTTCGATCGCGCGCTGGTCGGGGGTGCTCATGAGGGATTCTCCGGTGGGATGGGCGGCGTGGGCCGTCCGCCAGCATACCGGTCGCCGCGTTTAAGTGGCACGCACGAGCACCGTCCTCAGGGATCGATCACCGCGGCGCAGGCGTCCGTGGGCAGCGCGGCGGCGTGACCGACGACCGGCACCATCTTGATGACCGTGGAGGCAAGACGGCAGGGCGCGGCCATCACGCCACAGCCGCCCAGACCGACGAGGCCACCCAGCAGCAGCGCGGTGGCCAGGCGGGTCGCGGTTCGAGAGGGAGGCAGGTCCGTGCGGGTCGAGAGGCGGTTCACGGGCAATGTCATGGGGGTGCTGCTTTCAGGCTTGCGTTGGGTGGTTCAGGGCTTCTCGCGCAGCAGTTCGTCTTCGACGAACTCCATGCGGTCCTTGCCCCAGAAAATCTCGTCGCCGACCACCAGGCTGGGGACACCGAACACCCCGCGCGCCAGACCGCGTTCCGTGCTGTCGATCAGGGCCTGGCGGATCTCGGCGCTTTCGCTGAGGGCTTCGAACTCAACGGGGTCGACCCCCAGCGCGTTGACCAGCGGGCGCAGGCCCGCGTAGTCGGCGATCGAGGCGTCGTCATTCTCCCAGTAGGCGGCAAACACCTTGTCGATGAATGGCCTTTCGAGACCGAAGCGGCGCATCGCCAGCGCGCCCCGCAGCACGCGGCTGGTCTTGATCGGGAAAACGGTAGGGAACCTGAACGGCAAGTTGTGGCGGACCGCCCATCGCGCCAGGTCGCGCTTGCGATTGGCGAGCTTCGCCGGCGGCTCCTCGAGCACCACATAGTTGTTGCGCCGGAAGATCGGGCCCAGGTTGAACGGATGCAGTTCGAGCGTCGCGCCGGTGCGCGCAAGCACCGGGTCGATCAGCTTCAGCGCGAAGTAGGTATTGGTGCTGCCGATGTCCCAATAGAGCTCGACATGGGGGCGGGGAGGTGTCATGGGGTCTCCAGTGTGACGCCGGACTGCCCGGGGCGTACGCAAGCGCGCCACTATAATCGCTGCCAACCCATGCGCATCGAACACATCCGAGACCGCCTGCGCGCCTGCGGCGCGAAACCCGGCCATGAGCATTGGGTGCTGCAGCTATGGTCGCAGCAACTCGCGAGCGACCACGGCCGCCACCGGCCCGAGGACTACCTTCCGCTGGCGGTGCGGGAAGACCTGCCCGCGCTGCTGGCCGATCTGGCCGGGCTAGCGACGCTGCGCACGGCGCATCCGGCCGAGGACGGCTCCGAACGCCTGCTGGTCGCGCTCGGCGACGGTCAGTCGGTCGAAAGCGTGCTGCTGCCGCGTGACGGTCTGTGCGTGTCGACGCAGGTGGGTTGCGCGGTCGGCTGTGTGTTCTGCATGACCGGACGCGAAGGCCTCATCCGCCAGGTAGGCAGCGCCGAGATCGTCGCGCAGGTCGCGCTGGCCCGCACACGCCGGGCGGTGCGCAAGGTGGTCTTCATGGGCATGGGCGAGCCCGCCCACAACCTCGACAACGTACTGGAGGCCATCGAGCTGCTTGGCACCGCCGGCGGCATCGGCCACAAAAATCTTGTTTTCTCGACCGTGGGCGACCGCCGCGTGTTCGAGCGACTGGGGCAGGGCGTGGTCAAGCCGGCGCTGGCGCTGTCGCTGCACACGACGCGGGCGGATCTGCGCGCCGAGCTGCTGCCGCGCGCGCCGCGCATCGACCCCGCCGAGCTGGTTGAACTGGGCGACCGGTATTCGCGCGAGACCGGTTACCCGATCCAGTACCAGTGGACGCTGATCGAGGGCATCAACGACAGCGAAGACGAACTGGACGGGATCGTCCGCCTGCTGGCGGGCAAGTACGCGGTGATGAACATGATCCCGTACAACACCGTGCCCGACCTGCCCTTTCGCCGGCCGGCGGTCGAGCGCGCCGCCGAGATCGCGCGATCGCTGCATCGACGCGGCGTGCTGACCAAGCTGCGCCAGTCGGCCGGGCAGGACATCGACGGGGGCTGCGGTCAGCTGCGCGCCCGTGACAGCGGTTCTGCAGGGCGCAGAATCCCTATCGTGGCCGTCTGATCGGCCCATCGAGGGACACACACCATGACGAACGCATCAGCCCGGCTGCCCACCTTCTATGTCCCGCACGGTGGCGGTCCCTGCTTCTTCATGGAATGGCCCCGGGGGCCGGCGGGCACCTGGGACAGCATGGCAGCGCTGCTGCGCGGGCTGATCGGCACGCTGGCGCAGCGCCCGCGTGCTGTGGTGGTCGTGTCGGGTCACTGGGAGGAAGCGGGCTTCGCGGTGAACACGGCGGCCCGCCCGCCGCTGCTGTTCGACTATTACGGATTTCCGCCGCACACCTACCAGCTCAGCTATCCGGTGGCCGGCGATCCGGCACTTGCAGAGCGGGTCCGCGGTCTGCTGGAGGCCGCCGGATTCGCCACGCAGACCGACGACGCCCGAGGTCTCGATCACGGTGTGTTCATTCCGTTCATGCTGGTGCTTCCGGACGCCGACGTGCCGATCGTCGAGCTGTCGCTGCGCGCCGACCTCGATCCCCGGGCGCATCTGCTCGCCGGCCGTGCGCTGGAGCCCCTGCGCGATGAAGGGGTGCTGGTGATCGGCACCGGCATGAGCTTTCACAACCTTCGCGCCTTGGGTCCGGCGGGCACCGAACCATCCCGGCTGTTCGATGCCTGGCTGACCGATGCCGTCACCGCGGCGCAGCCCGAGCAGCGCAATCAGCGGCTGGCCGACTGGCAGCAGGCACCGGCCGCGCGCTTCGCGCATCCGCGCGAAGAACATCTGCTGCCGCTGATGATCGCCGCCGGCGCGGCCGGCCAGGACCGGGGCGTCAAGATCTACGAAGACCAGGTGCTGGACGTGACGCAGTCCGCGTTCCGTTTCGGCTAGCAGACCGGCGATGCAGATCAGTGCGAACGGCCTGTCGATCGAGGTCGACGACCAGAGGCCGGCCGCCGGACCGGTGATCGTGCTGATCATGGGATTGGGCATGCAGCTGGTGGCCTGGCCCGAGCCCTTTGTTCAGATGCTGGTGGCACGCGGCTTTCGGGTGGTCCGCCTGGACAATCGCGATGCGGGCTTGTCGCAGGGCTTCGATGCCGCCGGCGTGCCCAGCCTCGCCTGGGCCGGCATGCGACATGCGTTTCATCTGCCGGTGTATGCGCCTTACTCGCTGGACGACATGGCAGCCGACACGCTGGGCGTCATGGATGCGTTGGGCATCGCGGCTGCACATGTGGTGGGCGCCTCGATGGGCGGCATGATCGCCCAGCTGATGGCTCTGGCTGCGCCACAGCGCGTGCTGAGCGTCACCCTGATGATGACTTCGCCCGGGGAGCGCGGACTTCCCGGGCCGAGCGCGCGGGCACGGGCGGCGATGCTCAATCGGCCGCCGCCGGTGCGCGGTCTGCCCGGGCCGGGCGGACCGACCAGCCGGCCCGATCCGCGCGACGTGCCGGCGCTCGTCGAGCATCTGCTCAAGCTGCTCTCCGCCATCGGCAGTCCGGGCTTCGTGCAGTCGCCCGAACTCATGCGGCCGCGTCTGGAGCTGATGCTGGCGCGGGCCTGGCGCCCTCAGGGCACGGTACGCCAGCTGATCGCGATCCTGGCCGCACCGGGGCGCGCGAGCGCATTGGCCGGCTGCAGGCTGCCGGCGCAGGTGATTCACGGGCTGGCCGATCCGCTGGTGCCGATCGCCCATGGACGGGCGCTGGCGCGGGCCATCCCGGGGGCTCGTCTGCACGAGATCGACGGCATGGGCCATGACCTGCCACCACAGCTCTGGCAGACTTTCGCCGAGCACATCGATTCACTTGCCCGGCCAGCCGTGTAGCGCAGCGTCTGCCGATGGACGTGCCGCATCCGCCCGCGGGGTGGCTCAGCGGATTTCCCAAACGCGAAGGATGGCCATGCAGCAGCTGTCAGGACTTGATGCAAGCTTCCTGCACCTCGAGACGGCGGAGATGCCGATGCATGTCGGCGCCGCCCATGTCCTCGAGCTGCCGCCCGGCTATCGCGGCAACTGGACAGCCCGGTTGCGCCGTCATCTGCGCGAGCGTCTGCCGGCCATGCCGGCGCTGTCACGCAGGCTGGTGCCTATGCCTCTGAACCTCGCCAACCCGGCATGGGTCGAGTGCGAGGTCGACATGAACTATCACGTCACTGAAGTTCGGCTGCCCAGGCCCGGCGGTTACGAGGCCTTCGCCGATGTGGTCGCGCGGCTCCATGCCGAGCCGCTCGACCGCAGCCGCCCGCTGTGGCAGTTCACCGTCGTCAAGGGCGTGGCCCCGGGCCGGATCGGGCTGTTCACCCGCCTGCATCACGCCGGTGTCGATGGCCAGGCCGCGGTGGCGATCGCCCAGGTCATCCTCGATCCGACGCCGGAGCCCAGGCCGGCGGCGGCCGCAGCGGCGACGCCACGCCAGTATCGGCTGGGCCTGGGCGAGATGGTGGGCGGCATGCTGTCCAACCAGGTGACGCAGATTGCGCAGCTGCTGCGCACCGCGCCCGGTCTGGCCCGTGCGGCGGCCGCCAGCCTGCGCGAAAAGTCGGCGGAGCTCGCGCACAGCCGCGACCTAAAAACACTGGCCGGAACTTCGATCGGGCTGGCGCCGCGCACGGTATTCAACGGGTCGATCGGTCAGGCGCGCGTGTTCGCGCCGGCGCGGCTCTCGCTGCCGCTGGCCCGTGCGCTGGGCAAGGCCCACCAGGGCAGTCTCAACGATGTCGTGCTCGCCGTCTGCGCCGGTGCGCTGCGCCATTACCTGCAGCGTCGCGATGCGCTGCCCCGCAAACCGCTGGTGGCCGCGGTCCCGGTGTCGCTGCGCCCGGAGGGCGATGCCCGTTCGAACAACCAGGCCTCGATGACGGTGGTGACGCTGGCGACGAACGTGGCCGACCCCCGCCAGCGCTTCCTGGCCCAGCTGAAGGCCGGTGCGGCGATGAAGCAGTCGCTGACGCGCTGGAAGTCACTGATGCCCACCGACTTCCCCTCGATGGGGCTGCCGTGGCTGATGAGCCGCGCGGCCCGGCTGTACGGCCGCACGCGGCTGGCCGAACGCATTCCCGTCGTGGCCAACCTGGTGATCTCGAATGTGCCGGGTCCGCAGTTCCCGTTGTATCTGGCGGGGGCGAGGATGGTGCGCTACAACCCGACGTCGATCGTCGTCCATGGGCTTGCGCTGAACATCACGATCCAGAGTTACGACGGCCAGCTCGAGTTCGGCCTGGTCGGGTGCGCACGCGCCGTGACCGAGATCGGCGAACTCGCCCGGGACATCGAGGAGGAGTTCGAGCGGCTGGTGCTGGCAATGTCCAAGCCGGTGGCGGCGCAAGCCCGCGCTCCGGGCGACGCGCCGACGGCGGCCGATGGCGCACCTTTGTCGCCGGTTTCCTTGACCTTGTAGAACCGGGCGTTCAGGTGCCGCGCCACCTGGGCGATGTCCTCGTCGCTCCAGTTCAGCTGCTGCACCGACTGCCAGCGGCGCACCTGCACCATCAGGCTGGGCCAGTCGGTGACCAGCTTGCGGCCGCGCCAGTGCACTTCGGTGGTGTGGCAGGCGATGCAGTGGGTGTCGTAGAGCAGCGCACCGCGCTTCTGGGCCGGCGCGCTCTGCGCGTGGGCGGGCGCGGCGCCGAAAAGGCAGGCCAGCGAGGTGAGCAGGAGAGTGAGGCGCATCGCAGAGGGGGCATGCATGGCTGAGGTCCATTCCGGTCGGATGGCGGCCGCGCAAGCCGGCCCCGAGTGCGCCGGCGCCGGGCCGTCATCGGGTATTGTAGTCAGCGCGCCAGCTCTCCGACTCCGACTCCTGCTGAAGGTTCCCGATGTCCAAACCCTTTCCGACCGACAACCCGTTCCTGCGCGGCTATCACGGGCCCGTCAACACCGAGGCGCAGGCCGCGAATCTGCCGGTCACCGGCGAGATCCCCGAAGGGCTGTGCGGCACCTTGTACCGCAACGGGCCCAATCCGCAGTTCGCGCCGCGCGGGCCGTATCACTGGTTCGCGGGCGACGGGATGATCCATGCGTTCCACGTCGAAAACGGCCGCGTGTCGTATCGCAACCGCTGGGTGCGCACCCCGAAGTGGCTGCTCGAAAATGCGCAAGGCGAGGGCTTGTCCGGCGCCTTCGGCAATCCGGCGTTTTCCGATCCCCGGATCGTTGCGCTGAACTCCACCGTGGCCAACACCAACATCGTCTGGTTCGGCGGACGGCTGCTGGCGCTCGAGGAACAGCATGCGCCGTTCGCGCTCGATCCGGCCACCCTCGATCCGCTGGGCTACGAAACCTTCGGCGATGCGCTGAACGGGCCCTTCACCGCGCATCCGAAGTTCGATCCGGTCACCGGCGAGATGGTGTTCTTCGGCTACAGCGCCCGCGGCCGGTTCAGCCCCTTCGCGAGCATCCAGGTGGCTGACCGCGAAGGACGCATCACCCGCGCCGACATGCTGGAGCTGCCCTACGCCAGCATGATCCATGACTTTGCCGTCACCCGGAACTGGATCGTCCTGCCGGTGTTCCCTCTGACCGGCTCGATGGAAAGAGCGCTCTCCGGCCGCCCGCCTTATGCCTGGGAGCCCGACAAGGGCACGCGCATCGCGCTGATTCCGCGCGCCGGCGGCATCGGCCAGACGCGCTGGGTCGATGCGCCGCCCTGCTATGTCTTCCATCCGATGAATCACTTCGAGGATGCCGCCGGCCAGATCGTGCTCGATGTCATGAAGTACGACGTGGCGCCGCTGTTTCCGCTGCACGATGGTTCGCCGAGCAGCCGCGAGTCGCCTGTTGCCCGCCTTTTCCGCTGGACGATCGATCCGTCAGGCGCCCGCGCCGGCGTGGCCGAGCGCCAGCTCGACGATCGTGGTGGCGAGTTCCCGCGCTTCGACGAGCGCCATTGCATGGCGGACTACCGCCATGGCTGGATCGTCAGCGGCAATGTGACCGATTCGCGGCGCGGGCGCTCGACGGCCGACGGCCTGGTGCACTACGACCTGGTCGGCGGCCAGTCGCACCAGTGGATGCCCCCAGAGGGCGATCATTGCGGCGAGCCGGTGTTCGTGCCCCGCAGCGAAACGGCTGCCGAAGGCGACGGCTGGATCCTCTGCGCGCTGCACCGGGGCGCCGAGAACCGCTCCGATCTCGCGGTCTTCGAGGCCACCGACATCGCCCGGGGACCGGTCGCGCTGGCACACCTCAGCAGCCGGGTGCCGGCGGGCTTCCACGGCAACTGGCGTCCGGGCCCCCTTTCCTGAACCTCTCGAGGTCTCCCTGTCCATGGCACTGCAACTGAACGAACGCATCGACCGATTCGAGTCGCCGTTTCGCCGGCTCGACGCGCTGATCGCCGATCTGAAGCCCAGTCCCGGCCATGCGCCGATCCTGATGCATGTCGGCGAACCGCAGGATCCGCCCCCGGCACTGCTTGCGCAGACCGTGGCCGCCCATGCCGACCAGTGGAACCGGTATCCCCCTTCGCTGGGTTCGCCGGAGTTCCTGGCGGCTGTCGCGGGCTACGTGGACCGGCGCTATCCCGCGGCCGGCGGCCGCCTGCGCCCGGCGCATGAGATATCTTCGGTGGCCAGCACGCGCGAGGCGCTCTATCTGGCGGCCTCGGTGGCGGTCAGTCCGACGCGGGTCGGCGCCGTGGCGCTGATGCCCAACCCGTTCTATCAGACCTATCGCGTCGCGGCGATCATGGCGGGTGCCGAACCGCACTACCTGTCGAACACGGGTTTTCCTCATTTCGCCATCGACCTCGACACGCTGGACGAGGCGGTGCTGGCCCGCA
>Ga0116169_1001717_pt1 | contig 17373 bp, 15 predicted proteins | sample AD_UKC130_MetaG_FD_89796 | JGI IMG/M metagenome (GOLD analysis project Ga0116169, IMG submission 89796) | Active sludge microbial communities of municipal wastewater-treating anaerobic digesters from Canada - AD_UKC130_MetaG | ecosystem: Engineered > Bioreactor > Anaerobic > Digestate | place...
GAGTCCTTCGAGCGCGATTTCTGGTCTGGCACCAGCCTCAATGACCTGTATGCCGCCGCCGCGCAGAATGCCCGCCAGGCCGGTCCGATGGAGCGCATCTTCGCCAGTGGCATGCGCGAATACCAGAAGCTGCGGGAGCGCCGCATCAGCGATGCCGCCAGCCTGATGGATGGCGCACGCCGGGCCATGCGCGCGAGTTTCCAGCGCGAGATGGACGAGGCCGAAACCAATCTGTCGTTCCTGGCCTCGGTCGGTTCGGTGTCGCCCTATGTCGGTCTGTTCGGCACCGTCTGGGGCATCATGCACGCGTTCACCGGACTGGCCGGGCTGCAGCAGGTCACGCTGGCCACCGTCGCGCCCGGCATCGCCGAGGCCCTGGTGGCCACGGCCATCGGCCTGTTTGCCGCCATTCCGGCAGTCGTGGCCTACAACCGCTTCGCCCGCGACATCGACCGCATCGCGATCCGGCTGGAGACCTTCATCGAGGAGTTCTCCAACATCCTGCACCGCAACGTGGGCGCGCAAGCCGCGTCCGACCGCTGAAACGGGGGGCCATCACATGCCATCGACCATGCAGCGCGGGCGCGGCCGGCGCACCATCAACGAGATCAACATGGTGCCGTTCATCGACGTCATGCTGGTGCTGCTGATCATCTTCATGGTCACCGCACCGCTGATCACACCAAGCATGATCAACCTGCCCAGCATCGGAAAGGCCGCCCGCCAGCCGGACCAGGTGCTGCAGATCGTGATCGACAAGGAAGGCCTGCTCAACCTCAAGACGGACGACAAGACCACGCAACTGGGACTGCGCGAGATCGCGGCCGCCGTGCGCAAGGCGCAGCAGGGCGTCTCGGACCCGGCGGTGGTCATCAGCGCCGACCGCAATGTGCGTTATGAGCAGGTCGTCAAGGTGATGGACACCTTGCAGCGCGACGGCATCCAGCGCGTCGGCCTGTCGGTCCAGCTGGCCAGCCCCTGACCATGAACGCCAACGCGGACTGGCTCGACTTTGCGCCGCCCAAGCCGCGCGGCTTCGGGCGTGCCTTCGCGCTGGCCATCGCGGCGCACCTGGTGCTGGTCGCGGCGCTGACGCTGGGCGTGCAATGGAAGCGGGACGCACCCAGTACTGCGGTCGAAGCCGAGTTATGGTCGGCCGTTCCCAAGGCGGCCGCACCGAAGCTGGTCGAGGCGCCGCCACCACCACCACCCACGCCCCCTGCCCCAGCGCCGGCACCCCCGCCGCCGGCACCGGTGGTCCAGGCCCCGGATGCCGACATTGCGCTGGCGCAGGAAAAGAAGCGCCTGGAGCAGGAGAAGCTGCAGGCGGCACGGCAGCTTGAACAGCAGAAACTGGCGCAACAGAAACTGGCGCAGGAGAAGGAAAAACGGGAGCAGGAAAAGAAGCTTGCACTCGAGAAGAAGCGCGAACAGGACCTGAAGGTGGCGCAGGAAAAGAAGAAAAAGGAAGAAGAAGCCCGGCGCCAGGAAGAAGAAGACAAGAAGCGCCAGCTCGCGCAGAAGGCGAAGCAGGAAGCGCTCAAGGCGCAGCAGCAGGCCAAGCTGGAGAAGGACGAGGCGATCAAGCTGGAGATCCTGCGCAAGGACAACCTGCAGCGCATGGCCGGGCTGGCCGGTGCGACGGGGGGACCATCGGCCACCGGTACGGCACAGCGCGCCAGCGGGCCGTCTTCCAGCTACGGCGGTCGCGTCAGCGCCATGGTCAAGCCCAACATCGTGTTCATCGAAGACACGCAGGACAACCCGGTGGCCCTGGTCGAGGTGCGCGCCGCGCCCGACGGCACCATCATCGGCCGCAAGCTGGTCAAGAGCAGTGGCAACAAGGCGTGGGACGATGCGGTGCTCAAGGCCATCGACAAGACCTCCGTGCTTCCGCGCGACATCGACGGCACAGTGCCGCCGTTGCTGGAAATCAACTTCCGCCGCCGCGACTGAGGCCGCGACGGCACCGTCGGCTCACTCGTAGACGATGACCGCCTGCCCCTGGTCCGATTGGGCGCGCCACTGCGCCAGCGCCGCATCGGTCGGGTAAAAGCGCATCGCATCCGAGAGCTGCAGCTCGGCACTGGCGCCGCCACCATCGTCGCCCTTGCGCGTCACTTGCAGGCGAATGCCCAGACCCCGCACCAGTTCCCCATGCTCGGTCTGCTCGGACTGGGCCGGGAACTCCTGCAGCATCCGCGCCACATCGGGCGCATGCCCGTTGACCTGCACCCGCAGGAACTTGCCGAACCGGCAACGCGCCTGCTCCAGATCCCAGATCTGGTTGACGGTCAACTGAATGCCACCCGTGAAACGATCGGGTTGCACCTTGCCCATCACAATGATCAGCTGGTCGTCCTTGAGCAAATTCTTGTGGGCGTTGATCAGCGCCTCGTCGGCGCGCGCCTCGATCACGCCCGACTTGTCGTCGAGCTTGAATAGCGCCAGCTTGCCCCGCTGGCCATTGATGACACGCAGGTCATTGACGATGCCGGCCAGCAACTGCGGTTCGCGGGTATCGATGAGGTCATCGATCTGCCGCTTGGCAAAACGTCGCACCTCGAGCGCAACCTCGTCGAACAGGTGGCCCGACAGGTAGAAACCGATGGCGGTCTTCTCCTGCGTGAGTTGCTCCTTGATGCCCCAGGGCAGCACCTCGACCAGATCCGGCTCCTGGGAGCTCGATCCATGGTCGTCATCGCCCATGTCGAACAGGCCGCCCTGGTTGGCATTGGCCTCTGCCGCACTGGCAAATTCAAAGGCCAGGTCGATCGACGCGATCAGCGCCGCGCGGTTGCGCTGCAGATTGCCGAACGCACCAGCCTTGATCAAGGCCTCGACGCTGCGCTTGTTCAGCCGCGTACGGTCGACCCGCACGCAGAAATCGAACAGGCTGGTGAACGGGCCGCCTGCTTCGCGTGCCGCCACCAGCGACTCGATCGCCTGCTGGCCCGAACCCTTGACCGCACCCAGGCCATAGCGGATGACCTTGTCCGACACCGGCTCGAAGCGGTACCGGCCGCGGTTCACGTCGGGCGCCTCGAAGCCCATGCCCATCTTGATCGCGTCTTCGTACAACAGCCGCAGCTTGTCGGTGTTGTCCATTTCCACCGTCATGTTGGCGCAGAAGAACTCGGCCGTGTAGTGCACCTTGAGCCAGCCGGTGTGATAGGCCAGCAGCGAGTAGGCAGCGGCGTGCGACTTGTTGAAGCCGTAGCCCGCGAACTTCTCCATCAGGTCGAAGACTTCGTCCGCCTTGTCCTGGCTGATGTTGTTCTTGGCAGCGCCGTCGCGGAAGATCTGGCGGTGCTCGGCCATTTCCTCGGCCTTTTTCTTGCCCATGGCGCGGCGCAGCATGTCCGCGCCACCGAGTGAATACCCGCCCAGGATCTGGGCGGTCTGCATCACCTGCTCCTGGTAGACCATGATGCCGTAGGTCTCGGACAGCATGTCGGCCACCATCGGATGCGGATACTCCACCTCCTCACGGCCGTGCTTGCGCGCCACGAAGGACGGAATCAGGTCCATCGGGCCGGGCCGGTACAGCGCGTTGAGCGCGATCAAGTCTTCCAGCCGCGTCGGCTTGGCATCGCGCAGCATGCCCTGCATGCCGCGCGATTCAAACTGGAACACGGCTTCGGTCAGGCCGTCGGCGAACAGCTTGTAGACCCGCGCATCGTTGAGCGGCAGGTTCTCGAACGCAAAATTCTCCTGCCCCTTGTGGCGGCCACGGATGAGTTCCTTGGCGATCTCCAGGATGGTCAGCGTGGCCAGGCCCAGAAAGTCGAACTTGACCAGGCCGATCGCCTCCACGTCGTCCTTGTCGTACTGGCTGACCGCCGAGTCGCTGCCGGGCTGCTGGTACAGCGGGCAGAAATCGGTGAGCTTGCCGGGGGCGATCAGCACGCCGCCGGCATGCATGCCGACGTTGCGCGTCATGCCCTCGAGCTTCTGCGCCAGCGCCAGCAGCGTGCGCACGTCCTCTTCCTTCTCCAGCCGCTCGGCCAGGATGGGCTCGGCCTTGATCGCGCCGTCGATGGTGATGTGCGTGCCCGGCTTGTTCGGAATCAGCTTGCTGATGCCGTCGCAAAAGGTATAGCTCATGTCCAGCACCCGGCCCACGTCGCGGATCGCGGCGCGTGCGGCCATGGTGCCGAAGGTGGCGATCTGGCTGACCGCGTTCTTGCCGTACTTGAGCTTGACGTAGTCGATCACCCGGTCGCGATTGGCCTGGCAGAAATCGATGTCGAAGTCGGGCATCGACACCCGCTCCGGGTTCAGGAAGCGCTCGAACAGCAGGTTGTACTGCAGCGGATCCAGGTCGGTGATGCCCAGTGCGTACGCCACCAGCGAGCCAGCGCCGGAACCGCGGCCCGGCCCGACCGGGCAGCCGTTGTTCTTGGCCCAGTTGATGAAGTCGCCCACGATCAGGAAATAGCCCGGGAAGCCCATCTTGACGATGGTGTTCATCTCGAACTCGAGCCGCTCGACATAGCGCGCCTGCTGCTGTGCACGCGCCTGCGGATCCGGGTACAGATGCGCCAGCCGGACCTGCAGTCCCTCGTGCGAGACGTGGCGAAAATATTCTTCGGGCTCCATCTGCCGGCCATCGACCAGCGGAATCGGAAAGTCGGGCAACCGCGGCTTGCCCAGCACCAGCGACAGGCTGCAGCGGCGCGCGATCTCGACGGTATTGGCCACGGCGGACGGCAGGTCGGCAAACAGCTGCACCATCTGCGCCGCCGACTTGAAATACTGCTCACGGGTGAAGCGCCGCACCCGGCGCGGATTGCCCAGGATCTCGCCGTCGGCAATACATACGCGCGCCTCGTGCGCCTCGTAGTCGTCCGGCGCCGTGAACTGCACCGGGTGGGTCGCCACCACCGGCAGGTGCAGGTGCGCGGCCAGTTGCACGGCTGCCGTCACATGGCGGGCATCCTCCGGGCGGCCGGCGCGCTGCAACTCCAGGTAGAACCGGTGCGGGAATGCGGCTGCCAGCTCCAGCGCCAGGCTGTGGGCCCGTGCGGTATCGCCTTGCAACAAGGCCTGGCCGACCGCGCCGGCCTGGGCGCCGGACAGAACGATCAGGCCCTCGGCCAGCTCCGCCAGCCATTCCCACCGGACCACCGGCTGGCTGCGCCCGGTGTTCTGCGTATGGGCCCGCGCCAGCAACTCGCACAGGTTGAGGTAGCCGGTGCGGTTCTGCACCAGCAGCACCAGCTTCGACTGCGCGCTGGCGTCCGCGCCCAGGCCTTCGAGCAGGATCTCCGCGCCGATGACCGGCTTGATGCCGGCACCGCGCGCGGCCTTGTAGAACTTGATGGCACCGAACAGGTTGCCCATGTCGGTGATGGCCAGTGCGAACTGGCCATCGGCGGCCGCTGCGGCCACGGTATCGTCGATGCGGTTGGTGCCGTCGACGACGGAGAACTCGCTGTGCAGGCGCAGGTGAACAAACATGGGTTCATTGTAGTTTTCGCGCTGCCGCCTGCCGCGCCAGCGACAATGCCCTGCTGCGGCCGCCTGGCGCCGCGCACGAGGATGACGGATGGACGCCTGGAAAACCCGCAGCAACAACCGCCAGCAGTTGGCGATCTCGCTGATCTGCCTGATCGCTGGCGCCGTACTGGCCGTCAGTCTGCATGACTACGGCCCGTCCGGATCGAATCGCCAGGCCGGCTTTCTGCTGGGCGTGGTCTTGCTGGCACTGGGCGGCGCGACCCTGGCCGCTGGCGGGACGCAGTCGGTGGTGGTGGACCCGCAGCAGCGCCTGATCCGCATCGAAGACCACCGCCTGATCGGCGAGCGCCGGCAGACCATCGCCATCGCCGATATTCGCGACATCCAGGTCGGATGCCTGCAGACGCGTGCGAAACACGCCTTGCGCTATTTTCTGCAACTGACACTTGCCGACGGTCAGTCTCACATCTTGTTCGCGCCAGAGCGGGACTTTCCCGGTGCGTCCGACCCCAAGATCGTGGCGGGCTGGAAAGAGCGGCTGGACCGCTTGCGGGAAGACCCGGCGGCACACGCGTCGCCGACGCCCGCCACCACGGCCTGATCAGCGCGGAACCAGGGCCTGCGGCAGCTCGATACGCTCGTCGTCTCCCGGCACCGGCGCCATCTGGCGGCCATGCCACTCGGCAGCGGCCTGCACGATGCGCTGCTTGCGGCTGGACACGAAATTCCAGCTGATGAAGCGATGCCCCAGGGGCGCACCACCCACGACCAGCACGCGGGTCGCCTGCTCGGCATGCAGCTCGGTTTCCTGGGCCAATGCCAGTACGTTCAGCGTGTGGCGCTGGATGGACTCTCCGTCGACCCGCATGTCGCCATCGATCGGATACAGCGCAAGCTCTGGCGCCAGCGCGGGCAGGCGCAGCCGGCCTTCGGCGGGCAACTGCAGATCGAGCAGGATGGTCGGGCTGAACGTACGCACCGGTGAGCGCATGCCGAAGGCGTCTCCCACCATGACCCGAACCTGCGCCCCCTGCACCTCGCAGACCGGGATATCCGATGCCGGCGTGTGCGCGAATTCCGGATCCACCTCTTCGAAATCGTCCGGCAAACCGGCCCAGAGCTGGAAACCGTGGTTGACATAGGCATCGGACTGCAGACGCTGCGGACGCCGCTCGCTGTGCACGATGCCCTTGCCGGCCGTCATCCAGTTGATGGCGCCAGGCGTGATTTCCTGCTCCGAGCCGAGGCTGTCGCGGTGCATGATGGCGCCGTCGAGCAGGTAGGTGACCGTCGCCAGGCCGATGTGCGGATGCGGCCGCACATCGTGGCCGGCATCCGGCTGCACGGTCACCGGTCCGAAATGGTCCATGAACAGGAACGGGCCCACCGCCTGGCGCAATGCCGACGGCAACAGGCGCTGCACGACAAACCCGCCCCCCAGATCGCGGGCCTGCCCGACGATGCGTTGTTGAATGGCCATGTTCGTTCTCCTTTCAGTTCCTGCCCACCGCGTCCTCAGTCCCGCAGGCGTGCCACCTGGTCGGCGACGCGCTTGCCGAACAGGCGTGCGGTTTCCAGATCGCCTTGCGACATGTCGGCCGCGCCACCGTCCGACGGTGACTGCGCCATGGCCCCACTGTACGACACCAGGTTGTTGATGTCCTGGCGCGTGCTGGCCTTGGTGTTGGCCGGCATCAGCCCCTGGCTGACCCACAGCATGCCGTGCTGCATCGCCAACGTGAACAAGGTGTTGAGGGTCGACAGCTTGTCGCCATTGAGGCCGGCACTGTTGGTGAAGCCGGCGGCCAGCTTGTCCTTCCAGGCCTGGACATACCAGGGCTTGCTCGATGCGTCGGCGAATTTCTTGAATTGCCAACTGACGTTGCCCATGTAGGTCGGCGAACCGAACACGATGGCCTTGGCCTGCGCCAGCAGTTCCCATCCGCCTTGGGGCAGATTGCCGTCGGCGTCGATCGCCAGCAACTCGGCATCGGCGCCTTGCGCGACGGCCTGCGCCATGCGCAGCGTGTGCCCGTATCCCGAATGAACCTAAATCCGGCAGTTACCCTGTAGCCGGGAGGCCGATTGGGGGCCTGAACGGCCCGAGGGTGGGCGCGATTTTCTCGCTCACGTAGTGCATCAGCACGGCCCATGGGTCTTTTGTCTTGAACTGCTCCGCAGTGACCCGTACATGCTGCAAGGCCGCGCGGATGTTGGCGATCAGCGATCTGAGCATGTCGGCCTTTCCATGCATGGGCGTGAGGTACAGCGTGGTCTGGCCGGCGTGACTTGCCGCCTTGCCCACCGCCGCCAGCAGTAGCGGCCTGCTGGTGATCGCCTCCATACGTGCGCCCGGGTGGGCCGCCCGGCAGTACCAGCTCCACCAGTTGTAGACCAGCGCACAGGTGCGCGCCGTCGTCTGGCAGCGGTTGATGTCCTGCGTGGTGAACCCGCTCATCCCCCACTGGTTTTTCAACTCGTCAAAGCCGTTCTCGCAGTCGGCACGGTCCCGGTAGAGTTGCCCGATCGCCTCGATGGGGTAGGCCACGTCGGTGACCATCACCGCGTATTCCCACAGCCGATCTCCCTCATGCACGCTGGGGCCTGCCAGATCGAGCCGCAGCTGCTTGCCGTCGATGCGCCGCTCGCGCGCGATCCCGCCGCGGATGCGCTGGCGCACGATGACCACCCGGCGCTTCTTGCTCCAGCCGTGCAGTTGCAGATGGTCTTCCACCATCTGGCAGCCCTGGTTGTCCGGTCGGCTCCAGTCCTGGCGCTCGAACTGCCGGGCCACCAATCGCTGCACGTTGGCCGTCTGGCGCAGCCGCAGCAGGTAGGGCTGACCTCGGCCCTCCAACTCCAGCAGCATGCCCTCGTTGCCATAGCCCGAGTCGCCCCTGACCAGCGCCGGGCGTTTGTCGCCCAACTCGTCGAGCAGCCGCCCCAGCGCGGCCTTGGCGTGCACGCTGGTGTGCTGCTTGCCCGAGCTCACCTGCACGTCCAGCACCAGGCGCAGGTTGCCCACCCAGAAGGTGTGCAGCACGTGGCTGGGGCGTTTGGGCTTGCTCGGGTTGTAGCCGATCTCGGCGCCTTCCTGGCGCCCGTACAGCGGCTTGATCGTCGCGTCGATGTCTAGCACCCACGGCTTGTCCAGCGCCTCGCGCACCGAATGCATCAGCGCCGGGCGCATCCACGCCGTGCTGGCCGCCTCGTCGATACGCTCCAGCGCTCGGCGCAGCGCATCTTCGCTGACCACCTTGTTCATGCCCAACGCCTGCGCGGCCACCGCATCCCCGCGCAGCGCGGTGATGTGGGCATAACGCCGGTGCCCGGCCAGCATCCCCATCATCAGCGTGCCCAGCACGTCGCGTTTGTCCGGCGCGTTGCCGCTTCGGTACTCCAGCGGGCACGAAGACACCCAGCGCTCGAACACGCCGGTGGCGGCCAAGAACTCGGCAAAGAACACCAACTGGCCATGCGGCGTGGCCGCCGCATCCTGGTCCCAGCGCACGTGTATGCGTCCGCCCAGCGTGTCCACCACCTGCGGCTGATCGCCGCCTTCTTCGACCCTGGCCAGGGCCACCATTCGCCTGCGTTTGCTTTCACCCATCGGGTGAGTGTGCCAAATCTCCGCAAGCCCGCGCCAGCACTCGATCAACGGCCAACTACGACAAGGGAACTGCGTTTTCTAGGATGAAACACCACAACGATCTGGCTCATCACTGATTCTCCTGAAGTTCATTGAAAAGAAAACGGGCCACTGCGGCCCGTGAAGGCTCGCAGTGGCTGCGATCAGGCTGCGGCGCGGCGTCCGTCCAGGCTCAGTTTGCCGGCACCCAGGGCGGCAAGGGCCAGCAGGCCGCCGACGACGGCAATGTTCTTGAAGAACATCAATTGCTGGATCATCACCTTGTCAGCCGGCATGGCCCAGTAATTGTGGAACGCGAACGTGGCCACCAGGGTGAACAGCGCCAGCGCAATCGCGGCGAAACGCGTGCCAAAGCCGGCAATCAAGGCCAGCCCGCCGCCGACCTCGACCAGGATCGCCACCGCAGCGGCCACTTCTGGCAGGGGCAGCCCCACCGATCCGATGTAGCCGGCAGTACCGGCAAAGCCGCTGATCTTGCTCAGCCCGGCAGGCAGAAACAGCAGGGCCAACAGAATGCGGCCGATCAGGGCGAAAGAGTTTTGCAGAGATGCGTTCATGATGGGTAGCTCCTATGAAAGTTGAACGAAATTGATAAAGGTCAAACAATAAAGTTGCAGAAAGCGGAACGTCAGGCCGCCAGGTCGAACACCAGCACCTCGGCGCCCGCGCCCTTCTCCAGGGTCAGCGTGTCGACGCCGTCGGCCATCAGGGCGTCGCCCGTGTGCAGCGCCTGCCCGTTGACCTGCAGGTCGCCGCGCACGAGGTGTACGTAGGCCTTGCGCCCTGCCCGCAGCGCCAGCGTGGCCTTCTCGTCGCCGTCGAACAGTCCGGCGTACATGGACGCATCGGCGTTCATGCTGACTGAGCCATCGGCGCCATCCGCTGACGCCACGAGGCGCAGCCTGCCGCGCTTCTCGGCGTTGCTGAAGCTCTTCTGTTCGTAGCCAGGTTTGACACCGGTCCTGGCCGGCTCGATCCAGATCTGCAGAAAATGCGTGGTCGCGTCCGCCGCATGGTTGAACTCGCTGTGCTGCACGCCGGTGCCGGCGGTCATGCGCTGCACGTCACCCGGCGGAATGCCCTTGACGTTGCCCAGGGTGTCCTTGTGCGCCAGCTCACCACTGAGCACGTAGCTGATGATCTCCATGTCACGGTGGCCATGGGTGCCGAAGCCCTTGCCCGGCGCCACGCGGTCCTCGTTGATGACGCGCAGATTGCCCCAGCCCATGTACTGCGGGTCGTAATAGCCAGCAAACGAGAAGCTGTGGTACGACTGCAGCCAGCCATGGTCCGCCAGGCCGCGTTCATTGGATTTGCGAAGTTTCAACATGGTCGCTCCTTTCAAATGCGTTTCGGGTTGGAGAGAACTTTAGGGCCGCAACCCATGCCGACAGTGCGTGCGGATTGATGGCATCATTCAAATTATTTGAATTCGAATTCGACCCATGGCCGACCCCCGATCCGTATTGACGCCCGATGCCCTGGCGATGCTGCAGTCGATTGCCGTCAGCGGCAGTTTTGCCGCCGCCGCGCGGGCACTCGACCTGGTGCCCAGCGCCCTGACCTACCGGGTCCGCCAGATCGAGGACGCGCTGGACGTGCTGCTGTTCGACCGGCGCAGCCGCCAGGCCCGGCTGACGCCGGCGGGCAGCGAGTTGCTGCGCGAGGGCAGCCGCCTGCTGGACGAGGTTGACGCGATCGCCAACCGGGTCAAGCGCGTGGCCACCGGCTGGGAGGCGCAGTTCACGATTTCGGTCGACAGCATCATGTCGCAACCGGTCATGATGGAGTTGTGCCAGGCCTTCCTGGAACTCGCACCACCGACCCGCCTGCGGCTGCGGCACGAGACCATGCAGGGAACCCTGCAGGCGCTGAGCTTCGGGCAGGCCGACCTGGCCATCGGCGTCATCGAGCCCCCGACCCAGGCCGACATCCAGGCGCGGCTGATCGGCGAAGTCGCGTTCGTGTTCGCCGTCGCGCCGCACCATCCGTTGGCCGGCGTGCCCGAGCCGCTGAGCGACGCCGTGCTGCGCCAGCATCGGGCAGTGGCCGTCGCGGACTCGGTGCAGCGGGGCAGCGGACTGACGGTCGGACTGCTCGGCGGGCAGGACGTATTCACCGTCGCATCGATGCAGGCCAAGCTCGACGCGCAGTTGCGCGGCATCGGCGCCGGCTTCGTGCCGGAGCCAATGGCCCGGCTGTTCGTCGAGACCGGACGGTTGGTCGTGAAGGAGACCGAGCGCGCACAGCGGATCGCGCGCCAGCACTATGCCTGGCGCAACACCGCGCGCAAGGACCAGGGTCGCGCGCTGCAGTGGTGGCTCAAGCAGCTGGAGAGCCCGGTGACACGCGGCGCCCTGCTGACCCGGCATCAGCATGGCTGATCCGATCGACGCCTTTCTGCGCTGCGGTCACCCGTCGCCGATGCCTGCGCAAAGGCATTCAACTGCGCGGCCGTGTACATTCCTCCCATACCACCCCATGGAGACAACAGCATGACCCCACAGCGCCACTTTGCCGTCATCGGCGCCGGTATCGCAGGCCTGAGCTGCGCGCGCACGCTGGCACAGGCCGGACACCGGGTCACGGTGTTCGACAAGAGCGGACGGCCGGGCGGACGCATGGCAACCCGCGAGAGCCCGTTTGGCAGCTTCGACCATGGCGCGCAGTACTTCACCGTGCGCGACCCTCGCTTTCAACTGGCCTTGCAGACCGCACCGGGCATCTGCAAACCCTGGAGCGCCAACACGGTGCGGGTGCTGGATGCCCACGGACGCACCGTCGCCGCCGGACTGCCGCTGCAGGAGCCGCACTGGGTGGCCACACCCAGCATGAACGACCTCCCACGCCAGTGGGCAGCGCCGCTGGAGCAACAGGGCGCGATCCGTACCCGCACGCGGGTCACCCGCATCGAGCGTCACAAGGGGAGCAAGGCCGGCTGGACCGTGCATGCGGTCGGCCCGGACATCGATGGCGTGCACGAACGCCACCGCTTCGATGGCATCGACGCCGTCGTGCTGGCCCTGCCCGCCCGCCAGGCGCATGAGCTGCTGGAGAATTCGGAACAGGCCGCAAGCTGGGTCGAACGCATCGACGGCGTGCAGGTGGCGCCCTGCTGGGCCCTGATGCTGGCGTTTCCGCAGGCGATGCAGCCCGGGCTCGGCGCGCTGGGACCGCAGTGGAACGCCGCGCGCAGCACCCACCACCGCATTGCCTGGCTGGCGCGCGAGTCGTCCAAGCCGATGCGCTCGCCGATCGAGCGCTGGACGGTGCAGGCCAGCGCTGACTGGTCGCGCGAGCACCTGCAGGACGACCCGGAGCGGGTGCAGGCCAAGCTGCAGCGGGCATTCTCCGAGGTCACCGGCATCCGGGCCGAACCGTCGCATGCGCAGGTACACCGCTGGCTGTACGCCAAGACCGAGCAGCCGCTGGGGCAAAGCCATCTGTGGGATGGCCGTGCTGCGCTCGGCGTATGTGGCGACTGGTGCATTGGCCACCGGGTCGAGGACGCCTTCGTGTCCGGACTCGAACTGGCGCTCGCCGCAATCTGATCCGGCCTGCCGTTGGCCCCGGTGCAATGTCGGTTGCAGCGTTTCGGTACATCGGCCGTTTTGCCCCCTCCCCGACCGGGCCGCTGCATGCCGGCTCGCTGGTAGCGGCCCTCGCCAGCTGGCTCGATGCACGGGCCTGGAACGGCGGCCAGGGCGGGCGCTGGCTGGTCCGGATCGAGGATCTCGACACCACCCGTTGCGTGGAAGGCGCGGCACAGACGATCCTGCAGCAGTTGCAGGACTGCCACCTGGTACCGGACGAGGCGCCGGTGTACCAGACCCGGCGACGGGATCGGTATGCCCGCGCACTGACGCAACTGGTGGGTCTGGACCGCGCCTACGCGTGCGGCTGCTCGCGCAAGGACATCGAGGCGGCGCTGCAGGCGCGCGGTATCGCGCGGCCTCGCCATGGCGAGCGGGTGTATCCCGGCACCTGCAGGGACGGACTGCACGGAAAACCGGCCTTGTCCTGGCGGTTCAGGGTGGTGCCGGCCGGACCGCGCCCCTCGGACAGTGACGGCGGCACACAGGCACACCCGGCACTGGCTCCCGAGATCCGCAATGCCTGGGTCCGGTGGACCGACCGCCGGCTGGGCACACAGCAGCAGGATGTGGCGACCGAGGTCGGCGATTTCGTGTTGCAACGCGCCGACGGCCCGTTCGCCTACCAGCTGGCCGTGGTCGTCGACGATGCCGCGCAGCACATCAGCGACGTTGTGCGCGGCGCCGATCTGGCCGACAACACCGCACGCCAGATCCTGCTGCAACAGGCGCTGGGACTGCCCACGCCGCGCTACCTGCACACGCCGCTGGTACTGGGCCGCGACGGCCACAAGCTGTCCAAGCAAAATGGCGCACAGGCCATCGACACCCGCGAGCCGCTGCAGGCGCTGGCGGCGGCAGCCGCGTCCCTGGGGCTGCCCTCACAATCCGGGCCCATCGCCGACGCGCTCGCCGGCTGGGTTGCTGCATGGCGCCATCTCTACAATCCGGGACAGTGAACACCGCTCCAACCTCCCCCTCCGACGCCGCAACCGGGCAAGCACCGGCGGATGTCACGCATCCCAAGACCATCCGCAGTTTCGTGCGGCGTGCGGGTCGCACCACGGCCGGCCAGAGCCGGGCCCTGCAGGACCTGGGTCCCCGATTCCTGATCGGCTACCAGTCGTCCCTGGAGCCGCTGGCGGCGCTGTATCCGCAGCTGGCGCCGGGCCCGCTGGTGGCGCCAGGCACCGCCGGGGCACGGCCGCTGGTGCTGGAGATCGGTTTTGGCATGGGCGAGGCCAGTGCGCACATCGCGCAGGTATTGCCGCAGACCGACTTCCTGTGCTGCGAGGTCCACGAACCTGGCGTCGGCGCACTGCTCAAGCGCATCGGCGAGCAGGAACTGTCCAACATCCGCATCCTGGCACATGACGCGGTGGAGGTCATCGACCACATGCTGCCCGGCTGGGACGCGTCCCAGCCGGCACGCGGGCTCGATGGCGTGCATATCTTCTTTCCCGACCCCTGGCACAAGAAACGCCACAACAAGCGCCGGCTGATCCAGCCCGCGCTGGTGCACCGGCTGGCCAGCCGGCTCAAGCCGGGCGGCTATCTGCACCTTGCCACCGACTGGGAGCCCTACGCGCAGCAGATGCTGGAGGTGCTGTCGGCCGAACCGCTGCTGGTCAACCCGCACCGGCAAAGCCATCCCGATCTGGCGGGTTATGCACCCCGGCCCCACTACCGGCCGCTGACCAAGTTCGAGCAGCGCGGCGTGCGCCTGGGCCATGGTGTCTGGGACCTGGTGTTCCAGCGCGTCTGACCCTGCGCCGCGGCGGATACGGACCGCGCCCCAGCATGTCCCGGTCTGATACCGCCATGGTTCCCCCGACCCGCGATGGCGTCGGCCCGAGCTGTGTCGGGCTGCCGGCCGGAAACTGGCCGACCCTGCTCGACTTCCTGGTGCAGCGATTTCCGGCCCAGTCGGCCGCGACCTGGCACACACGCATGGCCCAGGGCCTGGTGTGCAATGAACAGGGCCAGGCCATGGGCCCCGAGCAGCCCTACCGCGGCCACCAGCGCATCTACTACTACCGGGCGCTGGCGGCCGAACTGCCGATTCCGTTCCAGGCCCGGGTGCTGTACCGGGATGATGATCTGCTGGTGGCGGACAAGCCGCATTTCCTGCCGGTCGTGCCGTCCGGGCGCTACCTGCAGGAGACGCTGCTGGTGCGGCTCAAGCGCGAACTTGGCCTGGACGAACTCTCGCCGATCCACCGCATCGACCGCGACACCGCCGGCCTGGTGATGTTTTCGCTGCGACCCGCTACCCGGGACGCCTACCACGCACTGTTTCGCAACCGCCAGGTCGACAAGACCTATGAGGCGGTCGCCCCCTGGCGCAGCGATCTGCAACTGCCGCTGACACGCAGCAGCCGGATCGTGCAAGGGTCGCACTTTCTGCAGCAATGCGAGGAAGCGGGCGAAGCCAATGCGGTAACCCACATCAAGCTGTTGCGAAGGCTGGACGCGTTCTGGGCACATTACCAACTGGCGCCGGTGAGCGGCCACCGGCACCAATTGCGGGTGCACATGGCAGCGCTGGGCGTGCCGATCGCGGGCGATGGCATCTACCCCGACCTGACGCCGCAAAGTGACACGACCAGCGCGCTGCCGCTGCAATTGCTGGCCCGGGCCATCCGCTTCACCGACCCCCTCAGCGGCCAGCCCCGGGTATTCGAGAGCCAGCGTACGCTGGCCATGGTGGATGCCGGGTCAGTGCACGTGGGCCAGGCTGCTGACGGTACTGACCAGCGCGATACCGCCCAGTAGCCAGGCAATCTGGGTCGCCGTCTGGCGCGCACCCAGTCGGGTCTGCAGTTGCGGAATCAGGTCGGCGAGGGCCACATAGATGAAGCTGCTGCTGGCCACCACCAGGAAATACGGCAACAGGTCATGGACCGGCACGACCAGGAAATAGCCGACCCCACCACCGAGCATCGTCACCGCTCCGGCCAGCGAGACCTTGACCAGGGCTGCCCGGCGGCTGTCGGAGCCGGCGCGCAGGACCATCAGGTCCCCCATGTGGTGCGGCACCTCGTGGGCCAGCACCGCCAGTGCCGCGATCACGCCCAGCCGCAGGTCGGCGATAAAGGCCGACGCGATCAGGATGCCGTCGCCGAAACAGTGCACCGAATCCCCTGCCAGCACGGCCCAGCTGCCACCACCCTGCCCCGTTGGCCCGTTTCGAGGATGCGGATGGTGATGCGCAACATGCCCCTGGGCATCGGTCGCTGCCGCCCCATGGGCGTGACCATGGCCATGGTCATGGGGATGGGCGACGCTGTCATGGTGGTGCTCGTGGCCGTGGTGCCACAGTTCGGCCTTGTCCAGCAGGAAAAAGAACACCAGCCCGACCAGCAGTACCAGGAACAGGTGGTTCACGGCAATGGCGCTCTCGAAGGCCTCTGGCAACAGATGCATGAATGCGGTCGCCAGCAAGGCACCGGCAGCCAGGCTGAGCATGTGCTGGGTATAACGCGCCAGCGCGCCGAAGCTCAGCAATGCGGCAAGCCAGACGCTGCCGATTCCGGCGGCCAGCGTTCCGAGCAGGATTGCGCCCAGGGTCATGAACAAATCTCGTTGGTGGCAAGGGGGTTCGGGGCCGCCTGATCGCAGGCAAGCCGGAGGACGGCCCGCCACGCAAACCCGGCGGGTGGATGCTCCGGCCGAATGGCCCTCGTCCGGCCGCCGTGACCGGCAGCCGGGCATGAAGTGTCGCAGATTTCACCCGGACCGATCCGAAGTCGGCTACAGGAACCAGCCGGAACTGCCGATATTCAGCCGGGAGGCGACTCGCCACAGGGCGCTTTATCCCGCCATAATGATTTCAATGATGCCTGTGGCAACTCCAGAAGCCGCTGCCGTGTCGCGGCGCAATTCCACGCTGGCCATACTGTTGCTGGGTGGCATCTGTGCACCGCTGGCCGCATGGATCCTGCCGGCCGGTACCTCGGCCGCACTGCGGGTGCTGGTCGCGGCGCTGGTGCTGGTGCCGGCCGCCGCCGGCGCATGGCTGCTGGCGCGCCGCCCAGTACACACCGTGGTGTCCGCGCCTGAACCGCCCGCTGCCAGCGCCGATGCGGCCGATCCGCAGACCACGCAGGCCCTGCAGCGGGCCCGGCGCGACCGGGAACTGCTGGTCGCGGCCCTGGAGATGCTGCCGATCGGCCTGGCCATCTACGACCAGCGCGATCGGCGGGTGCTGCACAACCGCTTCCTCGGCCGGCTGATCACCGGGCTGGACCAGCAACCCCGCAGCCCGTACTCGGACCTGCTGCAGCTCGAACGCGAAATGGGCGTCAAGGTCGACACCGCCCACGCCCCACTGCTGGGCAGCGTGACCGATAGCGCCACGCTGCTGCAGTACCCGGGCGACCGGTGGATCCAGGGCCTGGTGGCACGCCATGAGGACGGCCTGGCCATCGTGGCCCGCACCGATGTGACCGAATTCGTGCGCGCCGAGCACCTTGCGTCGCAGGCCAACGAACAGTTGACGCTGCAGTCGACCACCGACGGTCTGACCGGCATCACCAACCGGCGCCGCTTCGACGAGGTGCTGGGCGTCGAATGGCTGCGCGCGGCGCGCAACAGCAGCTGCATGAGCCTGATGATCGTCGACATCGACCACTTCAAGCGCTTCAACGACCACTACGGCCATGTCGC
>Ga0116169_1001722_pt1 | contig 17333 bp, 18 predicted proteins | sample AD_UKC130_MetaG_FD_89796 | JGI IMG/M metagenome (GOLD analysis project Ga0116169, IMG submission 89796) | Active sludge microbial communities of municipal wastewater-treating anaerobic digesters from Canada - AD_UKC130_MetaG | ecosystem: Engineered > Bioreactor > Anaerobic > Digestate | place...
AGAAAACGGTTTTGCCCCAACAGGGTAGTATTTTTTAATGGCGTATTCAACGGCCGCACGAAGGCTGGTAAATTCGTCATTATCGCTTACATAAATAGTAACAGGGTCTTCGCACGGATTTAACCCTATTCCGGCATCACGCAACTTCTTACCGTCAACACCATCAAAAACGGCGATGTTGCCGTCTATAGATTCTGATGGCCCGGCAACCGCATCGGCGGGCAACGTTTGAAGAACGTCTTCCAACTTTATAGCCGAATCCTGGATTACTTTTCCGCTTTCGTCGGCAAAAAGCGGGATAGAACCAACCAATGAAGAAGTTGGTCCAATAACTACATCGTCCACGTTTTTGTCGGATTGCCTAATTACGTTACCGCTTTCACCATCGAAGACAACAATAGCGTTATCCGATGCCGAATCGGGTCCCGTTACTATATTTGCAGCCTTTTTCCCACTGTCCACAAGCGTATTTCCGTTAACGCCCGTGAATGCCGGAATATTCCCCGCCGTTATGGCACCTGTTTTTCGCACTACGTCAATAATAGACAAAGCTGAATCCGATAAAGATTTACCGCTTTCGTCATAAAAAACTGGAACATTCCCGCCTGTTGCGGTATCAGGGCCTGTTACAAGTTTATTCGCTGGTTTGCCGCTATCTTTAATTACGCTTCCGTCTTGTGACGAAAACATGGGGACATTATTAACTGTCGCATCGCCTTCGATTGAAACAATGTCATTTATGTTTTTATTGCTGTCTTTTATGCGTTTACCGCTAGTGCCGTCGAACACGGCAACGTTTTCGTCGCCTGATATAGGAACGCCCGAAACCATTTCCGAAACAGGCGCTGATATTATTTCTTGCAGGCTAATACCCGAATCTACAATTGTTTTTCCCGAAGAATCCCCGAACACGGGGACGTTATTCGGCGTGGCTGAACTTGGTCCCGCTATCCTTTCCAAAACCTGATTGATAACATCCTGCAGTTGGGTCAAATTAGCCTTTATGTCTATTTGATCCTGTAGGTTTTTAAGATCGAATTTTTTAGTGACGGGCGTGTCACCAATCTTTTCCGACACTTCCACAAAAGTCTGATTGATTATGTTATTAATACTTTCGGCTATTTCTGAAATTTTAATTCCCATTTTATTGTCCCCCTATTATTCTTATCGTTCCCTTTTCGGTAATTCTATCGCTTCCATCTTCCGTGATTCGCTTTAGTATGTCGTCAATCCTTACATCCGATTCAACACGCCTTTCCACGCCGTCTTCGGTGTATCTTTGTTCGCCCATTTCGTCTACACGTCGATATAAAACATCTTCTTCAACAAAATCTTCGATAAAACGTTCTTCATCGTTTTCGGTAATTCTAACTTCGCCATTTTCGGTTATTCGTCCCGGGAAAGTTTCTTGATAATAGTATATCACAAATTCCTGTTTTTGCCAACTATCAAAGCCGTCACGCACCGACCATATACTAACAAGCAATTCGCCATCGACGTTAAGTGGCGGAACGACGATCGAAGTTCCTTCAATTCCGTCTTGCCGGAATAAAACTTCCTGATTTAATACTTGTTTGATTTCAACGGAATACGTCGTGCCTTCTTCGGGCGTAATGTTACCTTCTGTGTGATCTACAATGTAAGCAGTTTGCAACAGCCTGTTCCTGTGGCGCCACGTTATGTTAAGTTCGGGGTTCCCTTCGAAAGATGCGCCTTTAGGGTATGCAATGCCGTTTATTTCCGGATATGACGGCGGGTATGGCCTATCAATGCGGGCTTTAAATTCAACGTTGATTGATTCCGCCTGCGATAGCGGAAGTTCGCCTTTGCCCGTTATTGTGCAAAGTTTAACGTTTACCCGTTCGCCGTCAATGAATTCCCGCCTTTCCGTACCAAACCAACCACTTGCAAAATAAATAACTTCGCCTGCGGCATGCGGTTTTGCCACGGTATCAAGACATCCACGCTTTATGCGGATTTTGTTTCCGCTGATAGATTCGGTTCCTATTATTTCGTCGCCAAGTATTGCATATTTATCGTCGCCAAATTCGGCAAGTTCAAGCTGCGTAGCATTCGCAATGACGACTTCATCATCAAGAAAGCCAATGTCTTCATCGATAATGCATGTCGGGCAAAATTCCGCTTTTGTAAATTCGTTACCGTCAACGTATACACGATATCCAAAATTGTAAGATACAGGGGCACGGGCAAGTGTCCCAAGGAATCCAAGGCCTTCATTTTTGGGCATGGCTTCCAAAGATTCTGGATCGGAATTCATCACAATTTCCCAGTATGGAAGTTCCGTCACTACTTTATGAGTAACGTTAACAGGATCGGGGACGGGGTCTTCCCAAAGCGGGTTTTGCTGGTTAACGAACGAAGAAGGCTTCAAGCTATAAATGTCTTCGACGGCTTCAATTTTTATCGTCGGGCTGGTAAATTCGCCATAGTCCACTTCGCCAACACGAAAAGAAACGCCGTCAATTCCAAGTTTCGGCCAATATATCTTTATAACATCGCCGGGAAGTATGATTTTGTCGTCAGTCGGCCTTTTTACAATTAGCGAAATTTTACTCAAAGACGAAGACGCAACCTGCAAATCCCTTGTTGCAACACGTACTGCAAGTTCGTGGGTTGGAATTCCGGGATATTTACGTTCGTCGGCAACAACCTTGCCTTGGGCGTTTATATTCGCAATGTCTTGCACGGTAACGCTGCGTTCGTCGCCCGTCCAAAAATCGACATACGTTACGGTTATTTGATTGGTTGTTTCGGCCAATGAAGTTCGCTGAAAAGAAGTTACCTTTTGAATGTCCTTTTCATAAATGGTGTGCGTTTTGTACGACGTGGGGTCTTCGGGAATTGTAAGTTGGAATTTTCCCGTAACGGGGTTGACAAAAAGTATGGCCCCCATGTGGTCAAGTATGGTTTGCATAAAACTTTCCAACGATTCGCCGTTCCATGCAATGCAAAGTTTGAATTTTTCATCTTCGTAATATTGCCCTGCAGACCTAAAGTTATAAAAGTCGGCTTCGCCAAGGTTATTTTCGTATATAAGTTCAAGCAGGATACTTACGGGGTTTGCGCCAACCACCGTTAAGTCGGGCGAAGACCACGGGGCGTAATCGGGAATGCGTGTTACCATAAAATGCCACGGTTTAATGTACGGATTCATGGCGGAAAGGTAACACTGCCGTGCTACGACGGATAAAACGCCACGAAAGGCCGGGACATCACTGCCAAGTTTAGATAAAAGATAATCGTTTTGCCCCTGATTGTCTTTTCCGGGAAGAATATCGATATATCCAACGACACCGCCTTCACGGTCTTCCCCGCCGAAAAGATCGGGCTTATTTAAATGATACCTGGTCGGGCCAAGATTGACAGGTGGTATTCCCAAGTATATCGGAATATTTTGATAAACGGTTTTGTCGCCTATTTTAATAGCCCACACGGCGGCGGGGCCTTCGCACACAACCATGTGAAGTCCGGCATAGTATTTATATCCAACGGTAACTTTGCTTGACCCCGTCCCACCCATAATTATTCGCCTTCAATCGGTTTTAATTTGGCTATTAGTTTATTAAGCATGGCGTCGTCAATACCTTCGATTTCGGCGGTATCTATGCCGTTTTTAACAAAGTTTTTAAAATCTATGTTGTGCATTGCACAGAATTTTTTAATTCCACGCACGCAATACCCGAATCGCCTTACGTCGTTTATGTAAATCTTCATTTTTGCGAAGTCTTCCTTTTAATAGGTTCCGTCTTAAGATCGCCATACCACACCACATTCGGCGACTTAATCCACACCGTCCCGTATACTTTCGGAATCGGCTTTGACGCAGACGCTATTGGAACGCCGCTTTCTTCGATTTGACCTGCGGGCGGCGCCTTGGGCTTTGGCCTTAAAAGGTATGCAAGGTAACTAAACAGAAAACTTATTCCAATTGCTGTCCAAAATCCCATCGTTACACCCCACTTACCAATAAATGGCTGAAGTAGACCCGAACGGGTTTTTCGGCGGTATCCACGGAAAACCGCCAAAATTAAGATGGTTGTTAAATTTGTTTTTGCACATTTCCAATGTATGGTCACACCCCGGAAATAAAAATACCTGCTGCATAGATTGCGGGGTATGGTATGACGGCTGTATAAGATTCACGATTTGTTCATATGGAAAATCGTTCGTTGTTGGTGACACGCCGTAGCTTTTACCAACCCTAAGAAGATTATACCCCATAATCGAATCGTCGAAAAATGAAATAAATCCGCCATTGAAAAATCCATTGTCAATCGGCGTGTTAAAGCCAATATTCCAAGTTTTGCCTTCGCAGCCAATGAAAAAACCTTCTACTTTAAAATTTTCGCTTTTCAATTGGCACATAGGCCCGTATAACACGTGCGGGCACGAAAAGCTATAGAACCGTGCGCCCTTATTCCCACCTATTGATGCGTAAAAATTTTCGCACAAAAGCGTTGCCCCAACGATGCCCCATTCGACCGAAACAACACGGCCCTTCCAAAAAACCTGCGTTGAATACCTTTGCGGGTAACCCGAAAGACGAATATGCCTTATATCAACGGTTACAACGAACGATGGCGTGGTATACCGGAACAGTTCAGCAATCTTAAAGTCCGAAGGCACCTGTATTTGAAGTTGCGTCCGCCTTACTTCACCTGATAAAACTATAGAACTGCGCTTTAGCGTGGCGGGATAATACGTAACTTCTGGGCCTGTTATTAAATCAGCGTCATATTCGATAGCTACAAGTTCTTTGTTTCCGTTGTAGTATCGATCCGTAATTCCGCCATATTTAAACACGTACGCTTCGTTATATGTACCTAACATTTGTAATCACCGCAATATCCGCACAAAAACGGAACATTCCATAATGTCGTCGTGATAATCAAGGGTAACACGGTTTGTATCAAGGCGACATTGGTTAACAATTTCCCATCTATACCCTTCGTCAAAAAATAAAGTACGATCGGTAAAAACAATTTCGCTATTCGTATTTTGGTATCGTATTGCGTTTAGAATTTGCACCACTTCCACGATATTTAAGTACGGATCATAATAGCATGTTATTTGCGGAAACCGCCGGGTATCGCTAAAATATGTTCCTTCCACTACGTCTTTGATGTAGCCATCAACATATACACTATGCAAGTATACAACCTTGCTTTGAGAATGCTGGGCCGAAATATAAAAAGGCGTATACTTTCCCGACAAAAAATACAAGAACTGTTTCCACCGCCACTGCTGGGCCTTTGTTGACGCCAAGTAATTCAGCGTCCCCGTGTTTGTTAGCGCAAGCCTTGTGGGTTCGACCGCCATAACGCCAAAGCCGTTGTCTATGAATTCAACATTGCTATATACGTTTTCCCGTATGTCAGTAAACGTATAATTATCAAAAAGGCATTGCGCAGTGCTATATTCGCCTTCTTCGGGGAACGCTTTCTTTCCTATGTACGGCGGGGTTTCAATTATTTTAAAGTTAAACGAAAACGCTGTATTGCCTTGGACTTGTCTGTATCCGATGTTGTCCTTCACAAAGCCAAGATAGGCCGGCATTACTATCGCCCGCTTGTAGTTATTAATCAGCGGCTTTTTAACAACTATGCCATCAGCCCTTTTTTCAACGATTTCGGCCCCTTCGTTTTTGGCATCCGATTCGTATATGAAAGCAAAGCGTGAATAGTTTCCGAAGGAAGTATCAAACGGAACGAACGTTGTATTACTTGAAAGGGCGCCTACATAGCTATCTTCCGACCAAACGGGAACGACCCACGGCTTCGATACGTATTCCTTAAACAAATTTCTAATGACAAGACAGTCAGTATCCCGCTTGATTAGTTCGTATTGTATTTCAATTCGTGGTTCTTGGTGAAAACGGTATCTATATTCGCCGCCGTACGTTTCGCATACGGGATTTTGCCATTCATAAAATTCCTTAAAAGAATGGCGGGGCGAAAACATAAAGACGGGATACGTTCCTTGTTCGGTTTCTAAAAACATATTCCCCACCAATTTTACATCAACCTTCCCGAATTACGCTGAACAATGTTTATAACCATTTTTTCGCCTTCCGACGTTGCCAAGTAGTCGCCAACGACCGATGGGTCAAGAACGTTAACTATTTTGATATTCGATTCGGACACGCCTTGGCTAAAGTTCCTTGGCAATACCGTTTCGCCCCGCTGCAAAATGGCGGGGAATTCATCCGCCTTCAGCCCCGAATGAAGTTTTGGCGCATTAACGAAAAGCCCCGCAGGCACAAGCGCTAACGATCCGGCCGACCCGACCACGCCCCCGCCGTGCATTACCGTCGCAGGCACGCCAAGCATTCCTGAAAACATACCTGTTATTGAATTGACTAGCGGCTGGATTACATATAAACGTAACAATAAACGGGCGATATCTTCAAGCAAGCCGCTTAATACACTTCTTAGGTCCTGCCCGCCAATTATAGCGTTTTCAAACGCACTTTGAAAGGTCATCCCAAGGTCTTTAACTAAATCGACGGTTTGCGACGTATTCGTATTGACGTTTTGTAGCGTAGCCTGCATTTGTTCGTCCAGCATTCCAACGACCAGCGGAAGGCCTTCGAATTGTGTTTTTAACTCTTCGACCGAAAGCGAAAATTCTTCGGCGGTAATAACGCCTTTTCGCAACGATTCCGCAAGCTGTTCGAATTGTACCGTCGCAATTTCCGATGCTACCCGCTGCAGTTCCGCAAAACGGTTCCGCCATTCGTCAGTATTGACCTGCAGCCCCGCAACTTCGTTCTTTAGCATTGCGAGGTATTCTTCGGCGCTAAGTAACCCCTGTTGATATTCCCAAGACATTTCCCGCCAAAACTTTTCTATTCCCTGCGCTGCGGCTTCGGCGGCTTTGGCCATTTCCTGTTGCTGTCGCTTGTTACGTTCAACTAAAGCGTAAACTTCTTCGGCGTATCTGCGCAGTTCTTCAAGTCTTTTTCGTTCAGCTTCTTCGTCTGCCTTGCGTGATTTTTTGGATGTGCCAAGCGAAAGCAGCCATACGGGCGGTGGTTGCAGCGGTTGCGGTGTACGGCCTGCGAATTCAATGCCCGGTAACGTTGTGGTGTATGGTTGTATCCCCGCCTGTTCAAGTAGCTTGCGCATATAATCCCGATCTTGTGGATTAAGTTGTGGCGGTTCAAGTTTAACACTTGGCCCCGTTGCCGCAAGCCCCATTGCAGCCGTTTGTTTTAAAACTTCATTTGCATTTAACGATTCTTCTTTTGCACGCTTTAGTTTGTAGAATAAGGCGATAAGTCCCGCTATTGCGCTTGCCACTATGAAAATTGGGGCGGCTGGTCCCGTAGCAAGCGACAAAAGTGCCAAACCGAATTTACTTATTGTGGCAATTGCGTAAGACACGGCTGTGGCAAAAGGCCCGCCTATGGCAAGAATGGATATCAGCATTCCAAGTTTTTGTTTTGTTTCTTCGGAAAACCCACCAATTGCGTTTCCAACCTTTTCAAAGGCGGCTTGAAGTAGGGGCATGCCCCTTTCGGCAAGTCCCAATATTTGCGTCCCAATTGGTTCTATGGCCAGAAGAAAACTGTTTTTCGTTCGTTGCCATTGTTCCGAAAAACCATCCGTAGCGGCGACCGTCTTTTCTATGGCACCCTGCGATTTTTCAAGCGTTTTGACCATTTCTTCAATTTCAAAGCGGCCTTCACGTATGGCAGCGGCAAGGTCTGGGCCGGCCCTTGCCCCGAAAACTTCCATGGCAATTTGCGTGGCTTCGGTGGTACTTTCGGCGTTCTTGATTTTGTTAATCAACGCTTCAAATGCCATTCCCGCATCGGTTATGCCTTCGTCTGCCAATTTTCCAAGGCCTATGCGAAGTGATCCAATAACAAGTTCGGTGTTAACGCCCTGCTTTTCAAACTGCGAAAGAAGTGCTATTGCGGAATTTATATCAAATCCCATGCCACGCATTGCAGCGCCGTATTTATACAACTGCGTGGATAGCGTAGACATGCCGGCCCCAGTAGCCTGCGCCGCCACAAACAGCTTGTTCATAAAAGAACTTGCTTCCTGCGTCGAAACGCCCCAGTCTTGCATTGCTTTCGACGCCTGCGTAACGACGGCGTTTACGTCTTCGTTAAGAAGTCTTGCGGCGTCAAGGGCAAGCTTGGACAGGTCGGTAAGCGCCTTCCCGGTAAGGCCAAGCCTTGTGTTGAAATCCGCCAATACTTGTGCTGAAACTTCGAACCCCTGCGTAACGTTGGCGGCAAGCGCTTTCCAGCTTTGCTGAAGGGCTTCCAATTCTTTGCCTTGTGCACCCGTTCCTGCGGCGATAAGGTCCATGGCTTCATCTATATCCAGCGCCGCCTTGGTCGCAACAGTACCCATGGCAACAAGCGGGGCGGTAATTTTTAGCGACAGCGTTTTCCCTATGCTTGAAAGGCGTGACGCAGCACTTTTAAGGCCAGAAGTAACCTTGTCCATTTTTGCTTGGAAGTCGCTAATGTCTGCGCCGACTTTAATTACGACACGCCCGTCGTCCATTGTATCACTTCCTTCTGATCGGTATGGCGTCCGGCCCGATTCTTGATAAAAGTTCTTCTGCGGTTTCTTTGTTTATTTTGTTCTTACGCTTTTTGGTGGGATTACCAATCTTCCACAAGTCCGTCGCCCGAACCCGTTTATTCGAAAACATGTTCATTATGCACGCCGTGAAGTGGGCCTTTATAAGTGCTTCGTTGTCCATGCGCCATTTAAAACCATCCATCCAGTATTCAAATTCCCGTGGCGTCATGTTCCAAAATTCTTCGGGCTTTAGTCCCGCCATGCAGGCTGCCTTAAGGGGGACAAACCAATCGGTAAGTCCCCCCGCCGTTAGTTTTTTTCAGGATCGCCCGCTTCGTCCTGTTCGTCCCGTTCATTCTGTGAAGGCGCAAAGGCTTCGGTAAAGGCCTTTAAAACGTCTTCGGATATGGTCTGCAACCCTACTTCGTCGATATAGTCCCCCGCATCTTTCAGTGTGAAAGATTTACCCACATTGTTGCCGCCAACAATTCCTACATAAACAAGCGCCCGAAGGTCATTTATGCTTATTCGGCCCGAAGAAAACGAAAGTACCACGTCGCCGAAGGGCTTTTTCAAAATATCTTCAAGCATCGATAGCGCATTTATCGTGAACTTTAGTCGATATCTGTTCATGCACATTTCCCCCAATTCGTGTTATTTTTAACCTTCGGAAATTTCTTCTAAATTTCTTCTATAACTTCCCAATCACGATTAAGGTTCATAGATACGGTTGCCGTGGCAAGGTCCCCGTCAGGTGATGCCGTAGATATGTTGGATATATACCCCGAAGATTCGTACACAAGTACCGTACCGTCGTTTAGCGTTACCGTGCGCCTGACAATCACTTCTTCGCCATTGTTCCGTGCTTCCAAAAGTTTTACAAATCCGACGTCGGTTGGCGAATAAAGCGAACTTAATACCAACGTGTCGCCCTTTTTGCCTGGTATCCAATGCTGATGTTTATCGTTTTTTACCGACGCATCGATTAAATTCAACGTCGATTCAGTAGTAAGGTCGGTTTGTTCACCTATGGTCACGAAAACTTCATTATCGCTACAAACCATCAATAAAACGCTTCCACCTTCTAAAGCCAATTCCATCAATCCCCCTTATTTTCTGTATACAACAAATCTTAAATCTACCACGCCATGCCTTGTCCGCCCATCGGGATCAGTTAGCGTTTTTGCGTTATTCAATCCGCATAATACAACTTCATACCCTTCGACGGCAAGCGGTAAATCGAAAGCGGCCACAATTCCGTCCATTATTCCGTTTATTTCGGAAAATCCCGCATATTGGCCCCACACGTGAATGGTTTCGATAATTTCCACGCCGAAAGTCGTCTTGTTCGTCGAAGGAAGTACACGTGCTTCCCCAATTTTGACGTACGGCATGGTCGCATTGGGCGGGACCGCATCGTATACTTCGCAACTAACAGCCTGCGATACCGTGTCGTATATTGCCTTTTGAACTTCGTTAAGCGGTAAATTCATACTAATCATTTTCTATTTCACTTTTTAGTTTGGCGACTTCGGCTTCGGCGGCGGGGCGCATGTATGGTTGTGCTTCCATGTTTTTCGTGCCGTATTCCACATACGCAGCGTACGGCATTTCGGCCGACACAAAAGCGTCATAATCCGATTCGAAAGATACGTTTATGGAATTGCGCAGCGCCCCCGTATCTACAGGGCATTCCCGCTTGGCGTTGCGTTGTATGTTAAGCGCACTTTTGATCACGGCGTTCTTTATCTTTTCCTTTTTGCTGGCCGTAAAATCAAGTATTTTCTTGTTTGCGCCCGAAATATCAACCGTTAATTTGATATCGTCCGCCATTCTACACCACCAAAATGCACTTTAATTCGAAAAATTCCCCGCTTTCATACGGGTCATTAATCGCCACTATTTCCAAAATTTTGTTTCGATGTTTGATCCTGTTTTCGTGCGGCTTTATTGTCGCATCTTGCCTTATTATAACACGATGCGTGACCGAATATCCAAGTTTTTGCGCCGTAAGCGTTTCGTTCATGGATAACGGTTCCACTAAGGCCCACAGCGTGCCCTTGTCAACCCATTCGGCTTTATATCCGCCAAGGCCGTCGGGCACTTTTGTCATTTCCTGTATGACAATCACATGGCGCAGGTCTGACGCTTTTATCTTCATAGCCACATTTCCCTATGCGGATTAAGAATATTTGCCGCAACTTCTACAACGTTTTTCATTGCTTCACCCTGCCTGTTTTCATACATGTTTGTGACAATAAGCAGCGTTGCCGTCCTTACCCATTCTTTGAAGGTATCCGTCCCCGCAATGTATTTGATAACGCCAAACTTGTTAATTAAAGCGCTATCGTTTATTACTAACATTTTTGTTGACAACACATACTTTGAAGGGTCAACTTCCACGCCATCAACCACGAAAGATATCACGTCAACGATTGGCGGGCGTGGTAGCCTGTTTTCCCCCGACAGTATCAAACCGACTTCCCATGTTTGCGGGCACGTAGAAATCCCCACGTATTCTTCAATAATGTCCCGTGCCGCACCTATTAATCCGGCCAACAAAAGGTCTTCTTCGTCATGTTTTATGCGAAGGAATGTTTTCATTTCGTTTACCGTTACCGGCAGGGCTGTAGGTTCCGATATCTGGTTTATGTATTTAATCATGGCTACCACGCCCTGTTATTAATTGCGTTAGGTGGTAGGCGCAACCAAACGCAGGACCGCCATAGCGTCAGGCCTTACGATACCGCCGCCCACACGTTTCTTAACCTTTAATCCGACCAAGTCTTGTTCGGCATAAAGTTCGGTAAGTCTTTGCACGGACATTCCCGCACGATCAAGTATCACATAGCCAAGTTTAAAGTTTCCGAAAATTATTACGTCCTTGTCTGCGCCGCCAGCGGTAACGACAGGTGCAGGCAGGAAGTCGTTGTTATATACGGGATATCCCATCAGCGTTGCGGGCCTTCCCGATTGAATTGACGGTTCCCACAGCGGTATGTTAGACGTTATCGATCCCGCCGAATACAGCCCCTGCGCCTTCAACTTGCGTATTAACTTTTCAGTTGCGCTTGACATAATGAATGCCGCATTCTTTTTATACTTTGCAGGCACTTTATATTCAAGTTCAATCAGGTCGTCAACCGTTATTACGCCAGGCGATAGCGTTTCTACACGTGGAACGATGGGGTTATTCGTTGCGCCTTTAGCGGCAACTATTCCTTCGGGTTCCCCCGCCGAATGCCCTTCGCCCATTACGAAAGCGGCGTCTTCGGCTTCGGCCATTGCGTTGGCGAATGCGTCACGCAGTATGCTTTCAAGCATTACGTCGCTGTCAGCAAGCAGGTCTTCGCCAAGCTTTATCAATCCGTTCAAGTTTTCTACATGAATGTATGCATCGCCCGCGGTAACGGAACTTTCGAAGTCGCCCAAGTCTGCGGTATCCGACGCTTCCAGCTTGCCCCATCCGACGGTTACGTTAGTTAACGAACGCCGCCTTAAACGGTCGCTGTTTACGGGCATTACCGTGCAAAGGTTTCGCATAACGGTTATGTTCGGCAGCGCCATTTGAATTTCGGATTCAAGTTCGGCAGGTATTAAAACGCCCGAAGTATCGTCGTTTGCAACAAGCGCAGTCTTAAGATCAGAAGGCATTTCGGCCTTTCCCTTACGAACGTATTCAAAGAACGCCCGTGCCTTGGTCCCGTCCTTGACATTTACCCCACCCGCAACGGGCCTGTTTAGCGCCGTTTCAAGTGCGTCGATGCGGTTGTTAATCTTTTCTTCAACTTGCACGAAGTCGGCCTTGGATATCACATTCTTTTGAAAGTCTTCATACTTTTCCCGCAATTGTTTTAGTAACCCCTGAATTTCAATTACCTTATCGTCCACCACTAATTCCCCCTTAATAAATTTTTCAATGCTTCAATTTCCTTTTCAAGTTTAAGTTCGGCTTCGTTATTTTCGTCCTTACACCAATTCGCAACGCCCCCCAATTTGTTGTATGCCTTTATTATATCACGCCCGCCAACTTTTTTCAACAACAACCAATCGGGCGCCATTGATATCGTTTTAACGGCGGTCAATATGTCCATGCCCATGTTATCCCACGGGGCGGTCCTTCCCATTTTTTCATAGTATTTACCCAAATGGCTTTTTATTTTTACAACGTCTTCTACAGGAAGGTCAACCCCGCCACGGGCGCCTTGGATTGCGGCGGCCACGGCAAACACGGCACGTGGAACGGCTTTGAGCCTTCCGTCTATCACGTCAGCTATGGGTAGTTTGTATGCCGAAAAATTGTCCCCGTTTTCACGATCGTACCATAAAAACGCACGACGGTATTTTTCCCAATCAACGTCTTCCTTGTCACCAGTTCCGCCTGACGCCCACTTGCGCACACGTTCAACTGCCATGTCCGAATCCCATTCGGTATATAAATCCGCCAGCGGCAGGTCTTGAAAATCTACGACGGTCTTGACGCACGTAACGACAGCCTTCGGATTGGCAGGAAAAGTAACCACAGACCCTTCCCACAAGTCCACCTGCTTAAGAACACGCACGTCGCCTTCATACGACGCAACCACGGGCTGATATCCTATCGAAAGCCCCGAAATTGCACCTTGTTTTAGTAACGCCTGTGCTTCACGCCCCTTTACTGTATTCATGTTTAGTTCGGCCGTTATAAACAACCCCGTATCGTCTTCCCGCCCAGTAAAAATACCAATCGGCGTAGAAAAATCGTGTTGCCACAACAGCGGAAATTTTTTCTTTTCCGCCAAGCTTTGTTTGAAGGCCCCCCTGATTATTTTGTCGTTTTGAAGGTCTATGACCCCAAAAACGCTTAAATAACCTTCAATCAACCCTTCGTCGCTTACTTCCTTAATCTTAAGTTCGAAAACTTTCTTTTCCATTCGATTATCACCGCCAATTTTATTATTATACCACAAAAACTAATCTAAAACAACATAACCAACGGTACAACGACATTGTTGATGGGCGGGCGGCACATATGCCGTTGTCCCGCTTGCCGTTGGAAAAGTTCCTTCAAGGTCAATGATTAACCCGTCCATTGCCCCGCAGAACGGACAAGTTCTTTCGTCATACGCCGTTATCCATTCCTTCACCACCTTCCCGTTAATATATCCCCTATCACGCCCTTCAAGTATTGCGTCGTATTGGCCAAAATTCCATGCGTACGAAAGTTCGGTTCTTGCTATTACGTCGGCCCGCTTTTTATGCAGAAAGCCCGCATATCTTTCAACCTGTCTTTCCACGATGTCCGCCGCAAGACCTTCGCCTGATATTTCGTTTCTGAATTTTGCCAGTGCCTGCGCCTGCGTTTCGGTAAGGCCAATCGTGTTGCGAATTATTGCACTAAGTTCCCTTGGCGGCGTAGGATTGTCGACGACGTATTGTTTAAGAATAAACCGTAATGCCCTTATTTGCGTTTCGGTAAAGTCAGATATAAGTTCGCCGCTTCGGTTTTGTATCCATTCGGCCATTCTGCGCCCAACCTGTGAATATGCAAAATTTCGCTGCGCACTTTTGGCGAAAGTATTCGATATTTCTTCGGCCATCTTGTCGCCCGCCGTAACTATTGCTTCTTCCCATTTTGGTGCAATAACGCCAAGAACAAGGTTGGAATAATCGGCCTTCCACGAATTTATAATGTCGTCGTATATTTCGGCGTTATTGATCATTTGCCGAATGTTGCCCTGTGATAGTTTTGCCGCCTGCGCCCGCCACATGCTTAAGGCCTTATTCGAAAGGGCGCCTTCGTTCCTGTTAAGATATCGCCGCATGATACGATCCGAATCCCTTGTGTTAATCCTTGTCTTGTTTCCTTCAAGGTCATCGAAAGTTAGGTTGCCTTCGGCGTGAATGTCGACTATGTCGCTTGGAATATCAGATCCGAACACGTTCATTATTCTTCACCCGTTATCGATTCCCCCGTCGGGATCAAGTTTGCGGGCGCCAGCAGTGTGTCCCCGTCTATGGCAGCCCCGTATCCAAGCATTTCCCTTGCTTCGTTTGCGCTGATTATGCCAGCCAGCCGTGCGTTGATTACCATGTTCCACACTTTTTGCCTATCTTCCTGCAACGCTTCTATATCTTCGGTGTCATAATCAAGAAAAACGTTGCTTTCGTTGAATTTCGGCACCAGCCACACGTTAAGTTCGTCACGAATTCTGTCCATCAGTGGCAATATCGTTTCTTGGTAGAAAGCCTTCCTTGCGTTTTCATAGTTCGAATACGTGGCGTTTTCGTGGTCGCCAATCAATTCGGGCGGAACACCGAATACGCTACATATTTCACGACTTGACGTTTTTAGCCCGCCCGCCCAGTCCATGTCTACGGGGGACAAGGATATCGTCTTCCAGTCCAAGCCGCCCCACAGTAACAACGGCGCCCCCGAATTCTTTGCACCCATCACCTGCGATTTAAGTTTTTGCGCAAGGTCGATTTGTTGTTTATCCGAAAGTTGCTGTTCGGCCACAAAGGCGCCCGAAGGGGTAGCACGGTTCTGCAACAAAGACACGTTCCACGCCCGGGCTTCGTTATTGTGGTCGATGCTTCTAGCCGCCGCTTCGATAGGGCTAAGTCCGTACCAGTCGTCCAGCGGATTGAAAAACTTAAAATGCATTACGTTTCGTGATTCAATGAAGACCTTGCGTTCGCCTACGTCGTATTCGTACCCCGCAATCGCATTTTTCACGTTCCCGGCAATTATCCGCATTCTGTCAGGCCTTAATGCATACAATTCCTTGGGCACCCCATTGTTCGGCCCGACCGATTCGATAAAACCGTTCCCCGACAGATACAAGTATGAAATGAATTCGTTCATGAACGACCCCCACCCTTGATACGGGTTCGGGCGTTTTATTATTGCAGCAAGCCCGCCGTTTTCAACTTCATAAATGTTCCCACGCCTTCCACGTTTATACACAATCCACGGAATGCCTGCAACGGCGTCGCTTATTACACGAATGCATGCGAAGACATACGGGTTTCTTTTATATCCTTCGTGCGCAAATGACTTGTAGTTAGAAGTCGACCACACGGGATTGTTCGGCGTTACGGTTAACAAGGCCCGCATTGTGCTGCTTTGCTTTCCGAATATTTTTTCTTTGATTTTGTTAAACAATTCACTTCCCCCTTATTCGTTTGTTGCTACCACAATCTTGCCAGTCCGGGCGCACCTTCGCCTACAGAATTTATTATGTATCGTAAGGCGTCAAGTGCGTGGTCGTTTTGTTTTAACGGCTTATCTTCGCCCCGCAACTGCGCTTTGGTGTCCCACACGTACGACGCAAATTCACGCCTAAGGTTTTTGCACCGTTCGGCAACAAGAAGTTCGCCCCCGTTCAACAACGAAGACATTTTTCTTATTCCGGGCACGACGGCGTTGTCGGCATCTTCAAGCAAAATGCCCCGCTTGGCACATTCGGCACGGAAGGACGCCGCCGAAGGATCGACGAAAATCTTTTCCACTTGAATGTCGCCAATAAACGATATCAAGTCTTGGGCGTAGTCATAGTCGGTTTTTTGTTTTCCCCGTTCCGCCGAATCCCAGTAATATTCGTCGACCACATACCACACGCCTTCGCTTTTGCCCGCAAGGATAAACGCCGTAGGATTTGCCGTTCCGTAGTCAATGCCGACATAGTATTCTTCGCATTCTGGAACGCTATCTGTAACATGCACTTCTTCGTTCCAAGAATCGAAAACGGCACCTTCAGCCTGCACCCACAGCCCTTCGATAAACCGCTTGTACCATAGCCCGCTATATTCCCGTTTCAAGGCATTGATATATTGTTCACTAATATTCGGGTTGTCTTCCAAAAGAAAGTGGAAAATACGCATATCAAGGCTTCCTGCCCTGTCTATGAAGTCCCTTTTCAACCAATGGTACGGCGAATCGGGGTTAGTCGTTCCGAAAAACTTGGCCCCTTCAACCGACAGTCGTGACAAAAGCGTATTAAACAACGATTGGGGCCATAGCGTTATTTCGTCGCCGTAGGCCCCCGCAAGCGTAATGCCCCGTATCTTTTCGTGTGACCGTTCGTCGTTGGCGTCGGCCGTATATACAACCGTGCCGTCAATATAAAGTTCGCCCCTGCTTATATTGAACGTTGCGATATCCCCGCATATGGAAAGCAAAACATCTATAACGTTTCGTTTTAGCGTCCTTGCCGTTTTTCCGATCATGATCAGGTTTGAATTGGGGTGCGTTTTTATAAATTCTAACCATCGAATCAGGCTTGTAATCGTCTTTCCGGACCTTACGGCGCCTTCCCATATGTTCAATCGTGCATCGGAAAGGGCGATAGATTTCATTGCCTTTTCGGAAAAGGTCCCAAAATTAAACCTGACCATCTTTTACTTCGCCCCCGCCCTGTTCTTCCAGCTTTAGCGCATTTCGGTATTTTTCTATTTCTTGCACAAGAACGTCAAGTGCGGTTTGCGTCTTTTCTGCGTCGGAATATTTGATGTGTTGCGAATCCCGCCACCTGTCACGGCACCTGTTCTTCAACCAAAAAATGCATGCAGTAACGTCGGGCGGGGCATGTTTTTGCGTCTTCTTTACCTTTCCGGGCTTGTTGGGGTCACCATACGTTTCTATTTCCACGTAGTCGTATCCTATGGCCCGTTGGTATAATGACCGTTCGACCTTGGCATCGGGCAAATCCTTTCCCGCCTTTAGGGCGTCCATGAATTCGGGATATTTATTTTTCCACAGGTTTAATGTTGAAACGCCTATTC
>Ga0116169_1001725_pt1 | contig 17286 bp, 14 predicted proteins | sample AD_UKC130_MetaG_FD_89796 | JGI IMG/M metagenome (GOLD analysis project Ga0116169, IMG submission 89796) | Active sludge microbial communities of municipal wastewater-treating anaerobic digesters from Canada - AD_UKC130_MetaG | ecosystem: Engineered > Bioreactor > Anaerobic > Digestate | place...
CGCCCAGCGCGTTGCCCAGGACATTGGCGGCATCGCCGTCCATTGCAACGTGAGCGACCCGCAAAGCATGCAGCAGGCCATCGAGCACTCTGCCGCGGCCCAGGGTCCGGCCCGCATCCTGATGCAGATCGCCGGCATCGGCACGGCCAAGCGGGTGGTGGGCAAGGACGGCAATGCCGCACCGCTGGAGGACTTCGCCAAGGTCATCAACGTCAACCTGATCGGCACCTACAACGCAGCCCGCCTGTTCGCAGCCGCCTGCGCAAAACTGGAACCGCTGCAGGACGGCGCGCGGGGTGTCATGGTGTTCACCTCGTCGGTGGCCGCCTACGATGGACAGGTCGGCCAGCAGGCCTACAGCGCGTCCAAGGCCGGCGTCGTCGGCATGACGCTGCCCATGGCACGTGACCTGGCGCAACATGGCATCCGCGTGTGCACCATCGCCCCAGGCCTGTTCGCGACCCCCCTGCTCAAATCCCTGCCCGAGCCGGTGCAGCAGTCGCTGGCGGCCAGCATCCCGTTTCCGGCACGCCTGGGAAAGCCCGAGGAGTTCGCAAGTCTGGCCGCCCACATCGTGCAGAACGACCACCTCAACGGCGAGACCATCCGGCTCGACGGTGCACTGCGGATGGCGCCGCGATGATGGCCCGCGGCAAATCACTGGCATCACCGCAGCGCGATCGCAATGTCCTCACCGCAGGCTGACACGATGTCCAAAACCGTCATTTACGAGGTCGACGTGATGTTCGGCGACTGCGATCCCGCCGGCATCGTGTTCTTCCCGAACTTCTCCAAATGGATGGATGCCTCGTCGCTGAATTTCTTCGTGCAATGCGGCGTTCCGCCCTGGCGCGAGCTGGTCAAGACGCGCGGCATCATCGGCACGCCCTTGCTGGAAATTCATACCAAGTTCATGCGGCCCGCCACCTATGGCGAGCGCCTGCAGATCCACACCAGCGTGCAGGAATGGCGGGACAAGGTCTTCCTGCACCAGCACGTCGTCAAGCGTGGCGACACCGTGCTCTGCGAAGGCCAGGAGACACGCGCCTTCTGCATCCGCCATCCGGACGACCCCGAGCGCATCAAGGCCATACCCGTACCTGAAGACATCCGTGCGCTGTGCAGCTGATGCCGGCACCCCCCGACCGATCCCCCACCCCGTGTTTTTCAACCCACCTCCCAAGGAGACAACCATGACACTGAAGAAGACCCTGCTGGCCATTGCCATCGCCGCCGTCAGCACCGCCGCGCTGGCCGACATCAAGATCGGCGTCAGCCTGTCGCTGACCGGACCGGGCTCCGGCCTGGGCATCCCGATGCAGAAGCAGCTCGAACTGTTCCCCAAGACCATCGGCGGCGAGAAGGTCGTACTCGAAATCCTGGACGACGCCACCGATCCGGGCAAGGGCGCGGCCAATGCCCGTCGCTTCGTCACCGAAGACAAGGTCGACGTGATCTTCGGCTCCTGCATCACCGCGGTTGCAGCGGCGATGACCGACATCGCCGCCGAGGCCGGCACGGTGCAGATCGCCGGCTCGCCGGTCGGTGTGCCTGCAGGCAAGGACAAGTGGCTGTTCCGGCTGCCGCAGTCCAACACCGTGATGGGCCATGCGGTGGTCGAGCACATGAAGAAGCAAGGCATCAAGACCATCGGCTTCCTCGGCTATACCGACGCCTATGGCCAGCAGTGGCTCGACGCCATCGGGCCCCTGCTGGACAAGGCCGGCATCAAGCTGGTTGCGACCGAGCGCTTTGCGCGCCCGGACACCAGCGTGACGCCACAGGCGCTGAAGCTGACCTCGGCCAGCCCCGACGCGATCCTGGTCGTGGCCTCCGGCTCCGGCGCTGCGATGCCGGAACTGGCATTGATCGACCGCGGCTACAAGGGCAAGATCTACCAGACCCACGCAGCCGCCACGCCCGACCTGATCCGCCTGGGCGGCAAGGCCGTCGAAGGCACCTATGTGGTTTCCGGTCCGGCCCTGCTCGGCGACCAGCTGCCGGACTCGCATCCGTCCAAGAAACTGGCGATCGATTTCGTGACCAAGTTTGAAGCCAAGTTCGGCGCCAACTCACGCAATCAGTTTGCCGGTCACTCCTACGACTTCCAGGTCGCCATGGAAAAGGCCATTCCGCTGGCGCTGAAGAAGGCCAAGCCCGGCACGCCGGAGTTCCGCGCGGCGCTGCGTGACTCGCTGGAAACCATGGGCCGTACGGTGTTCTCGCACGGAGTCATGAACTGGACGCCAAGCGACCACTGGGGTTACACGATGGAAACCGGCGTCATGACCAAGGTTGTCGACGGCAAGTTCAAGGTCGAGTAAGCGCAATTGCGGGTCACCCGCAGGCCTTGGCCTGCGGGTGACTGCCCATGGCCCGCGCGACCTGCGCGGATGCCATGGGCCGAATTCGGCGGGCCCGACTCCACCATCTTCAAGGTACCCCATGGACTCATCCATTGCCAGCATCCTGCTGCTGGACGGCGTGACCAACGGCGCAATCTATGCGCTGCTCGGACTCGCGACCGTTCTGGTATTCACCGTGACACGGGTGATCTTCATTCCGCAAGGTGAATTCGTCGCCTATGGCGCACTCACGCTGGCCATGTTCCAGGCCGGCAAGACACCGGGTACGGTGTGGCTGCTGCTGATCCTCGCCGGCACTGCCGCGCTGATGGAGTGGTTCGTCCAATGGCGTCACCACGGCAATTTCCTGCGCGCATTGCGCGCATCACTGAACACCCTGATTTTTCCCGTCATCGTCTCGCTGCTGGGCATCTGGGCTGCGCCGCAGCAGTATCCGCTGTGGATACAGGCGCTGCTGAGCGTGGCCATCGTCACGGCCTTTGGCCCTCTGGTCTACCGCGTCGCCTACCAGTCGCTGGAGTCCGCCACGCCACTGGTGCTGCTGATCGTCTCGGTGGGAGTGCATTTTGCGATGACCGGCCTGGGCCTGCTGTTCTTCGGCGCCGAGGGCTTTCGCAACCCCAGCTTCTGGGACGTCCGCATCCCCCTGGGTGCCGTCACCTTCAAAGGCCAGTCACTGATCATCTTCGGCGTCTCGATCGCACTGATCGTGATGCTGTGGCTTTATTTCGAGAAGTCGCTGCGCGGCAAGGCGCTGCGGGCGACCGCCGTCAACCGCACCGGCGCGCGATTGATGGGCATCTCCAGCCAGGCAGCCGGACAGCTGACCTTTCTGATGGCCGCTCTGATCGGCGCCTTGTCGGGACTGCTGATCGGCCCGACCACCACCGTGTTCTACGACTCCGGCTTCCTGATCGGGCTCAAGGGCTTCGTCGCGGCGGTCGTCGCCGGACTGTCGAGTTATCCCGGCGCACTGCTGGGCGCACTGTTCGTCGGCATCGTCGAGGCCTTCGGCGCGTTCTGGGCCAGTGCCTTCAAGGAGGTGATCGTGTTCACGCTGGTGCTTCCAGTGTTGCTGATCCGCTCCCTGCGCAGCGGCCATTCGGACGAGGAACACTGATATGACCCGCCAACGCATCCTCCTCCTGCTCTTGATCGCCGCCATCCCGCTGACGGCGGTGCTGCCGCTACCCGACTTCTGGATCGCGCAGCTCAACTACATCGGGCTATACGCCCTGGTCAGCATGGGCCTGGTGCTGCTGACCGGTGTCGGTGGCCTGACCTCGTTCGGCCAGGCCGCTTTCGTGGGCATTGGCGCCTACACCACCGCCTGGCTGACGCTCAACACGGGCATGTCGCCCTGGCTGACGCTGTTCGTCGGGCTCGCGCTCACGGGCATCAGCGCACTTGTCGTGGGCATGATCACGCTGCGGATGTCGGGCCACTACCTGCCACTGGCGACCATCGCCTGGGGCCTTTCGCTGTACTACCTGATGGGCAATCTCGACGCACTGGGCAAGTACGACGGATTGCTGGGCCTCAAGAGCCTGTCCGTCGGCGATATCGATATCGGCCAGGGCCGCTTGTTCTTTGTGCTTTGCTGGGGCATTCTGATCGCCGGTGCCGTGGCTTTGCTGAACCTGCTCGACTCGCGACCCGGTCGCGCCATCCGATCGCTCAAGGGCGGCTCGCAAATGGCCGAGGCCATGGGCATCAACACCTTTCGCTACAAGGTCACGATCTTCCTGATCGCCGCCCTGTTCGCATCGGTGGCCGGCTGGTTGCTGGCGCACTTCCAGCGCACGGTCAATCCGTCCGCCTTCGGACTGAAAATGGGTATCGAATACCTGTTCATGGCCGTGATCGGCGGTGTCGGCCATGTCTGGGGCGCCATCGTCGGCGCAGGCCTGGTCAAGCTGCTGGACGACTATCTGCAGGTGGCCCTCCCGGCCCTGATCGGCACCAGTGGCAGCTACGAGGTCATCGTGCTGGGCATTGCGATGGTGTTGCTGCTCAAGTACATGCCCGACGGGCTGTGGTCGGTCGTGGCGCGCAGATTCCCCACTCCGCCACGCAAGGTGGACTGGCAACAGGCCACCGACCTTCCGGCTCGCCCCAGGCCGAAAGAAGGCGACATGGTGCTGCAGGTGGACAAGGTCCGCAAGCAGTTCGGCGGCCTGGTTGCAGTGAACGACATCAGCTTCGACATTCCGGCGGGCAAGATCGTCGGCCTGATCGGCCCGAACGGCGCCGGCAAGTCGACCACCTTCAACCTGATCACCGGGGTGCTGTCCAAGACCTCCGGCCAGGTGAAGTTCCGCGGCGAGGACATCTCGTCCTTGCCCTCGCGCGCAATCTCCCGCAAGGGCATGGCGCGCACCTTCCAGCACGTCAAGATGATCGCCGACATGACCGTGCTCGAGAACGTGGCCCTGGGCGCCTACACCCGCGGCACCCGAGGCGTGCTCTCGTCGATGCTGCGCACCAATGCGGCCGAGGAACGCCGTCTGATGAAGGAGGCCCAGCGCCAGCTCGAGCGCATCGGCATGGGCGAATTCCTGCACGAGCAGGCCGGCAACCTGGCCATGGGGCCACAGCGCCTGATGGAAATCGCCCGCGCCCTGTGCTGTGACCCGGCACTGCTGCTGCTGGACGAGCCGGCCGCCGGCCTGCGCCACAAGGAGAAGCAGGACCTGATCCAGGTGCTGCGCCAGTTGCAGGGTGAAGGCATGAGCATCCTGCTGGTCGAGCACGACATGGATCTGGTGATGGATGTCTGCGACCAGCTGGTGGTGATGGAGTTCGGCACCTTGCTGACCCGCGGCACACCGGCCGAGGTCCAGGCCAATCCGGCCGTGCGTGCGGCCTACCTCGGAACGGAACACTGAAATGAATGCACCCCTGCTGAAAGTCACCGACCTGCGCGCCGGTTATGGCCGCGCCGAAGTGCTGCACGGGCTGAGCCTGGAGGCGGCCAAGGGCAGCGTCATCACCGTGATCGGCCCCAACGGCGCTGGCAAGTCGACACTGCTCAATACGCTGATGGGCATCCTGCCGGGCAAAGGCGGCATCGAGTTCGAGGGCCAGTCGATCCAGGACCTCACACTGGAAGAACGTGTGATGCTGGGCATTGCGCTGGTGCCGGAGAAGCGCGAACTGTTCTCCAGCATGAGCGTGCAGGACAACCTGGTTCTGGGCGCTTACCGGCAGGTGCGCATGGGCAATGCTCGCTGGCGCGACCGCCTGACGGATGTCTACACCCTGTTTCCTCGGCTGCAGGAGCGCCTGAGCCAGGAGGCCGGCACGCTTTCTGGCGGTGAACGCCAGATGCTCGCCGTCGGCCGTGCACTGATGTCGCGGCCGACGCTGCTGATGCTGGACGAACCCAGCCTGGGCCTGGCGCCGCTGATCGTGAAGGAGATCTTCTCCATCATCGAGACCCTGCGCCAGACCGGCGTCACGATCGTGCTGGTGGAGCAGAACGCGCGTGCGGCACTGGCCGTTGCGGACCAGGGCTTCGTGCTCGAGATGGGCGAGATCGGTCTGCACGGCCCGGCCAGCGAACTGGCCGAGGATCCGCGCGTCATCGACACCTATCTGGGTGCCGCGAAGAAATAGCGCCAGCCGCGCCTGGACGCAGCCCGGCTGTGTGCATGCGCGGCGCATGATTGTTGCGGGCAATGGCACCCGCGTGAATGAAGAGGTCCCACCATGAACAGCTATCTGCCCCGCACCGATGACATGTTCTTCGTGTTGTCGCGCGTGCTCGGCGCTCCCGCGCAGTTGCAGGCACTGCCGGCATTCGAAGAAATCGATACCGACCTGATGCGGCAGGTACTGGGCGAGGCCGGCAAATTCGTCGGCGAAGTCATCGCGCCTCTCAACCGCGACGGCGACGAGTTCGGTGCGCAGTGGAAAGATGGCGCGGTCACGATGCCGCCGGGATTCCGGGATGCCTACCAGGCGTTCTGGCAAGCCGGCTGGCCTGCGCTGTCGGCCGCTGCCGAAGATGGCGGGCAAGGTCTGCCCACTGTGCTCGAGGCCATGCTGTACGAGATGGCGTCGGCCGCCAACCACGGCTGGACGATGGCACCGGGGCTGCTGCACGGGGCCTACGAATGCATTCGCCACCATGGCAGCCCCGCGCTCAAGGCCGCCTACCTGGAGAAGCTGGCCACCGGAGAGTGGCTCGCGACCATGTGCCTGACCGAGGCCCACGCCGGCTCCGATCTGGGCATGGTCCGCACCAGGGCCACCCCGCGGCCCGACGGCAGCTATGCGCTCAGCGGCACCAAGATCTTCATCTCGGGCGGTGAACACGACCTGACCGACAACATCGTGCACCTGGTGCTGGCGCGCCTGCCGGACGCGCCTGCCGGACCCAAGGGCCTGTCCCTGTTCGTACTGCCCAAGTTCCAGGCCGACGGATCCCGCAGCGCGGTGTTCTGCGAACGCATCGAGGAAAAGATGGGCCTGCACGGCAGCCCCACCTGCGTGCTGCGTTTCGATGGGGCGGTCGCCAGCATCGTCGGTGAACCGGGCAAGGGGCTCAACGCGATGTTCGTGATGATGAACGCCGCCCGGCTGCATGTCGCACTACAGGGCATCGGCCTTCTCGACGCCGCCTGGCAGAAGGCCGATACCTATGCCCGTGAACGCCGTCAGATGCGCGCCCCGGGCCGGGCCCGCGGCGCCTCGGATGCCGACCTGATCGCCGAGCATCCGGCGATCCGCCGCATCCTGGACAGCCAGCGCGCCTGGGTGGATGCGGGCCGCGTACTGGCCTACCGGACTGCCATCGAACTCGACCAGATCCGCCATGGCGACGCGCAGGCGCAGCGCAGCGGCCAACGCTGGTGCGCACTGGTGACGCCGATCATGAAGGCGGTGTTCACACACCAGGCCTTTCATGGCGGCAGCGACTGCCTGCAGGTCTTTGGCGGCCACGGCTATGTACGCGAGTGGGGCATCGAGCAGATCATTCGCGACGCCCGCGTCGCAATGATCTACGAGGGCACCAACGAGATCCAGGCGATCGACCTGCTGGTGCGCAAGCTGCTGCCCGACGGCGGCCAGGACATGGCCCTGCTGCTCGACAGCCTGCAGGCCGATGTGTCGGACGAGACCCGCGGGCGCATCACGACGCTGCGCGCACTGACCGCACGCATCGTGGCGGCTGCACCTCGCGATGCCGCACTGCCCTATCGGGTCGCCGACGACTACCTGCGCGCCTGCGCCCTGGTGCTGATCGACTGGGCCTGGCAACGCATCGAAGCCGGACTGGACGGGGCCGCGGCCGACCGCGAAGCGCGGTGGCAGGCACCGGCGCGGGCGCTGCGCCAATGGCTGCTGCCCGAGTTCGCGATGCGCGCAGGCATCATCGAGCAGCAATGCCAGGCAGTGACGGGATAATCCGCCCCATGCCGATCCCCCGCTCAGCGTCCCAGCCCAGTACCCGCCCCAAAGCCACCGTGCGCCGCCCGGTGCGCGCGAAGCCCGAACCCATGGAGGTCGGCCCGGCGGTCGAACAGGTGGACACGCGTTTCCTGCAGTCGCTGGTAGGCTACAACGCCCGCCGCGCGGCGCTGTGCATCATCGAGGGTTTTCTCGAGCGCATGGCGGAGTTCAATCTGCGCCCGGTGGACTTCTCGGTGATGTCGGTGATCCACCACAACCCGGGCATCACCTCGCGGCAATTGTGTGCGACGCTGGCCCTGCTGCCGCCCAATCTGGTCGGGCTGATCCAGTCGCTGGAAGAGCGCGGCCTGGTCCATCGGCTGCGCCACCCGCACGACGGGCGCGCGGTCGGCTTGCACCCCACACAGGCGGGCCGGGAGGTCATGGTGCAGGCGGAGAAGGCGGCCAGCGACCTGGAGATCGACCGCACCCGCAAGCTCACGCCTGCGCAGCGCAAGTCGCTGATGCAGTTGCTGCAGAAGATCTACCTCTGAGCCTGCACGTCACGGCGCCCGTCCGGGCGCCAAGGACTCAGGCAGCAGGCGCGGTTTCGCGCGCCAGACCCAGACGTGCCAGCGTCTGCGGCGTCGGCACACCCTGCGCCGTCCAGCCTCGCAGCTCGTAATACTCGGGCAGCATCTCCGGAATCCGCGCCACCAGGCCCTTGGCCGTGCCGCTGGGCGCCGGCTCGGTCAGAAGCCGCCTGGGCAAGGTGTCGTCCTTGATGGTCAGGCCAGCGGCCAGGTTGAACTGGCGCTCCAGGTTCCAGATGCGCTCGCCGGTCTCGCGCATGCGCGCAACGGTCCAGCCACCGCCGACCGCGGCATCGATCTGGCTCGCGTACAACTCTTCGGTCACACCCGAATGGCTGGTGAACGAGCACAGGCCGGTCGAATCGATCGCTGCAATGAAGTCCTGCGAGTCCTTGACCACCTTGGCCTTGCCGGCGATCTCGGTCGAACCGAAGTCGTGGCCATACGGATTGGCCCGCAGATGGCAGGCACCGCGGTTGCTGGTCGCATACGCCAGGCCCATGCCCTGCATGCCGCGCCCGTCATAGGCGGCGAATTCCTGCCCTTTCACCGCCATCGACAGATCCGGACGGCCATACTTCTCGCACAACAGCTTCGAGCCCAGCGCGATGTCGCGTCCGAAGCCTTCGCCCTTGCCGGTGAGCTCGGCCAGCTGGCACATGGCCTTCGCGTCGCCGAACTTCAGCGAGATGCCGCCGGTGTCCTTCTCGGTGATGACGCCGAGCTCGAACAGTTCCATCGCCGCCGCAATCGTGCCCCCCAGCGAGATCGGATCCATGCCGTATTCGTTGCACAGGAAGCCGGCAAAGGTGGCCGCGTCCATGTCGTCGACACCCACCGCCGCACCCAGCGCATACGCGGTTTCGTATTCCAGGCCACCGGAGGCACCGTGGTACTCGGGCCGGTCCTTGACCGAGAAATGGGTCGGGTCGATGTGACAGATGCGGCCGCAGCCAATGGTGCAGCCAAAGCAGGCGCCATTGCGGATCAGGTTGGTATGGCCGTTCGCGTTGGGCTTGTTCATGTAGCTGGCGTTCATCTTCAGCAAGCCCTCGAACTGCACCTCGCGGTTGTTGCGCGTGGGCAAGGCGCCGAAGGTGCCGGTGACGTCCATCATCGGGATGGTGCCGAAGCGGGTCAGCGACTTGCGGCCTTCGTTGTTCGCCAGCGCCTTCGTGGCCGCCTGCACCGCCGACATGAAGGCCTTGGGGTTGGCCGGCGTCACACCGACCGTACCGCGCACGGCGATTGCCTTGAGGTTCTTCGAGCCCATCACGGTGCCCACGCCCGAACGGCCCGCGGCACGGTGCATGTCGTTGACGATGCAGGCATAGCGGCAGCCGGACTCACCGGCCTGGCCGATCGACGCCACGCGGATCAGCGGGTCCTGGTGCGCCTTCTTGATCGCCGGCTCAGTCTGCCAGACCGTCTTGCCCCACAGGTGGCCGGCATCCATCAGCCGCGCCACCCCGTCCTCGATGTAAAGGTAGACCGGCGTCGGCGAGCGCCCTTCCAGAATCACCATGTCCCAGCCGGCCTGCTTGAGTTCACCACCGAACTGCCCGCCCGAGTTGGAACAGGCGATGGCCCCGGTAAGCGCGCCCTTGGTGACGGCCGACCAGCGCCCGCCGGTGGCCGCCATGGTGCCGGTCAGCGGACCGGTCACGATGATCAGCTTGTTCTCCGGCGACGTGGCATCGACTGCCGGGTCGATTTCCTCCATCAGGTACTTGGTCGCCAGGCCCCGCTGGCCCAGATAGGCCTGGGCCCATTCCATGTTCAGCGGCTCGGACACACAGGTGCCCGCACTCAGATTGACCCTCAGCACTTTTTGATGCCAACCCATGATGCATACCTCCAGTGGGATACCGATCCGGCACAGGCGACTTGCGTGTCGCCCCGCCGCTTACCCGTCCAGTCTAATCCAAGCCACCGCCATCCGCGTCCGCCGGGGGCTGGCCGTCGATGTAATACCAGAGGCCCGCCTCGCGCACGAAGCGGCTGACCTCGTGCATGCGCTGCCCGCGCCCCTGATCACGCAGCCGTGCCACGAACTCGACCACACCGACATCCCCCTGCGCCTGCGCATGGCGGACCTCCAGCCCCAGCCATTTGACCGGCGCCAGTTCCAGGTCACCAGGGGCCGTCGACGGGTGCCAGGTCGCCAGCAGATAGTCCAGCAATCCCAGCACATAGGCGCTGTAGCGCGAACGCATCAAGGCCTCGGGCGTCGGCGCACCCACGCCGTCGGCAAGGCCCTCGTGCCAGCGGCCGCAGCACTGGGGGTAGACCTCGTCGCTGCCGCAGGGACACGGCATGCGGACATGGGAAGGGTTGCGCTTCATGAGCCGTCCTCCCCCGAAGTCGACACCGTTTCGGCTGCGCCCAGCGTCGACATGAAAAGCGCCGGCGCCGGACGCTTGCCCTGGCGCGGCTTGTGCTGCCTGACCGTTCCGATGTTGATGCAGCACACCGGCACGTCGCCATCGGGCAGGCCGAGCAGCGCGCGCAGCCGCGTCGACGCCATGGCCTTGCCGCTGGTCAGGCCGGTGCCGAAACCCAGGGCATGGGCGCCCAGCAGCAGGTTCTGCACTGCCGCACCGACACTGACCAGGCGCTCGAGCGCCGGAATGTCCGGATCCCGCGTTCCCAGGCATGCGACCACCACCATCAGCAGCGGTGCGCGATGGGCCTTGTCCCGCGCTGCCGCCACCTGCTCTGCGGACGCGGCCGGGTCGCGGTCGGTCAGCGCCAGCGCAAAAACTTCGGCCAGTCGGCCGCGCTCGGCCTCGGGTACCAGGACAAATCGCCAGGGCGTCAGCTGTCCGTGGTCGGGCGCTGCGGCGGCCAATGCCAGCAAGTCCTGCAGCTGTGCAGCATCCGGTCCGGGCGCGTGCAGGCGCCGCGGCATCATCGTCTGGCGCGAATGGATCAGCGCCTGGGCAAAGCCCCAGGCCTCCATGCCGGACGCCGGCAGCATCGCGCCTTGCGGGCCGCTGCCCGCCTCGGCAGCCGCACCGGGTCCGCCGCTGGTTTCACCATTCATCGTCACCATCTCCTGTTGCAACACCGGCCCGGCCACCGAACCCGCGCATGCCGCAGGCGCTTGGCGCACAACCGGCACCAGCGTCCGAGTGTCGCCTACGCCGTTGCCTGTCCCGGACACGCGCCAGGGCTGGCCGACAATGGGGCTCCTGTCGCCTGCGCGGATTTCCGTGTGATGATCGCAGTCTGCAGACAAGAATCCAGAAAGAACAATTCCATGGCCACATCCAACGACAACCTCAGCATGGCGCTGTTTTGCGACTTCGAGAATGTTGCACTCGGCGTACGCGACCTCGGACACGAGAAATTCGACATCGAGCCGATTCTGGAGCGCCTGCTGCTCAAGGGCAGCATTGTCGTCAAGAAAGCATATTGCGACTGGGAGCGCTACAAGGGCTTCAAGGCCACGATGCACGAGGCCAACTTCGAGCTGATCGAGATCCCGCATGTGCGCCAGTCAGGCAAGAATTCGGCCGACATCCGGCTGGTGGTCGACGCCCTCGATCTTTGCTACACCAAGGCGCATGTCAACACCTTCGTCATCATCAGCGGCGACTCCGACTTCTCGCCGCTGGTGTCCAAGCTGCGCGAGAACGCCAAACAGGTGATCGGTGTCGGCGTGCGCCAGTCCACGTCCGACCTGCTGGTCGCCAACTGCGACGAGTTCATCTTCTACGACGACCTGGTGCGCGAAAGCCAGCGCGCCCAGGTGCGCCGTGAGCGCCCGGAGACGCAGACGGCCCCCCAGCGCAGCCCGGACGAGGAAAAGAAGCGCAAGGACGAACTGGAAGTGCGGCGCCGTGCCGGCATCGAACTGGCCGTACAGACTTTCGACGCGCTGGTCTCCGAACGCGGCGACGGCAAGATCTGGGCCTCCGTCCTCAAGGAAGCCATCAAGCGGCGCAAACCTGACTTCAGCGAATCGGGTTTCGGCTTTCGGGCCTTCGGCAATCTGCTGGAAGAGGCGCAGGCCCGCGGCTTGCTGGAGTTCGGCCGTGACGACAAGTCGGGCGCCTATGTGTTCCGAAGCGCCGGTTCGACGACCCGCGGCGACAGCACCGACGAGGCCGCACCCGCAACCGCAAGCGCCGTGGTCACGCCACCGTCGGCGGAGTCGGCCGAACGGCGGGAGCCGCGCCGACGCGGTGGCCGTGGCGGTCGTGGCAGTGGCAAGTCCGGTGCGCCCACCGCCGTGCCAGGTGAGGCGGACATGGACATGGCACCACCGGTGCCCGAACCCGCACCGCTAGCTGAACCCGAGAAAGCCGCCTCCGCAGAGCCGGTGGCAGGAGTTGCGGAGACAGAAGCACCAGCCGCGGCCAAACCGGCACGCAAGACCACGACCCGCAGCCGACGCCCGCGCAAACCGGCGACGCCCGCAGATCCGCACTGAGCGGCTGCGCGACGGCTCAGACCGTCTTGCCGAAGGCGGGCTCAGACCGTCTTGCCGGACGCGTCGGCTGGCGACTTGCCAGGTTCGGCGGCAGCATCCGCTGCCTCGGGCTGCGCATGCCCCGACCCGGACGGCTCCTTCGCCACAACGTCCTCCACAGGGGCCGGCACGGCCCGCCGCACCTGCAATTCGGCCAGTGCACTGTATAGCGGCACGCTGACCAGGCGCGAAACGCCGCTGGACAGCAAGGCGCCCGCCATCAGGCTGAGCACCAGGCCATGGCCATCGACCATCTCCATCACGATGATGAACGAGGTCATCGGCGCCTGTGTCACTGCGGCCAGGAACCCGGCCATGCCCAGCGCAATCAGCGTCGTCGAACTGATGCCCAGCACGTACTGTCCGATGTCGCTGCCGATGCCGCCCCCGATCGCCAGCGACGGCGCGAAGATGCCTGCCGGTACACCCGCCCAGGTCGTGAGCCAGGTCGCAACGAACTTGAGCAGAAAGAACAGACCCGAGGACTCATCGACGCCGTCGAGCAGGCTACGGGTATGCATGTAGCCGCTGCCATAGGTCGTTCCCTGGCTGACCACGCCGATCACCGCGATCAGCAATCCGCAAAAGGCGGCAAAGCGCAGCGGGGAACGCAGGCGCAGACGGCTGAACCAGTCGCCAGACTGGCCAGACAGCGACACGATCAGCAGGCGCGAGAAAAGTCCGCCCACCAGACCGCAGGTCACCGCCACCAGCAGCCCCGGCCACAGCATCTCCAGATCCAGCCGGTCGACCCGGATCGCGCCGACGACACCAAAGTAGCTGGTGTTCCCATAAATGGATACCGACATCAGGCCGCCCAGCACGATGGCCGCCATGATCAGGCCGTTGCTGCGCTGCTCGGGACTGCGCGACAACTCCTCGATCGCGAACATGATCCCGCCCAGTGGCGTGTTGAACGCCGCCGCGATGCCGGCCGCACCGCCGGCGATGAGCAGACCATGGTCGGACACCACGCCGCGTTTGGGCAGCCAGCGCCGGCAGCTGTGCATGATGCCGGCACCCACCTGCACCGACGGGCCTTCACGTCCCAACGACAGTCCGGCCAGAAATCCCAGGCTGGTCAGCACCATCTTGGAGACGGCCAGCCAGATCGAGATGAAGAAGTGGCGCAAGGGGGCATGGATCTCCGGCGACAAGGCCGCCATGACCTGCGGGATACCGGAGCCGGCGGCACCGGGTGCGAACTTGCGCGTGGCCCAGACAATGGCCAGCGTGGCCACCGGGGTCCACAGCAGCGGCGTCCACCAGAACTGCTGCTGGACCTCGCGAAAGTGCTCGAACGCGGTCTCGCTCATCCAGGTCAGCGCCACCACCGTCAGGCCGGATATGGCGGCAAATGTGAGCACCACAGCGCGCGCGGCCCACAGGCGCCAGTCGTACAACTCCCCCTGCAAGGAAGACAGAAAATGCGGGTGTTGTTTCATGCGAAGAGACCGGCAAAGGGCAACTGAACTGACGCTTTGACTTTAACCCATCCTCCAACGCACCCGCGCGGCGCCGCGGGTCCGAGGCTTGTGTTTGCGGGCAGAGGGCACGGCAGCGGCACTGCGACCATGCGCTGTGATCGCGATATCGGGGACAATGCTGGCGGGCATTCGACGCCCGACTGAGGAGACCTGCAGCGTGCGCCCACCGATCGCGATTTCCAACACCCCTTTCGAAGCCCATGCCGCGCTGCAGCAGCGCCTGCCCGGGTTCGTGCCCCGTGTGGCCCTGGTGCTTGGCTCCGGCCTGGGCACGCTGGCGGACCAGATCCACGATGCCGTCACGATCCCCTATGCCGACCTGCCGGGCTTCCCGGTCTCCACCGTCGACGGCCATGCCGGTGTGCTGGTCGCCGGCACGCTGGGCGGCGTGCCGGTGCTGTGCATGAAAGGCCGCAGCCACTATTACGAGGGCAAGGGCGCCGACGTCATGACATCGGCGATCCGCAGCTTCAAGCTGTGCGGCTGCGAAGCCCTGCTGCTGACCTGCGCCGCCGGCTCGCTGCGCACCGACGCCGGCCCCGGCAGCCTGGTCGCACTCACCGACCACATCAACATGCTGCCCGGCAATCCGCTGGTCGGCCCCAACGACGATCGCTTCGGCCCCCGGTTCATGAGCATGGCCAATGCCTACGACGCCGGGCTGCGCCAGCAGTTGCATGCCGCGGCCGAAAGGCTGTCCATCGCGCTGCAGGACGGCGTCTACCTGGCGACCAGCGGGCCGAGTTTCGAGACTCCGGCCGAAATCCGCATGATGCGCACGCTGGGCGCCGACGTGGTGGGCATGTCGACCGTGCCGGAAGTGATCACCGCGCGCCATTGCGACCTGAAGGTGCTGGCCATTGCCACGGTGACCAATCTGGCCGAAGGCATGTCCGACATCGCGCTGTCGCACGAACAGACCCTGAAATACGCCGCCGTGGGCGCATCCGACCTGACGCGGCTGGTACCGGCCTGGCTGCAAGGCCTGCCAGGCGCTGCCCCATCCCGCCCGTGAACCGCTGCTGAACCCGTCACCATGAACCATCCGATCCGCAATGCCGGAATGCCGCTGGACCTGTCGCTGCTCGAGGCCATCCGCGTGAACCAGAGCGCCGTCGCACGGCGCGTGCAGTCGCTCAATGCGCGCCGCTCGCAGAAAAAGGAATGGCAGGCGGCCTGGCTGGTGCGTGCCATCCAGTGCATGGACCTGACCACCCTGTCGGGCGACGACACGCCGGGCCGGGTCGCGCGCCTGTGCGCCAAGGCGCGCCAGCCGCTGCGCGCCGACCTGCTCGCCGCGCTGGGGCTGCAAAGCCTGCACACCGGCGCCGTCTGCGTCTACCACGAGATGGTGGCACCGGCCGTGGCCGCACTGCACGGCCATGGCATTCCGGTGGCCGCGGTGTCGACCGGTTTCCCGGCCGGCCTGTCGGCCATGGAGACCCGGTTGCGCGAGATCGAACTCTCGGTGCAGGCCGGGGCCAGCGAGATCGACATCGTGATCAGCCGGCGCCATGTACTGACGCGCGACTGGGCCGCGCTCTACGCCGAAATGCAGGCCTTTCGTGCCGCGTGCGGCCAAGCCCATGTCAAGGCCATCCTGGCGACCGGCGAGTTGCAGACACTGGACAACGTGGCGCGCGCGTCCTGGGTCTGCATGATGGCTGGTGCCGATTTCATCAAGACCTCGACCGGCAAGGAAGGCGTCAACGCGACGCTCGACGTGTCGCTGGTCATGGTGCGGGCCATCCGCGACTACCTGGCACTGACCGGCTTGCAGGTCGGCTACAAGCCCGCCGGCGGCATCTCCAGCGCCCGTGCCGCGCTGCAATACCTGACGCTGATGAAGGAGGAACTCGGCGACGCCTGGCTGCAGCCGGAGCTGTTCCGCTTCGGCGCATCCAGCCTGCTGACTGACATCGAGCGCCAGATCGAGCACTTCGTCACCGGCCGCTATTCCGCCGCGCACCGCCACGCCATGCCCTGAACGGCGCCCATCACCCGTTGCGATCCACCATGCCCTCCATCCCAGACCTCCTCGCCACCATGGAATACGGCCCCTCCCCCGAGTCCGCCGACGCTGCACTGCAGTGGCTGTCGGCCCAACACAAGCGCTTCGGCCTGTACATCGACGGGCAGTGGCACGCCGGCGGCGCCATGTTCGAGACCCGCAATCCGGCCACCGGCAAGGCCCTGGCCAAGATTGCCCAGGGCAGCAGGAAGGACGTGGACGCAGCCGTGGCAGCCGCCTCACGCGCGCTCGGCCCTTGGCAGAAGCTGGGCGGCCACGGCCGTGCGCGCCATCTGTACGCACTGGCCCGTGCCTTGCAAAAACACAGCCGGCTGTTTGCCGTGCTGGAGTGCCTGGACAACGGCAAACCGATCCGAGAGACGCGCGACATCGACGTTCCGCTGGCGATCCGCCACTTCTACCACCACGCCGGCTGGGCCCAGTTGCTGGACAGCGAGTTCGCCGGCCACCGCGCCATCGGCGTCGTCGGGCAGATCGTGCCGTGGAACTTCCCGCTGCTGATGCTGGCCTGGAAGATCGCGCCTGCACTGGCCTGCGGCAATACCGTGGTGTTCAAGCCGGCCGAGTTCACGCCACTGACCGCGCTGCTGTTCGCCCATGTCTGCGACGAGGTCGGTCTGCCACCGGGCGTGGTCAACATCGTCACCGGCGATGGCGTCACCGGCGAGGCCATCGTCGCGCATCCCGGCATTGGCAAGATCGCATTCACCGGCTCGACCGAGGTCGGTCGGCTGATCCGTGTGGCCACGGCCGGCAGCGGCAAGAAGCTCAGCCTGGAACTCGGCGGCAAGTCACCGACCATCGTGTTCGCCGATGCCGACCTCGACAGCGCGGTCGAAGGCGTGGTCGACAGCATCTGGTTCAACCAGGGCCAGGTCTGCTGTGCCGGCTCGCGGCTGCTGGTGCAGGAAGGCATACAGGCCCGCTTCCTGGA
>Ga0116169_1001726_pt1 | contig 17284 bp, 15 predicted proteins | sample AD_UKC130_MetaG_FD_89796 | JGI IMG/M metagenome (GOLD analysis project Ga0116169, IMG submission 89796) | Active sludge microbial communities of municipal wastewater-treating anaerobic digesters from Canada - AD_UKC130_MetaG | ecosystem: Engineered > Bioreactor > Anaerobic > Digestate | place...
CTGTGGTCATCGCAAAAGCGGCAAACTGTGCTCATCGCAAAAGCGTCAAACTATGCTGATCGCCAAAGCGCTAAACTGTGCTCATCGCAAGAGCGTCAAACTGTGCTCATCGCCAAAGCCGTCAAACTGTGGTCATCGCAAAAGCGCTAAACTGCGGTTATCGCCAAAGCCGTCTTGGGTGGCCTTGCGAACCAAGTCATCAGGCACACGCTGGTAGTGCTTCAAGCTAACCACGGGGCCATGGCCAAGCCACTGGGCGACTGCGTTAATCGGGTAGGAACGGGCAAAGTCGGTGGCTGCCGAACGCCGTAGGCAATGGAACGGGTCACGCCACGGGGTTAAGCCGGAGCGTTCGATAATCCTCCGCAGCGTCCGGTGACGATTCGCCTTGGGGACGGTGACGATCAGCGATTCACCCTCGTGGGCCGCAAAGTAAGCCTGCTGGAGTAGCTCTCGAAGTCGTGGGACAATCGGCACGAGCCGGGTTCGTTTCGTCTTGGGGGCAAACACCTTAAGCGTCCCAGTCTCCTAATTGATGTCTGCCCAAGTGATGGAGTCGGTTTCGCTTGGGGAACGCAAGCCCGCAAGTCGGGCCAGCCCGAGTAGCACACGCCAGCCGTGATTGGGGCACGCATCCAGTAGCCGCTCGAAGTCTTCGAGCGAGACGTATCGTTCATCGTTGCGGGCCATCGACGCCCCGACAAGCGTTTGGAATGGGTTATTGTCGGCCAGCCGGTGCGTCATTGCCCAATTGAACAATCCCTTGGCGTTGCGAACGTGAAGTCGGACGGTCGCTTCCGTGCGTCCTTCGGCAAGCCACGTCCGCCATCGTTCCGCGTCCTCTTGGGTGATCGCCGACAGCCGGGCCTTGGGGCCGAAGTAACCGCTCAGTAGCTTGGTTGTGTTTTTGATTCGCGACTGCGATCTCAAAGCCAAGCCAGCAACGTATTCCCGTTCGTAGCGTTCGATCAGGCGTCCGAGGGTTTCGCGGACTCGTGCGGGGGCTAGTTGGCAACGTTCAAGCTTCTCATAAAGGCCGTCCGGCAAGGCTGCCAGCCACACCGCCGTTGGGCCGGGAATCGCCGTGGCGGTGGCCATACTGGCGGCCAATTGCTCCACGTGGACCTTGAAGCTCTCGGCTTGCCGACGTGGTAGCTTGCCAAGATAGAGCGTCACGCGCCGGCCATCGGGCAGGCAAACATACAGTCGGAATGTATGGCCATGCTTGCTTAGTGATGCCATGTCAGCCCCTCCCTTTGTCAGCTTTGTTCCCGGTAATTGTGGCGACACCTTTTGTTTCACACAACACTTGGTCGTTGGAGTCCACAAACTGAATTGGCCAGGCCTCGCGGCTGTTGAAGTCCTCGGGGTGGATTCTCCCTAGTCGGCACATATCGAGGAGCAAGGCAACGGCTTGGTCGTGAAATGTGTCGTACAGCTCGAATAACGAGGGGAAGTCAACGCCGGGGTGAGCTTGCCCGCGGGGGACGATAAAATAGCCCTCACCATCGCTCCGCCGCTGGAGATGCAGCGTATAGCCCGCTTGCCAAAGCTTGTCCAGGAGCAACCGTCCGCCGACAAGGGGCTTATTCTGTCGGAGGGTTTCGATTTCGTCCTTTGTCAAACCGCCCTTGACGAAACGCAACTTCAATTGGCCGTTAGCCCAATCGACGCTCACACCGGGCCGCTTAAGTAATGCGATCGGATTCATAGGGTTACTTCCTCGAACTCGGGGCCGTCCACTTCGCCCCCCTCTTGTTGCGTACCATAAACCGCCACGACGTGGGACGGGGCTGCCAGGGGCGGACCGCTCGGCACCGAGGGGGCTTGCCCGTCGTGCCTATTAGCCCCGCCACTTGTGGGGTGAAAACCGGCTTGGGGTTCGTCGTTCGATATTCCACACTTATGGGGGGTGAGCACGATTTCAGACTTCTGAAATGCGCTGACAACGTTGACAACGTTGACAGATTGGTCGTGCGTCGTTGGGGTTGTGTCAACATTGTCAGCGCTGTCAACGCCTTTTGGCATCTCCAAAACGTGCTCGCCACCATAAATGGGGGAAACTCCTTTTGGCGTGTACAAGACGGGGTTGACACCATACAGGGGGGTATTGCGGGCTGAAGGCCCCTGGGGGGGCAATTGTTGTTCACGGACGTACCCACGCCGCTCTAGCTCCATGAGGGCGGCCTTACACTCGTCCACGGAATCAAAGTGACGGTAGCCGTGGCGATAAACATCGCGGAGCGTAAACTCGCGTAATTGATGCCGCCGGATCCAGCGCAAAATCCACCGTGCGCCGTCCAACCGGGAATCGTCGCTTAGCTGTTCGAGCACCGCCTTGGCATGCGGAATCAGGTACCGCCCGATCTCGATTGCAGCAGCCAGGGTTTGTGGGGCAATCTCGCCACGAATGCCCTGCTCGACACAATGAAGCACAGCCGCCACGCGCAGCGTTGCACCGGCTAGCTTGGCACCCCAATCGCGGATGGTTTCCATTTCGCCGAACTCGGCAAGCATGCCCTCAATTTCAGCTTCCCAAGTCCGCAGCAACAGCTCGGCTTCCGTGGTCAGTGCTAGCTTCAATGGGGCAAGGCCGATGGCGTTGGCCTGCCTCGCTAGCATTGTCACAGTGCGGTGATAGGCTTCGGCCACCTCGGACCGCACAGGGGGAGGGGCTATCTCCCGCTTCCCGATCGTGCTCACCGGCACCGCATAAATGAACCTTGCCAATAACCCCCGGCCACGAAACGCCGCTTTGTGAGTCAGGCTGCGAATGACCTCGGGTTGTATGACGTAGCAGCACGTCAGCGCTGGCCGCTCCACGCGAACACTCTTGCGAGAAACGCGATCAGCGATCAACTCATCGCCCGCATGGGCCATCAGATAGACCGTGAACTGGGGTGTTTGGTTTTTGCTGTACAGCCCGGCCATCAGGTCAAATGGGCCACCCTCGGGCGACATACTGGCTAACCGCCCCTTTTGCTCCGCCAGCATGGAAGCGATCTTTTCGGCTGTCGCATCGTCGGTGAGAAGTCGGGGCAGCACTGGCTCCGGCTCAACAGCCAGCCGGGCCGCCAGTTCACACGCTTGCTCGGCCGCTTCCTGGTCATCTTTCTCGCCAGCGAATTTTTCCAGTTTGTGCAACCGCGCTTCGGCCTGCCTTCGCGCAGATTGCCGCTTTGCGATTTCGGGCCGGGCCATGTCGATGAGCTCGGCCTCGTAATCACGCAACGGTTTGAGAGCATCTCGAAAAACGGCCGACTTGCGATTGCCAGGTGGCAGCAGCACCGTGACAAAAAGGTTGACCGGCTCTATCCATCCAACACGAGGGACGACTTCCACTTGGCGTGCAATGGCCGCCGAGCATACGCCCAACGACATCATCGCCGGAAGATCCAGCGGCGTTTGTGTTGCTCGCGCCTCTTCCTGGACCCAATCACGCAATATTGTGGGCAGGACGTGGACAGGGAACTGGGGCAGCTCCCCAGGGTCGAGACTTATTACCTCGGGCCATTCGTCTTTGCTCGCGACCGGCTCGATGCCAGCCGCTATTTCGATCAGCCAACGCCCAAGGTCCTCGGGGCTCGCGCCCTGGCCGAGGGGTAGCCCAAACCAACCGTCGGATTCCACGATGTCGGCTACGTCGCCACCCTCGGGTAGTCCCGGGGCGTAGTCGGCCAGCTTGAGAATCCGCACCGTGGCCGGTGGCGCAAGCCTCAAAAGGATGTCCGTCACTTCCTGGGCGTATCGCCGCCCGGGTTCGTCGTTGTCCGGCAAGATGGTAACATGTCGGCCACTTAGAGGGCTCCAGTCGGTTTTGCTTGCCGCGTTGCAGCCGCCGCTGGATGTCGTGGCCAGCAAGCCGCATTGCCGCAGTGCCTCCACGCATTTCTCCCCTTCGGCAACGAAAATTGGTGTTGCGGGGTCGGCTTTGAGAATGTCGGGCAGGTTGTACAGGGGACGTGGCTCGGGCATGGCCGCAATTCGCCAGCCATCGGGAAACCGACTGATTGGGCGGATGTCCTTTGTCCCGTCGGGTTTGTCCCAACGCACCACCAGCCCGACCGGCTCCCCTGCGGCGTCGCAATAGGTCCACCGGCAGGATTCTTGGCCTAGCTTTCGCCGCAATGAATCAAGCGCATCCTCGGCCGCAGGAAACGTTTGACCGTCGGGTTTACCGTTGCCGCCCGGTCGCGCATCAGCACAACCTACGTATTTCGCCCGTTTTACGGGGTTTTGGTGATGTGGCGATGTGGTGACATGGTGAGATTGCAACACGTCATCGGGCATCAAGTCTTTCATCGCCAACCCCAGGGCCGCGACAATGCTTTCCGTGGCACACCCGGCATGACAGCAAACCAAAACCCGGCCGTCCGTTCCTTCGGTAACCGAAAGGCTCGGTCGGCGGTCATCATGGGCCGGGCATTGGGCCGACCAGCCGGTTCCCGACCGCTTCGGACGGCATCCGTGCCGATCAAGGGCCGTGAGAACGGTGTCAATGGGCTTCATCGGCCTGCCCCCTCATCGTTGCTGGCTTGCATTGCCGCCCGGGCCTCGGCTTCCAGCCGTTCCAGCAGCAGCCGCCGCGGGATTAAAACTCGCTTGCCAATCCGCGTGCTGGGGATTCGTCCGGCTTTAATCGCCGTCCACACAGAACGCTCAGACAAGCCTAAAACCTTTGCGGTCTCACGTAACGACAGCATTTCACGTTCACCGGTCATGTTTGGTCCTTTCATGGAGCAGGTGGTGCATAAGGGTTTTTCGACTTTCTACCCTTGAGGGCGCCGGGTAACGGTTTAGGTAATCGCAAGCGCATGAAAAAAGCCGCAGACAGCGTTTTTCTGCGGCTTTGCAACGTCCAAATTTTTTGAGTCGGGTAACTGCTGGGTAACTTTGGGTAACTGTTACCCGCCAAGTTCAGTCGTCAGACGAGCGCCGATTCCTTTGCCACCACGTGGTGCGGTAAATGGCTTGTTTGGTCGTCTTGAATATCGATGCCAATGTGGGGCCGTCAACTGTCGGCGGAATTGGTATTCGCCGGTGAATTTCCCACAATTTCTCGTCAATGGTCCTGTTTGGATCAGCCAAGATGGCCGCCATGGCCGTAAAACGCTCGTCGCTCACGTGTTGTGTGAAAAGGGCCAGAAGGCTTCGCAGGGCGTCGGCCTCGGTCATATTCCCCTCCGGCTCCGCGGGACCCTCCTGACGATCAATAAATGCCTCCCCATTACCCTTGGTTTGCCCTTTTTGCAGCTTTTCCGTTGCTTCGTTCACAGAAACCATACCCGTCGCCGGGGTTGCGCCGCTCTTTTCTGCCGCCTCGTCGCCAAACCACGCTGCTTCCCCACTTAGTAGGCAATCGCGACGGATCTTCGCCTTGCGGTTTTGATAATCCTCCATCGCCTGGGGCCAGTCTTCCCAGACGCTTCCCAAAAAACTCGCGACATAGCCGTCGAAATCGTAGTAGAACGAGTAATACTCCCAGGATTGTCGCTTTTCCAGGAGAGGGATCCAGCACTTGGCAAAGCGGATCACTTCCTCGGCCCTCTGGGGCATAGTCAGTAACGGCCACTCGGTCCGACGCAGGAGCTCTTGGACCTTCTGGGGCAGGTCGCTGATCGCCTCGAGAAGCTTGTACGACGCCTCCAGCAGGTCCGTCAGGCGATTAAGCATAGTATCCCACGTGACTCCGCTTTTGGGGTCGATCCTGTTGCTCACGTATACCCCGTATTGCGGTTCGTTGGCTTGGAACAGCTCGGCAAAGCCTTCCGCCGCCTGCTGAAAATCTTCGACCGCCCGATCAAGCCGATTAAACCGCTCCACCACAGACATGCGTTGCCCTCGCACAACGTGACCGCCCAATAAGACAAAGGGCGGGCAGCCGCCGGGCAATAGCGGAGTTCGGTTGGCCTAACCTAGCCCGCCCTTTTTTACCCCAGTATTTTTAGCCCACTTCACCCGGGTTTCACACCCCAGGTTGGACAAGGGTTGTCCAACCTGCATCATTTCCCCCAGCGCTAGGGCGTCGGGAAGGTTGCCTATTTTCTCCGGGGCGCGCTGTGTTTTGTTGCGATCTAGCAAAATGGGTAAACTTCCACTGCGACCCGTCACTCCGCACTGGCCTGTCTCTCGCCGCGCCCAGTCACCCGGCATTGGCGTGTCCCTCGCCGCGCCCAGTCACCCGGCATTGGCCTGTCTCTCGCCGCGCCCAGTCACCCGGCACTGGCCTGTCTCTCCATGTGTTTCGCGCGCACCGCCAAGCGTTTTTTGCTGGGTACAACCCAGTGTTTCCCCGGGAGCGCTCATTCGCCCGTCCCGCTAGCTTCGCGCCGAACTGAGCTATAGAGAGAAAGAAAGTCAGCTCACGGGGGCTGGCCGTTCGTCGGGGGTCAACGGCCAAAGAAGGTCGGGGAAGAACCTAGGACCGGCAACCGGCAGGCGAGTTTTTGATCTGGCACCTAGCTTCCCGACGCAAAACCCGGCCATCCGCAAGCGGCATTTCGGGGTTGCTCGATCAACAGGGCTTTCCCAAAGCGGGAGGATTCCAAGCCAGACCGGGTGCGTCGGCAAAGCCATGACGCAGCTCCTTTTCGCACGGGAGTAATGCCCTTTGAGCGGACCGGTCCTCGCAGGTTGGATATTCCCTTGTTGTGCCTGCCACAGATACGTTGGAGCGACACCCACCAACTGGGCAAATTCCCGCGGGCTGTAGCCCTTGATGACGGCCTTCGTGCGGAGGTCTTGCTCCGCCCGGTGCGGATTCCCCAGGGAATAAATTGTCATAATCCTACGAATTCCCTGAAAATCGTTTGCTGTTTCTGATCGTCGGTGGCAACTTTCTCAAGCCACTCAGCGACAACGGACAACCGGCCGTCCACTTCGAGAAGATCGCTCGGCCCATAGGCCTCGCCATTGGGGTGCACTAGGGCTGGCGGGAATATAGCCGGGGACGTGGCCAGAGTTTTTTCGGATTGACGTAAGTTGTTTTCAGATAAGAGCTTCTAGAATCCGGTTCGAGAGGAATTCTAGCGAAGCCGGGCATGCGCCCTCGCCCCGTTCCACGCGGATTGGCTGGAGGACATCGTTGACCACACGCAGCCGCCTCGTCATTCCTCGTCCACCCCGGCGTCGTCCCCCATGCGGTATTTGATGTCGTAGTTGATGATGAAATCCAACTCTTCGTCGGTGAACCCGTAGTGCTTTGCCAGGACCTTGTCGATCTCGTCGATGATCGCCTTCGATGCCGAAGGACGAAAGAGCAACTGCCTCCGCGCCCCTGTTGTGGCGTACTGTTGTGTCTTTCTTTTTGCATTTTTGAAAAGCGATTCAACGAGTGCACTTCCCAATTCCGCCAGCTCTTGTGCCGCGCCACTCTTGTTGAAATCAAAGCGAAAACCGTAAATCATGTAGTCTTTGCAGTTGTACATGTCGAAGTGAAGGGTATAGTACCACCACCACAGACTAGAGCTTAGAACCGCAATTGCCGCTCTTGCGTTATACTCCTCTTTGAGGAATTTCCTTTTGTTGGAAGTACTTTCGGTACCCAAAGGGCGATCCGAAAAAATCTTGAAGTAGCGCCCACCGGCAGTCCGATAGTGCAGGCACTGCGAAGTGCGAGCCTTTGAGATCTCAAGTAAGGCCTCGAGGGTCTGCCGCTCGCGCAAGAGCCGACGAAGCATTGTGATCTCACAAGCGCTGGTGAGTTTTGGGACCGCAAAATCGAACAAGTACACATCCGGAGGGACGTCGACATAAGTTATCGTGGGAAATACAATGTGTCGGCTTTCGGGATTCCATCTGATGTACTTAGTGCTCCATAAATGGTTTGGCGTATCTTGCTCGGCGACTCCAGTTTTCGAAAGCAGGATGGTTAGATTCATCGTGACGCCTTCAGACAAGCAGGATGGCCGAGTTGCGTAGTTGGACACCCACACAAAGTTTTGACCGTGCCTTATTTCGAATGCCATTGTACGCATCTGAGGAGTCGATACTGAGCTGATTTGCACGATTATTCCAAGCCGAGCGTGTGAGTGATCCAAATGTTTCGACCGTTCATATACGAAGGCATACAGATTTCTGCTTGAGAAGGTAAGGTACTCGTTCTCGAGAACCCGGTATCCAACCGATCGTTGCGAGTACTCCACATACGGCGGATTCCCGATGATCACATCGAAGCCGCCATTGCGCATAATGCCGTAGAACTCGGCGAACCAGTGGAAGGGCTGGTGGCTGGCCTTCCAGGCTTCGAACTCCTCAGGCTTGTCCAAGTTGACGCCGTACTCCCCGGCCAGGAAACGGTCGAGCTTGTCCGTCAGCTTCTCCAAGCGACGCCGCAACTGTTGCTTGTCACGATGGGTGACCCGGCCGCCATGCGTCGTCTGCTGGGCGCGGAACTGCTGGAACGCCCGTTCGACCAGTTCGGCCTCCTCCTCGATCCGTCTTGCCTCCTCCGCGGCGAAGCCGAGCCTGCCCTCCTGGGACTTGCGAACCTGCTCAAGGGATGCAAACCCAACCAGCGTGTTCCCGGCGCGGATGTTGAAATCAATATCCGGGAGAGGCTCGATCTGGTCAATCTTCTCGACCTGGGCTGCCAGCTTAAGGAACAGCCGCAGTTTGCAGATCTCGACCGCCTCCTCCATGATATCGACGCCGAAAAGGTTATTAATGATGATGGACTTGAGGATAAAGTAGCGCTCGTTGGGGTGCTCAGCAACCCGCTCTAGGACCTCCTTGAAGTCACTGAACTGCTCGGGAGGGTGCTTCTTACCAGCGAGGTCCTCCACGAAGCGTTCCATCCGCTCCAGACAGTCTCCGTAGAGGGTCTCCAGAATTCGCAGGGCGGCAAAGAGGAACGCGCCGGAACCGCAGGTCGGGTCGAGGACGGTAATCTTCTCGACGGCGTGCCAGAACGCCCGGAGAAGCTCCGGGTCTTCGCAGTTCACGATTGCGTCCCGGGCAAACTGCCAGATGTCGAGGTTGAGCGTAATCAGGTCGTTGATCTCGTGAATTTCCCCCTTCTGAAGTTTCTCCCGGATTTCTAAACAACGATTCCGGCGATAGACGTACTCGCGCCACGTCTCGGTGACGAGACGGATCGGATCCCCGGCGGGCGCTTGCTCAAGGTTATACCGCTTGTCGAACATGCGAGCATTGGGGTCATGCATGCCTTTTTGGACGAACTCGGGCAGGTCACTTTCTGGCACAACCGATCCGTCGGGCCGAATGACGCCATGACGAACGGCCGGGTAGATGTAACGGTCGGGATCCTCGCGGAGCAGTCGCCAGACGGCTGAATCGGGCTTGAAGGCGATAGGGCACTTCTTTCTGGCGGCGTCGAACAGGAAGGGGATAATGGTGTTCTTGCTGATGTACTCGGTGATATCCTCCTTGGTGTAGTAGGCCCCCATCTGCTTCTGGTTGACATACTTCTCGAAAATGTAGCCGACCACGTCGGGGTTGATCTCGTTGTCGGCCCGCAGGGGACGCTCGTCGAGGTGCCAACGGTACTGATCGAAGAAATCAAATAGCTTTTCAAACGCTTCGTCGGGAATGTCAATCTCTTCCCACCGTTGTTCGAGTTCGTGTACCTCAAAGAATCCGCCGTCCAGAAATGGCACCTTGCCGAGCAGCCTCTCAAAGTCGGGATCCAGCTTGCGCTCCTCCGGAGACTTGCCGAGGCCCTCATGGAAGAGGCGTAGCAGGAAGTAGCGGTAGAACGTGTGAAACTTGCCCTTCCCCTTGATCTCCTGCACCCTCTTGAGGCGGTTGCGGAGATAGTCCGTATCGCCGTCCAGAAATCCTTTCTTTTGGATGAAGTACACGAACATCAGGCGGTTGAGCATGAGGGACGTGTACCACTGAAGATCCTCCTCGTATTTGATTCCCTTAATGAGCTTGAGGAAGTCCGCGTGTTCGGCCTTGAACCGGTCGTAGAACTTTTTGGTAACCTTGTCCACGTCGAACGCGGCCCGGGCGCGGTTGGCTACGTCCACGACGGTGATTTGTTCCTCCTCCTCTATGCTCACCGCGATCTGGTTGAGTCGCTGGATTAGGGGGTCGCCCGACTGAGAGACATGGAACCGATACTCCCGGCTGGCCAGGGGCTTCCCCGGTTCCCGGCGGACCCACTGCCAAACCTGTTGTCCGGCTGCCTTGTCGAAATAGATGACAAAGTGCTCGCGGACAGATTTGGTCACGTGGTGGTCGATCTTGAGGCGTGTGGCGCGGTCGGGGATGGAGGGACAGACGAACGCGACAAAACCTCGCTTCTGTGCGACCGCGGTGAGGTGGAACGTATTCTCGCCAACGGGAACGTCGAGTTGGGCATGATAGTTATCCCACCCCAGGTGTTCCCGGAAAAGAGTTTGGAAGTCAAAGGACTTTAGGCAGTTCCTGACGGCAGCAACATCGAATTTCATGAGCTTGTCCTCCGCACTTACACACACGACCGGGCGGCATGACTGTCCGGTCTGCGTAGTCCGAGGGAACAAATGAGTTGAGGCCTTCCGGCTTCTCCGTCCTTTGCCACCTCGCACAAGCGGCCCTCCTGTCGCAACCTGATGACAAGGGCTGCCAAATCCTCGTCGGAGATGCCGCTCTTGAGCTGGCGGTTGAGCGTATCGATCGCGGATTGGAGAAGGGGGTATTTGTAGATGTCCTCAATGGCCTTTAGCAGATCGGCGGACTCCAAGAGCGTTCCCTTGATGGCCTGGGCATAGGCCTTGAGGCGCTCGTAGGTGCGGAACCGCGCACCCGAAGGGCGCCCCAACTGGCCACCGACGGACTTCTCGGTTTTAACGATGAGCTCGATTGCCTTTTCAACCAGTTTGTGATGGTCCTCGGCCCGTGGCAGAGCTGGGGTGTCCGGCGTGCATTCGGCGGCCTTGAGAATGGCGAACTGCGATTCCGTTACGCTATTCCCGTCCGTGTCAATCCAGGTCAGTGCGTCATTCCCTTCCCCGGTCCGGACGTAGACCAGCACTCCCTCGCGACGGTCAGCGTTCGGTGGAAGCGGCTTGGCGGAATAGACCACGTTGGGCATGGCCGGGATGATTTTCTCGAGTTGCGGGTCTCTGTCGATAGCGTTCTTCCAGATTTGGTAGGCGTAGGATGCAAGGTCAACTTCCGTGTCCTCCTCGCCATCTAGGATGCCGGCCTTCTCGGTGTAGAGATCGCGCAGGGGCTGATCGTCTGCCTCTCCCTCGAAAAAGGCCTCGTCGGCACCGACCACCTCCGCGTTCTCGCGAAGCCGTTGACGTACTCGTGCCCGGAGGCGAATGACTCGTTCCACGCCGTCCGCGGGGAGAAAGGAGTAGCACAGAATCGTATCTGACTGCTGGCCGATTCGATCTACACGCCCAGCCCGCTGGATCAGCCGGATAATGGCCCAAGGGAGGTCGTAGTTGACGATGATGGAGCAGTCCTGCAGGTTCTGCCCCTCACTCAAAACGTCTGTCGTCAATAGAACGCGCAGTTCGTCAGCCGGGTTGACAAACTCCCGTTTCTCGTTGCTGACAGGGCTGAATCGGTACGCAATCTCCGTGGGATTGGATGTTGCGCTCGTCACGGCTGCGACGGCCGTCAGACCACTTGCCTTTAGCTGCTCCTCTAGGTACCTGACCGTGTCGGCGAATTGTGAGAAAACGAGTACCTTTTCGTCGGGGTGCTGCTTGGTGAGAAGCTGGACGAGGGACTGCAATTTGGTGTCCCGCTGGGGATCCCATGTCCCGGCACGTTGGATCGCCTTTATTAGCGCCTGGGCATCCTTGCGTAAGTCGTCGGCGAGGGCTTTATCGAAGAGATCCGCGCGCAACCACTTGAAGCGGCGATGGAACTGGGATGCGAAAGTTTGGTAGAGATCCGCGGCCCGCCTCTGCAGGTCACTCTCATTTGGAAGCTGGCTTTGTATCGCAACGGATTTATCTGGCGATTGGTTCTCATCATCGTCGGCAGCCGGGTCCCAAAGTTGGCTGTCCTCGTCATTCGCCGAGGTGTCAAGCAGCCCCATGTCCTGCGTCCCGATGGGGAGCGGCAGGCCGTTTTCAATGGCATGCAGGAAGATGTAGTTTCGGAGGATGTGGCGTTGCACCGACAGGATGAACGAGTGGCCGCTGCTTTCCAGGCGTTTGAACAAGTTGGTACGGCAAAAGCCCTTGAGGCGCGTCCCAGCGCGAGAGAGGTCGGCCAGCACCTTCGCCTCTTCCGCTGTAGGAGGATTGTGGGGCGAAGGCTTCACGTAGTTCCCTAGTCCATAGCGCGGCAAGGTCAGGTCGTTCACCGTTCTCACGACCTCGTCCGCGAATAGGCGCGCATACTGGTCTTGTGGGTCCTGTAGGTCGATCTCGAACTTGACCGTCTTAGGCAGGCGCGTCGAGAAGTAAAATCGCGTGCCGTCCTCGAACTCGAGATACTTTCGTTTCCGAGCCGCGTCGAGTTTGGCATAATTCTCCCGGATGAAGCTCCGGGTACGGCGAACCAGATACAATCGCATTAGCTCTCGCCAGTCGTCAGCATACTCACTTTTCTCGAAGGCAGCCAGCGACCGGACAGGGCATTGGTGTCGGCGGATGAATTCGGTCTCCCCCAGTTCCCTAAGAAGTCTCTCGGGCCGGATCCCAACGTCTTTGTGTTCGTCAACGAACAGCCGGAGCTGGTTCGAGAGGTCGAGATAGGTCTTGTTGTACGGCGTGGCCGACAAGAGGATGACGTGGCTGTCGTTCGAGGCGATATACTCCGCGATGGCCCGGTAGCGTTTGCTTTCGCGGTTACGGAGGTTGTGACTCTCGTCGATGATGACCAGGCGGAAGCGGGGCAGCCTGTGAAGTTCCTCTTGGACCCGCGTGATGGAAAGCACTTTGGCCCGGAGGCGGTATCGCTGCCGGTAGTCCTCCCACATGGAAACCAGGTTCTTTGGGCAGATGATCAGTGTCTCGAAGCCATGATCGTCCTCGAAAATTCGTGCCAAGGCCGTGGCCATTAGCGTCTTTCCCAAACCCACGACATCACCGAGGATCACACCTCCGCGTTTGTTGAGATGATGCGCGGCGATCTTCACGGCGGCCTTCTGGAACTCAAGCAACTTGCCGTCGAAGTCGCTCGGGATGCGGAACTCTGTGAGCCCTGCCCGAGCCTCCTGGGAAAAGTGATACGCGATCTTGAGGTAAATGTGGTACGGAGGGATCGGCTCCACGCGTGCCCAGCTCTCGTTAATGATTTCGACGAGGTCCTTGGAGATGTCAAGGCAGAACCGGTCGTTCCAACGATCCTCGAACCATTTGGCGAGCTTATCACAGGCGTCGGGGTCGAGCACCTCGATATTGAGCTCGCCTTGTTTGGACAGCCCCGCCAGTGTCAGGTTGCTGCTCCCGAGGTAGCCAATCTTAGGATTCACCGGGTCCTGCCGGAACAGAAGGTAGAGCTTAGCGTGGAGTGGGTGACGCACAAACAGCTTGACCACCACCTTCTGGTTGGCGATTTGGGAGGCTAGACGCCGCAGCGCCGCTTCGTCCTCGTTCGTTGGAATTCCCAGAGTGAGCTGGTCGCGAAACTCTTGGGCGAGTTCGCGCTTCAACCTGATAGCAGTGACCTGATCGATCTCCTCGTCGCCTTTCACAGGGTTCAACGCCCGCTTGAGAAGGTCGTGGGGCGGCTGATGCATGCCGACCAGCAGCCGACAGCAATGGCCGGGGCCTCCTGGCCATTGGTCAACGAGGTCGGCGACCACTTTCCATCCACGAAGGTTGAAATATCCGACGCAAAAATCTGCGCATTGGGACAGCCCCATAGCTTGGGTTATCGCGGACAAAAGGTAGTTGTCAATATTGTCGAATATTTGCGGCATGGATTACCCCAATAACCCCCAGTTCAAGGCCCAAATTATCCCATCATTCATGGAAGCTGCTCACGTTCCTAAGTATTGTCGCCTGTCCCAGCTGGCCCTGTTATTTCCCAGGCAAGCTTTTCGTTTGCATAGAGGAAGGCATATTGTTCCGGACTAGCAGATAATCCGGCCTTGACCGGATTATTCACAATGTATTGCCATTTCTCGTAATAATCTTTCTCGTCTCGTATAATCCGATCCCAACTCTCTTCTTCCCACAACGGGCCGGAACGGCGCATCATTTTGTTTATTTCATGGGCAGTAAAGCTCTTGATGCTGTGAAGAACTTTGGAGAGGTCATGGTAAACGCCGGGCGTTTCCTCTAAAGGTTCAATCAGGGCATGGACATGATCCGGCATGACACATACGAGGTGGAGTCTGATTTTTTTACCGTCCCAGAAGCGACAGGCATCCAGGATTGTCATTCGGCAGACTTCTGGCAATTCGATTTTCTTCGTTGAAAAGGTAATGAAATAAACGGAACCCCCGATTTGCCAGTGAGGAAGATGTCTGCGTGTCTGGAACAACTCTCCCTGAATGACAGGCGGGACAGGCGGGACAGGCGGGACGCCTGTCCTCCCTCTTTCAGGAATCAGCGGGTAGAGATCGCCTATCTCTGCCTTCACCTTTTGCAGCACCCAGTTGCCCCAGTAGCGGACTTCCTTGGCCAAGCCACCCCAGGTGGATGACAGGCCTCCGGCCTGTCCTGGCCGGGTCATACCTCTCGTGTTCGGGTCGGGCTTGCCGTACTTCTGGGGATAGACGAGCGTGCAGAGCTCGATGATGTGGGCCACGGGGTTGAGGTCGAGGGCGTAGGCCTCGCAGCCGAGCCGCAGCGCCTCCAGCGGGATGGCACCGCCTCCGGCGAACATGTCGAGCACCTTGGGCCGGGGCGCGCCCCTCGACGATGTCCTCCACCGTCACCGGTTTGCCGATTTCCACCGAAAGCCGTTCCGCGTGGGCCTCCAGGATGTGTCGCTGCGCCTCGGCGATCACCTTCGGGTCGCCTGGATACTTGCACAAGCGCGTGACGAACTCAGCCGCTGCCCCGCGATTGAGGCCCAGCTTGGCACCGTTCTTCATCCGCTCGGCCTTCTCTGGGTGGGGTGGCGGGTTCTTGAGGTTCACCTCCTTGACCCAGCGATCGGCCGGCACCAGGGCCGCGTACACCGCTGCCCGGCAGGCCACGAGCGGTCGCCGCGCCCACCAGAGGTGCAGCGTCGAGATGTGCCCCTTGCGGACGGACTTCTCCCGCGAGGCCTCTCTGCTAATGGCCTCGATGGGCAGGTAGTCTTCAATGAGACGGCGGTCGTTCACAACATCGGTCCCTCTCATGCGGGCAAGTACCTCTGGGCTTCCCTAATGATTCGATCAACCTGCTCGATTGCGTCTCTGGCGATCTCTGGTGGTATGTGTGGCTTGAGAGCCGTCATCTGATTGGCCCTCTCGTTTACCGAAGCGCCACTGCCCGCAAGCTCAGTGATGTAGAGTGCGGTAGCCAATCGTTCGAGATCCGCGACTCCCTTCCGGCCCAGGCTCTTCGCCACGAAATCGATGCGGCCGCCATACTCCGCCAGGGTCTTAGAATAGAGCTCCTCGATATATTTGCTGCGCTCCGTGGCTGCAATCCGCGGGCCATAAGGCCCCTGCGGTTCAAGCCTCACCAAATCATCCGCACGCAATGCGGTGAGTTCGTCTCTCAGGTCAAACGAGAAGGGCCCATGCTTGTACAGAATGAAATCGAACCCCAAAGGAACTTGCATGAGACGCTGTAAGAAGAACGTGGCCTTCTGGACATGGGTTTCGCCACACCAGCTTTCCTCCTCGCGCAGCCTCTTAATTAAGCGCGTAAGCAACGCGGCTTTCTTTAGCCTATCCATTGTCTTCCTCCTTCTTCGGTCGTATGATCTTGTCTCGATGTTGTCTCAGATACTTTTCCGCTTCGTTGAATACCGCTCGTTCGGCGAACACGTAGTCGACGGAAACGACGGGTATCGTGTTCAGCGCTTGCGAGATGGCCAACGATGAAACAATTCGCCCGTCGCGCATCTTTACCGGGAAATCAGAACTGCCGCTTTTCTGGTGATATCGGTCGTGCCGGAAATTCTCGCTTCCAAATTTGTCGCATAAAGCTTCGAAGATGGCTTTTCCTGCCTCCGGATTTATTTCGACATCGCTGGGGTTTCGCTGATAGATAAGCTTGAAATGATCGCGTGCAACGATCCGACGCGCATGTACGTGTCCCCGTTTCTTTTGGTCATGCGCGGCATCCAATAGCGCAGCGGTGACTTCGTTGTCTGTCATTCTTAAGTGTTGCTGTAGATCGGTGGGGAATCGGGCATCAGGAAGCCATTCCCTAAGGAAGTCGGTCAAATGGATGTCATAGATTCTACGAACTGGATGACAGTAGACCTGGGAATACATGAAATAACGGGCGAGCAATAAGGCCTCAGCGGAATGAATTCCGCCTTCTTCAACCCCAAGAGCCAATTCCTCTGAGCTTTCATTGTCGTCTCCGCATGATGGCATGGGAAGAATACGGAGGGTGTCAATCAGCCGATAATGGTCGAACTTGCCGTATGCGACGCCAATATGGTGGGAATCCCGCAAGAGATAGTCCATGCGATCGACCCCAAACGCATCACCGACGATGATTTCCGAAAGAATGGTCTCCCAATCATTGAACGTAAGGTGTTTTGCTTTCTTGGGTCCCACCGCAAGTTTCACCACATCTTCAACTCGAAGAGGTGGCGTAATCCTATTCCAAATCTCCTGCATCTCTTCGCTAGCGATAAGCTCCCGCGTAAGTCTTTCGTGATCCCATTCTTCGGGGAGCAGCTCTTTTTCCGCAGCATGGGAAAACGGCAAGTGGCCAATGTCGTGACATAGGGCGGCCATACGAAGCGTACGGCGCCAGTATCGCAACTTATCAGAATCAGTGAGCGGCCGAAGACGGTCTTTCATTTTTTCTGTAACGTTGTCTGGGTGCGTGACAACATCATAGACGCGGCTTGCGAGCTCCATAACGCCGAGAGAGTGTTCAAACCGCTTGTGCGTGGCGGCCGGATAGATAAGGTACGTCAACGCCAGTTGGTGAACGTGGCGCAGCCGCTGAAAGGGGCGCGAGTTCACGACCTCGCGTTCGTCGTTGTCCATCTGGACAAATGCGTGGATCGGATCTCTGATTTCGTGAAAATTCCTCGACACTGTCAATCCTTCCTTTCGGCTGCCCGTACAACCGCCTCCGCTGGAATCTCAAAGAACCGTGCTGCCACGATCTCACGCTTCGCGTGGTCCAGCCGCACCGCAGGGTTCTGGATTCGGACAAGCTCCGGCTTCGGGCCGAGCGGGTCCCACACGACGTACAACCAGTAGGTCTCCCCTAGCTGCTGGGCCATGTACCAC
>Ga0116169_1001727_pt1 | contig 17261 bp, 13 predicted proteins | sample AD_UKC130_MetaG_FD_89796 | JGI IMG/M metagenome (GOLD analysis project Ga0116169, IMG submission 89796) | Active sludge microbial communities of municipal wastewater-treating anaerobic digesters from Canada - AD_UKC130_MetaG | ecosystem: Engineered > Bioreactor > Anaerobic > Digestate | place...
AAATACCGCAGGTTCAGAAAATGAAACTGCAGCCCGATATTGACAAAAGTGGCAGTATAACTGACGTTTTGAAAGTGGGTCAAGAAATCCTTGTACAGATTGCCAAAGAACCCATTTCAACCAAAGGTCCACGGTTGACCGCTGAGATTTCTTTTGCCGGTCGTTTTCTGGTACTGATACCGTTTATTGATAGAGTATCGGTATCACAAAAAATAAAATCACGCGAAGAGCGTGCCCGTTTGCGACAACTTGTACAGAGTATAAAACCCAAAAATTTCGGTGTGATTATTCGCACCAATGCCGAGGGAAAACGTGTTGCGGAACTCGATGCCGAGCTCAAATTGTTGATTCAGAAGTGGGAAGACACGTGTAGAAAGTTGTTGAAAGCAAAAGCACCTGCACTCCTTTATGAAGAAACCTCAAGAACAGTTGCTTTGCTTCGCGATATCTTTAATCCCTCTTTTGGGAACATTCATGTTAATGATAAAGACGTAGCCAAACAAATTGCCGATTATGTAGGTCTTATTGCACCGGACAGGAAGAATATCGTTAAACTTTATACGGGTGCTTTGCCTATTATGGACAATTTTGGTGTTACGAAACAAATTAAACAGCTTTTTGGAAAAACAGTCACTTTCAAAAATGGTGCTTATTTGATTATTGAGCATACCGAAGCCTTACATGTGATCGATGTAAATAGCGGAAACCGAAATAAATCGTCGCTCGGACAAGAGGAAAATGCATTTGAAGTAAATGTTGCAGCAGCCGAAGAAATTGCCCGTCAATTGCGTTTGCGTGATATGGGGGGGATTATTGTGATCGATTTCATCGATATGATCAAAGGTGAACATCGAACCAATTTACTGGCTAAAATGCAAGATTTTATGGCTCACGATAGGGCTAAACACAATATATTGCCTCTAAGTAAGTTCGGATTAATGCAGATAACGCGTCAACGTGTGCGCCCCGAAATTGAAGTTGCTACCAGTGAAGTTTGCCCCACCTGTTTTGGTAAAGGAAAAATCAAATCGTCTCTTTTGTTTACCGACACACTGGAAGGTAAAATTGATTATTTGGCCAATAAGCTTAAAGTGAAGAAATTTAGTCTGCATATTCATCCCTATGTGGCAGCGTATGTAGAAAAGGGGTTATTTTCGTTGAAGCATCAATGGAGGAAAAAATACAATGTAAACATAAAAATTATCCCGGATCAAAATCTCGGATTTTTAGAATATGTATTTTACGATAAAGATGGAAACGAAATAGATCTCAAAGAAGAAGTTGAAATGAAATGATATTCCATGTGAATGGAAGGAAAAAAATAGGCAAAAAAACCGGCATTGCTTTTTGAAATGCCGGTTTTTTGTGTTTTTAAGGGAGTTTATACAGGATCAACATCATAGTTTAACACCACGTATCTGAATTCCGGTTTTTCTCGCATACGCTGTTCGGTTTGGCGAATACATTTTCTCACGAACGATGCAGATAAATTATTTTCCAGTTTGAGCAGAATTTCACGGATATAATACGATCGGATTCTGCTTATAACCGGTTTATTCGGTCCAAGTATTTTGTCTTGAAGTGAGCCACGTAATATGTTGGTAAAATAATGTGAAGCGGCATCGGCTCGTTGTTCGTTTTTGTCTTTCAATTCAATAGAAATTAAGCGATAGAAAGGAGGATATTTGAAGATTTTTCGTTCTGCTAATTGCATATTGAAAAACCCCTCATAGTTGTTCTCAGCAATAAATTGATAAATGGGTAGTTCGGGCTGTGTAGTTTGAATGATAACTGTCCCACGCTTGTTGCGCCGTCCGGCACGGCCACTTGCCTGCATCATGAGTTGAAATCCGCGTTCATGGGAGCGGAAATCGGGGTAATTTAGCAAGCTGTCGGCTGCAATAATTCCTACTACACTCACATTATCGAAATCCAAACCTTTCGAAACCATTTGAGTACCTACTAATATCTGAATCTTTTTGTTTTGGAAATCGGTGATGATTCGCTCGTATGCTTTTTTCCCCTGTGTTGTATCGGTGTCCATACGGGCAACACTTGTTCCCGGGAAAAGACGCAAAACTTCTTCTTCAACTTGTTCCGTTCCTTGGCCGATAAATTCCAAACTTTTTTCGTGACATACAGGGCATTCTGTGGGTGTAGGATAAGCTCTATTGCAATAGTGGCATATCAATTCGTTGCGGTATTTATGATAAGTAAGAGTTACATCGCAATGCTTGCATTTGGGAGTCCATGCACAAAGTTTACATTCTATTCTTGGTGCAAACCCTCTTCTGTTGCGAAAGAGAATAACCTGTTCTTCATTTTCCAGTGCTTGCCGGATATGATCGATAAGGGTAGGGGTGAAAATGGATTTCATTTTCCTTTTTCGGCGCAATTCTTTGGTGTTCTCGATTATGATTTCCGGCATGAGCACTTCTTCGAAGCGTCTTGTTAGTGTAACAAGGCCGTATTTACCTCTTTTTGCGTTGTAAAAAGATTCAATAGCGGGAGTAGCCGATCCCAGCAATGTTTTTGCACCCATCAAATGTGCCAACACGATGGCTGTGTCGCGAGCGTGATAACGCGGGGCAACTTGCTGTTGTTTGTAACTGCTTTCGTGTTCTTCGTCTACAATGATCAATCCCAATTGATGAAACGGAAGAAATAAAGAGGAGCGTACGCCGATAACGATTTCGTAAGGGTGATCCGATAGCATTTTCTGCCAGATTTCGGTACGTTCGTTATCATTTATTTTCGAATGATAGATGCCCAATTTGTCGCCAAATACGGCTTGTAGTCGTTGGGTGAGCTGGGTGGTAAGGGCAATTTCGGGCACGAGATAAAGGGTTTGTTTTCCTTCTTGAAGCATCTTTTCGATGAGATGGATATAAATCTCGGTTTTCCCGCTCGAGGTGACTCCATGTAATAAGCAGGTGTTTGTATTGGTAAAGCAATTGCATATTTCGTCAAATGCTTGTTGTTGATGTTCGCTTAAAGGGAATGGTTTTCGTGTAGGTGTTGCTTCCGAAGCAATGCGACTTACTTCTTTGGAAAATTGGCGTAAAATATTTTTTTTGATCAATCCGCCGAGAACGGAAGAAGAGGCTTTAGTTTCTTTACGTATTTCTTCTCGGCTTATATATGGGATATTTTTTTTTGAAAGCAAAGAAATTATTTGTTCGTAAAGTAGCTGTTGTTTCTTTGCTCTGCCGATAAGTGCCGGAATGTCGTTTTTATCTATTTCGGGATTAATGGAAATAAATTTTTCGGTTTTCGGTTTAAATTTGTGTTCAATGGTTTCGTAGGTGGTGATGATTCCCTTTTCCGTTAGTCTATAAATGTAAGAAAAAATGGTTGGTATTTGCAGATTTTTTTCGAGTTCCGATATTTTTGCTGCTCCCTTGTCTTGTAAATAAGTTGTTATTTTTTTCTCGGTTGGAGTAAGAGGGGAATTATTTTCTTCTGTTTTTTTTAATTCGACGCTAGTTTCGCTTTCCATCCTGAGTTTAGCAGGTACCGCTGCTTTATACACATCGCCAAGCGACGATAAATAATAAAAAGAAATCCATTCCCATAATTTGAGTTGGTAATCGTTTACGATGGGGTGGTGGTCGATAAGGGAATAAATTTCTTTTGTCTCGACCGATTTTGGCTTCTTTTCATGAAGTGCGACAACAACGGCTGTGTAATATTTTCGTTTTCCGAAAGGAACAATCACACGAAATCCTTTTCCAATCTTATTGCACATTTTTGTTGGAACAGCATAAGTAAAAGTATTGGAAAGGGGGAGAGGAAGAATTACATCGGCAAACATTTAATTTAGAGATATATCGATCCGATAATCGACCAGCACTTTGTTTTTCCGTTCAACGGATCGCTCCAATCGGGCTTATCGATTTTGTAATTATCGGTATGTTTAATGCCATAATTTACACCCAGCTGAAATATCCTTAGCACTTCAAACCCCACGCCGATATTGGTTCCCGCTTCGAATGATTTGGCTTTTACATTTTCTACTGCATCGTCGAGTTTGATTTTATCTCCCGAAATCAGATAAGCTGCATAGGGGCCCACTGCTGCGTACATTTTTATCAGATGCAGCCCGATGCCGAATTTAACTTTCAAATTCACGGGAAGTTTAACATAGTGGTTTGTGATTTTTTTCGAGATATTTTCGTTTTCTATTGTTGACACAGTCATTCGATTGTTTGAATATAAAAGCGATGCATCAATGCCTACATCGGCAACAAATAAATTGAGCATGCTTTCCAGAGAAGGTCCGATACTGTAATTTGTCATGTTCTCGACTTTCAATGCGTTGCTGGTAAAAGTTGGGTTATTGAGCCCTATATCTCCCCTTATGCCAAATCGAATTTGCGAAAAAGCCGGCAGAGCAAGCATAGACAAAATGATAATTGTTGTGTTAAGGATTAATTTTTTCATATTTATCCAATTTTAGTTGGTAAGACATACTCTTCTTGCATTTGGTTGGGTTTTTAAAGTCAAACTTAATCAATTAACGTATATATAACAAAATAGAGGATCAAAAGGATGTTAACATAGACTATTGTTTATTATAATAAAAAAAGCATTTCGCTTCTTTTAATAGAAACAAAATGCTTCAAAATATGTTGAATTATAATTTGGTTTTTAATCTTTGAATTTTGCTTTCAAGAATTCGCGATTCAGACGTGCAATATTGGTGATTGAAATATTTTTGGGGCATTCAACTTCGCATGCGCCGGTATTGGTGCAATTTCCGAATCCCAATTCATCCATTTTTGCCACCATGGCTTTGGCACGTTTAGCTGCTTCGATTCGTCCTTGAGGCAAGAGGGCCAAATGGCTTACTTTTGCCGCAACAAACAACATTGCCGATCCATTTTTACATGCTGCAACACATGCTCCACAGCCTATACATGCTGCGGCATCCATAGCGGCTTCGGCGTTGTCTTTTGGGATGGGAATGGTATTGGCGTCGGGAGTGCCACCTGTGTTGACGGAAATGTATCCTCCTGCCTGAATGATTTTATCGAATGCGGAACGATCGACCATAAGGTCTTTAACAACGGGAAAGCCGGCCGATCGCCAAGGTTCAATGGTAATGGTGTCGCCATCGTTAAATTTGCGCATATATAGTTGACAGGTGGTTATTTCTTCGTCCGGACCATGTGGATGGCCGTTTACGTAAAGACTGCACATTCCGCAAATCCCTTCCCGGCAGTCGTGATCGAAAGCAACCGGCTCTTTACCTTCGCTGACGAGCTGGTCGTTCAGCATATCGAGCATTTCCAGGAATGAGCTTCCTTGATACACATTTTTCAATTCATAGGTCTCAAAAGCACCTTTTTCTTTCGGCCCTTTCTGACGCCAGATTCTTAATTTGATATTTATATTTTTATCCATAGAGCAATCGTTTTTGTATTATGACTTATAGTTACGTTGTTGAGGAACCACGAATTGATAATTTAGGGGTTCTTTGTGCAGAATAGGCTCTTTGTCTTCGCCCTGATATTCCCAACACGAAACGAAGGAGAATTCTTCGTCGTTGCGAAGCGCTTCGCCGTCGGGCGTCTGATATTCTGACCGGAAATGGCCGCCACACGATTCTTCACGATGAAGAGCGTCAAGCGCTATCAGCTCTCCTATCTCAAAGAAGTCGGCAAGTCGAAGGGCTTTTTCAAGTTCGGGATTCACGGTTTCTTCTGTTCCCGGAATGCGAACATCCGTCCAAAATTCTTTTTTCAATGCTTTAATTTCTTTCAGTGCAAATTTCAATCCTTCCGCACTGCGCGACATGCCCACGTATTCCCACATGATGTGACCTAATTTTTTATGGAAATAGTCAACCGAATGTTTGCCATTAATGTGCATAAGTTTTGAAATACGCTCCTCAATGCCTTTTTCTGCTTCATCGAATTCCGGGCGATTGGTATCGAATCGCGGTACCTGAATTTGATCAGCAAGGTAATTTTGCATAGTGTATGGAAGAATAAAATATCCGTCTGCCAATCCTTGCATCAATGCGGAAGCTCCTAAACGGTTTGCTCCATGATCGGAAAAATTGGCTTCTCCGATAGCAAAAAGACCCGGAATGGAAGTCATGAGCTCGTAGTCAACCCAAATTCCTCCCATTGTATAATGAATGGCCGGATAAATCATCATCGGGGTTTCGTACGGGTCTTCGTTCATAATTTTTTTGTACATCTGAAAAAGATTGCCGTATTTTTCCTCAATAACACTTTTCCCTAAGCGTTTAATGGCATCCGAAAAATCCAGATAAACAGCGTATCCTGTGGGCCCAACGCCATAACCGGCATCGCAGCGTTCTTTGGCTGCACGCGATGCAACATCGCGAGGTACAAGATTACCGTAAGCCGGATAACGACGCTCTAAATAGTAATCGCGGTCTTCTTCTTTAATGTCGGTCGGTTTGAGTTTACCTGCGCGGATAGCTTCGGCATCTTCTTTTTTCTTTGGCACCCAGATGCGTCCATCATTTCGGAGCGATTCCGACATAAGGGTGAGTTTCGATTGAAATTCACCTTGAACGGGAATACATGTCGGATGAATTTGAGTCATACACGGATTGGCAAAATATGCTCCTTTTTTATAACATTGCCACGCTGCCGATCCGTTGGAACTCATGGCGTTTGTAGAAAGGAAATAGGTATTTCCGTATCCGCCGGTTGCTACAACTACGGCATGTGCAGCGTAACGTTCTATTTTTCCCGTAACCAGATTTCTTACAATAATTCCCCGAGCGCGACCGTCAATCACAATTAAATCGAGCATTTCGCGACGGGTGTACATTTTTACCTGACCTTTGTGAATGGCGCGGCTCAATGCCGAATATGCACCAACCAGCAGTTGTTGCCCTGTTTGACCACGTGCATAAAAGGTTCGCGATACTTGTGCACCTCCAAACGAACGATTGTCGAGCAAACCTCCGTATTCGCGGGCAAAAGGAACTCCTTGAGCAACGGATAGATCAATGATATCGTTGGAAATTTCGGCTAAACGGTAAACATTGGCTTCGCGTGCGCGGTAATCGCCTCCTTTGATGGTATCGTAAAATAAGCGATAAACGGAGTCGCCATCATTTTGATAATTTTTTGCCGCATTGATTCCTCCTTGCGCAGCAATAGAGTGTGCACGACGAGGAGAATCTTGGATACAGAAATTTAAGACATTGAATCCGAGTTCGCCAAGTGATGCGGCTGCTGAAGCACCTGCTAAACCTGTGCCCACAACAATGATATCGAGATGCCTTTTATTGGCCGGATTCACTAATTTCTGGTGGTCTTTGTAATTTGTCCATTTTTCGGCAAGAGGCCCTTCGGGGATTTTTGAGTTTATTTGAGTCATATCTGAAAATTTTCGTTAGTAGTTTAAAAGTGAAATTAAAAGGGGAATGGCCACTTTAATAGGCGAAGTAAATGTAAAGGGGTATAATTGAAAACCCGATCAGAATAATCGTGGCAAAAATATTCCCGATTACTTTTATGCGTTTCAGCCATACTGTATTGCTCCAACCGATAGTGTGCAGTGCGCTCCAAAAACCATGAGTCAAATGAAACCATAATAGCACAAAGGCGGCAAGGTAGACAAGCACAACCCAAATATTTTGAAAGAGAGGAACTACCAGTTCCGAGCCTTTACTGACGGCTGTGGGGTCGCCTATCAATTCCTTAAACTGCATATTAAACCATAATTGGTATAAATGAAGAATCAAAAAAAGCACTATACACAGCCCCAGTACAAACATGTTTTTGGAAGACCATTCGGTGGGAGTTTTGCTTGAGGAAGCGTAACGATCCTTGCCACGTGCTTTCCTGTTTTGCAAGGTAAGCATGATGGCATAAATGATATGCACGGCAAATCCCGCTGCCAAAACAAGCGTTCCAATGACGGCATACCAATTGGCTCCCAAAAACTCACAAATTTTGTCGTAGGCTTCCAACGAAAACACCAATGCCAAGTTCATCGACATGTGGAAAAGCAAAAAAAGAATCATAAATAAGCCGGAAATGCTCATGACGAATTTGCGGCCAATAGAAGATTTGATTAACCAACTCATAGCTTTTAATTAAATATTTGTATGTATTATTTTTATTTCCAATTTCCCCGATTTTAATCGCAGTGCAAAAGTAAACATTTTTAAGCATCTTGGGAAGAATTATTTGCAGAAATTTTTCTTTAACTTCATCGCAGATTGAGATATTTGTGACAAAGAAGTTGTTTATATAAATAGAAATTTGTATATTTATATGGATTTCAAGTAGATGAGCATTTTAAACAGCTTATTATCCTCCATCGATCATCGGTTTATTTTTTAGCGTTAATAAGCAGACGCGATTGCGGGCTTTTTTTGGTACATTTCATGGGTGTTTACAATAATAAACATTATTAGCATTATTAACATTAATAATGTTAATACATAAATGACAGCAGAATCGCGATTCTCCGACAAAAGGGGTAATCCTTTAATTGCTGATTGTATGATCGATATCCGAAAAAAAAGGACGATTTGCATGGAAAAATCGTTTTCCGAGATGAGGAAAATTTTTTTTTATCCCTCGTCGGATTTTCCGATGGATATGAAAATTTCGATTTTCCCGCTTCCTAATCCTATTCTTTAACAAAGGAAGCTGATTTACTGCCGAAACGAAGCTGTTTTTGGGTTAAAAAATTCAAATTATGTCTGTCGGATTTTCAGAAATAGGATATTATTTATTTTATCTTACGTCGGAAAATCCGAGGGAGGAATTTAGTTAGTTATTGTTAACACGCATTTTCCGAAGGCAGATCATATCTTGTTTCGTTTTTGTCGGAAACCCCGACGGTAGAAAAAAACACTCCGACTCCGTTATTTTTGCTTGTCTTTGTGTAAATTGAAAATTATCATGTAAATTTGCATGTTGAAATTAAACAGCTCTTTCTGAGATCGAAGTATAAAATTATGGATATAGTAGTAAGCGGTATTCGCTCAACGGGCAATTTGCATTTGGGAAATTATTTTGGTGCATTGCGCAATTTCATTCGGATGCAGGACGAAAACCAGTGTTTTTTCTTTATCGCGGATATTCATTCGCTCACAACGCATCCCGATCCGAAATCGTTGCATGCCAATGTGAAAAATGTATTGGTCGATTATCTGGCTGCAGGTATCGACCCCGAAAAGTCCATTATTTACTTACAAAGCGATATTCCCGAAATAGCGGAGTTGTATCTTTATCTGAACATGCATGCCTATTTGGGAGAATTGGCAAAAACGACTTCTTTTAAAGAGAAAGCACGCAAGCAGCCCGATAATATCAATGCCGGTTTATTGACGTATCCCACCTTGATGGCTGCCGATATTATTATTCATCATGCCGATAAAGTTCCGGTAGGAAAGGATCAGGAGCAGCATTTGGAAATGACGCGCCGGTTTGCACGCAGATTCAACAATTTTTACGGTGTTGAATATTTTAAAGAACCGGTGGCTTATAATTTTGGGCAAGAATTGATTAAAATTCCCGGTTTGGATGGAAGTGGGAAGATGGGAAAATCGGAGGGAAATGCTATTTATCTTTCCGATGCACCCGAAGAGATCGAAAAAAAAGTGAAACGAGCACTTACCGACTCCGGGCCCAAAGAATTTAATTCTCCCAAACCCGATTATATCGAAAATCTTTTTACCCTAATGAAAGCAGTTTCGGAGCCCGAAGTGGTACAACATTACGAAGAGCTTTGGAACAAATGTGAGATTCGTTACAGCGATATGAAAAAACAACTTGCAGAAGATATCATCAAAGTGACTTCTCCTATCCGTGAACGGATTCTGGAAATAGAGAAAGATGATGCTTATTTGCATAAAGTGACCACCGAAGGAGCAGAAAAAGCACGGGAGAGTGCTTCGAAAACGCTGAAAGAAGTACGGCAAATTATGGGTTTCAGACCTTTTTAAATATACGGTACTTATTATTTAAAGAACGCAATCGGGAAGAAAAACTCCTATCCGATCGCTTTTTTATTGTATAAACAAAGCAAAAATTTATATATATGTTATCATTCAAAAAAGTGGAACTTGAAGATAAACCACTTATTCAACCTTTTTTGGAGCAACAAAATTATCGGGCTTCCGAGTTTTGTTTTACCAATTTGTGTTGTTGGAGCAGAAAGTTTCAAACCGAATTTACGATATACAACGATTGGTTGTTGATTCGTTTTAGAGACGATGACAACAGCATATCTTACCTCAAACCTCTTGGAATGGGTAACCTGAAAGGGGCCATAGAAATATTAATGGAAGATGCTTCCCGGCTTGGCATCCCTTTTCGGTTGAGTTCCGTAACTCCACAGATGTGGAAAGAAATCGATGCGGCGATGCCGGGAGCATTCCGTAAAACACCCGATAGAAAATTATTTGATTATATTTACACTTCGGATAAACTTATCCATCTGAAAGGCAGGAAGTTGCAAAGTAAGCGAAATTACGTCAATCGGTTCAAAAAAAATTACGATTGGTCGTATAAATCGTTGACGGGGAGACCCGATTTGGTGAAGGAATGCAAGCAAATGTTGGAAAAATGGATGGAAGAGAAAGGCGAAGATAAAGATTTGTCGTTGAGGTTTGATCATTATGCAACACGGATGATGCTCGATAATTTTGAATATTTGGAATTGCGTGGGGGCGTAATTTGCATTGAAGGGCAAATGATTGCTTTCTCCGTTGGTTCACAACTTACCAAAGATACGCTTGATGTGCATGTAGAGAAGGCAATGAGCGACGATGTGCCCGAGGCATATGCCATCATCAATCAGCAATTCGTGGAACATGAAGCAAGCGAGTTTACTTATATCAATAGAGAAGAAGATATGGGGCTTAAATCGTTACGTAAAGCGAAACTTTCTTATCGACCCGATATTTTGTTGGAAAAATACACCCTAAGGTTGAAAGGTAAATAATTTTTCTTCGCCGAATAGTTGTATTTATTTTTAACCAATCACCCAATTACCCGTGTAGTGACAAATGATAAAATATGCCGATAATACTATAGCGCCTCAGGTACGACACATGTGGAAAACCGTTTTTGGCGACCCCGATGCGTATATGGATATCTATTTTCGTGATAAATATCGCAACGAAAATACGTTGGTGTATATTGAAAACGGCAAACCCGCAGCGTCGCTGCAAATGTTGCCCTATATGTTCACTTTTTGTGAGAAAGAAATTCCCATAGCGTATATTTCAGGAGCATGCACGCTTCCTGCATATCGTGGCAAAGGATATATGTCTGCTCTCTTGAAGCAGTCTTTTCAAGAAATGAGAAAAAGAAATATCCCTCTTACCCTATTGGTGCCTCAAGATGCAGGACTGATGGAATTTTACGCCCCGTTTGGTTTTGCTCAGGCATTCGATGCGGGCACGGAAGAATTGCCTTCGTTAAAGGAATTGCTTGCTCGTCACCCCGACGATTTATATGGAGCTTATCGCGAGTTTGATGCCTGGTTCAGACAAAAGGATATGACGGTGCAAAAATCGTTCGACGATTTTTGTTCGATCGTCGAGGAGGCTGCTCTCTTCGGATTCCCGCCCAAACGAAACCTCGTGGGAATGGCTCGGATAATCGATGCAGAAACCTTGTTAAGTGTTTTTGCCCAACGTTACGAAGATAAGATTTTCTCGCTTTCGGTGAAAGATTCTCTTTTGCCGGAAAATGAGGATACTTTTGTTGTTCAAGGAGGAGAGTGTAAAAGACAACACAAAGAAGGTGACTTCCATTTTCATGTTCCGATTGGGGAGTTGGTTCAGCTTTTGTTGGGTTACCATACTTCACGGAAAGATGAACCTTTGCGAACGTTATTTCCCGAAAAAAGCCCCCAAATGAATTTTATGCTGGAATGAGTCGAATCACAACCATTTTTTCTTTTTGAAGAAAAGCAGAATGAATGCGGCCGATAAAACCATTATAATGAGGGAAAAAGGGTATCCCCATTTTTTGTCGAGTTCGGGCATGTTACGAAAATTCATGCCGTAAATGGAGGCAATAAGTGTGGGTGGCATGAAGACAACAGAAACAATGGTAAATATTTTGATGATTTTGTTTTGCTCCACATTCACGTAACCCAGAAATGTATCTTGCAGATAGTCTAAACGGTCGAAACTGAAATTGATGTGCTCGATGAGCGAATTGATATCTTTAATAATCATATTCAGTTTGGGTTGAAGCTCGGATCGCATGAATTCGCTGCGAAGCATGCTCGAAACCGTTCGTTGCTTATCGATGATGCTTTCGCGTAACATCATGGTTTTTTCCTGGAGATTTTTGATTTCGGATAGCAGCTCTTCGTCGGCTTCCTGTAAGCTGATATTGTTGCTGAGCAAGGTGATTTTTTGGGTCATATCCTCAATCATATCGGCGTCGAATTCGACCCGCGTTTCAAAAAGAGCTACCAATACATCGGCTCCTGTGGTGTAATTCTTGGGATTGGCCGAGATTTTTTTTATGGTTTCGTGAAACGAAATGAGTTCCTGACTGTGAACGGTTACCAATATATTGTTTTTAAGAATAAAGGAAACGGGATCACTCTCGAAATTCGACAACAGGAAGTTGGAGTTTACCACCAGCGTGTCGTTGGTTTCGATATAGCGCGACGACATTTCAATCTCCACTATTTCTTCCTCTTCCTGAATATATATTTTAAGGAAGTCTTCGAGTTCGTTCTCTATTTCTTCGTCCACATCGATAAGGTCGATCCATAAAAAATTCTCAATCGGTGTCGATTTTAAAAAATCGAGGCTTCGACTTAATCTGATGACTCCGTCTTTATGATAAAAAAGTTTGATTTCCGCCATGTTGTTTGTTTTTTTAATCGGTAAATGAATCCGTTCTTTTTTCTCTCGAAGAAAGGTCTTTTGCTAACGGCTCAAGCAAGTTGGTAAGTTCCTCAAATTGTGCAATGGATAACTGTTCGGGACGTTGATTAAGTAAGGGATTATCGGGCATTCGACTTTCTTCTGACAGCAGTGGTTTAAGGGAGTTGCGCAGCATTTTGCGCCGCTGATTGAATCCTGTCTTCACTACCGCTTTGAATAATTTTTCGTTGCAATTGAGTCTCTCGCGCCTATTGCGTGTGAGGCGCACAACTGCCGATTTGACTTTTGGCGGAGGTATGAACGCATGTTCACTTACCGTGAAAAGATACTCGATATCGTACCATGTCTGCAACAAGACACTGAGAATGCCATATGTTTTGTTGCCCGGTGAAGCGATCATACGTTCGGCGACCTCTTTTTGTATCATCCCTGCACAACAAGGAATGAGATTTTTATTGGCCAATACTTTGAAAAAAATTTGTGACGAAATATTGTAAGGATAATTGCCGATTAAACAAAATGCATGGTTGTCGTAGAGTTGGGCAAGGTTCAATTTCAGAAAATCGTTTTCGATGATCTTTTCTTGTAATTCGGGATAGTGTTCTCGCAAATATGCAACAGATCGGCGATCGATTTCTACAACGGTTAAATCGCGTTGTTTTTCGATGAGATGACGTGTAAGTATACCGGTTCCCGGCCCTACTTCCAGCACAGGAAGCAGAGGAAATTCGTCGAGCGTATCTGCTATATGTTTTGCAATTTCCGTGTCTTTCAGAAAATGCTGCCCGAGATTTTTTTTTGGCTTTACCGGCAACATATGTTATTTAATTAAAATACCTATCTTTGTTGGCGCAAAGGTAAGGAATTTATTAAAAAAACAGGCACAAAACTCGTGTTTAAAAATATGAAGAATGCTTGTTTTAATTCCAAGATTGTTACGATTTTATGATCAACATTGTTTTGGTGATGTATGGGGAAGATAAAAGTCAAATTTAAAACGATATGAATTCGAAATCCCTGAAAGATATAGTAAAAACGGTTGTTTCGCTGGGTGTGGGAATTCTTATCGTTTGGCTGCTGTATCGGAATACCGATTTGAACACCCTCTGGAAGATTGTAAAAAATGCTCGTCTCGAATTTATTCTCATTTCACTTATATTTGGACTTATTGGTAACATCATTCGCGGATTGCGATGGGAGTTGTTTATCAATTCGTTAGGATATCGCCCCAAACGGCCAAGTGTTATTTATGCCACGCTCGGCAATTATGCCGTAAATTTTTTGTTACCACGTGCAGGTGACGTGTGGCGATCTGCAGCCCTTACACGCTATGAAGGTGTTCCGTTCGCCAAAGCATTCGAAACCTATCTGGTGGATAAAGTATTTGATCTGCTCGCCTCGGTTTTGCTTGTTGTTTTGAGTATGATTCTTTATCTCGACTTTTTTATTTCGTATTTTCGGGATAATCCCGATTATGGCGAGAGCATCGTAAATTTGTTTAGTTCGGTGTGGTTTTATGCTATTTTGGTAGGTACAATCCTTGTTTTTTTTGTTGTATTCAAAGTATTTAGAAACACTCGTCCTGTAACGAAAATACGTAACTTTTTTAAAGGTGTGGTGCACGATTTAAAAATGGTGGCTCACATGAAAGAGAAGAAGCGTATTATTTTCTATACAATACTCGTGTGGTTTTCTTTTTATTTGTATTTTTATACATGCTTTTATGCTTTTGATTTTACTAAAGGATTGGGACCTCTTGCGGGGCTGATTGTTTTCACTATGAGTAATGTAGGAGTTGCAGTGCCTGTACAGGGAGGAGTAGGTGCGTGGCATTTTATGGTAATTTCTTCGTTGGTTATTTTGGGTGTCGGTTACGAAGAAGCAGGAGCTTTTGCAGGGGCTGTGTTTACGATTCAATCCGTATGGATTATTCTCTGTGGGGTATTTGGCATCGTGGCATTGCCTTATGTAAAACGAACGCCACAACCTAAAACAGTGGAAGTAGAATTAAAAAAATAGCGTAGTACAATAAGGAGAAAATACTGAAAACATTTTATTATGGAAACGAAAGAAATAATGGATCTGAAACCGCAAAATGTATGGCGTCATTTTTATGAGCTGACGCGAATTCCGCGTCCTACCGGACAGATGAAAGAGGTAACCAAATTTATGGTAGATTTCGGTAAATCGCTCGATTTGGAAACCGTTCAGGATAGAGCCGGGAATGTGCTCATTCGGAAACCGGCTTCGAAAGGTTATGAAGGAAAACAGACCGCAATCTTGCAGGCGCATTTGGATATGGTTCCTCAAAAAAATACAGATATTCAACATGATTTTACTAAAGATCCCATTGATGCTTATGTAGAGGGAGACAGAGTAAAAGCTCGTTTTACAACTTTAGGTGCAGACAACGGCATTGGTGTGGCAATGATTATGGCTGTTCTCGAAGATAAATTGTTGCAACATCCGCCTATTGAAGCTCTTTTCACGGTTGATGAAGAAGGGGGAATGAATGGGGCTTTCGCCCTGAAAAAAGATTTATTTACCGGAACGCTTATGCTTAATCTCGATTCCGAACAAGAAGGCGAATTATGTGTAGGTTGCGCCGGTGGGGCCGATGTGAATGCAACGATTCAATATAAAGACGATACAGAAATAGAAAAAGGTGATGTTGCTTTTAAGATTGGTCTTAAAGGATTAAAAGGCGGACATTCGGGAGCTCAAATTCATTTGGGCAGGGCTAATGCCATTAAACTGATGAACCGTTTCCTTAAAAATGCGGTACGAAACTACGAAGCCCGTTTGGCAAGCATTCAAGGTGGGTCGTTGCGCAATGCTATTCCGCGTGAAGCATTTGCAGTGATTACTATTCCCGAACAATTATCGGAAGATTTGATCGATTTGGTGCAAGAATACGAAGATCTTTTTAACGAAGAATATCGGGGAATTGAAGAAGGGATTATCTTTGAGGCAGAAAAAGTGAAATTACCCAAGAGTCTTATACCTGCTGAAATTCAAGACGATATTATTCATGCGATAGAAGGCTGTCCGCATGGAGTGATAAGTATGTTGCCCGATTTCCCGGGTGTGGTAGAGAGTTCCGTTAATTTGGCAGCGGTGACATCCTCAAAAGGGAAAATTGAAGTAAAATTAATGGTTCGTAGTTCTTCCGAAAGCCGAAAAGAATGGGTTTGTTCGTCGGTCGAAAGTGTATTTTTACTGGCCGGTGCTAAAGTTGAAATCAACAGCGATTATCCGGGGTGGCAACCGAATATCGATTCCGAATTGTTGCATACAATGGAGAAAGTGTATCTTGAAAAATACGGAAAACGGCCGATTGTATCCGTTATTCATGCCGGTTTGGAATGTGGAATCATTCAATCGAATATCGGACATAAAGTGGATATTGTTTCTTTTGGTCCCACGATAACCGGAGCGCATTCTCCGGAGGAATCGGTAGAAATAGAATCGGTGGAAAAAACGTACGAGTATTTGGTTTCGGTTTTGGAGGAAATTGGTTAATCGCTTATATTTAGCACATTTAAAAAGGGATGTAAAAGTCGATTGTTGTGAAAAAGAAAATAAAATCATATGTGATAGTGCCTGTTTTGCTGATTATATATACGGTTGTGATGGCAATTGTTAGTTTACCGCGTTATCGGCGTACCGGCAAGTGGGGCGAATACGTTTTGATCGTTTCGGCATCCCTTATTGCTTCTGTTGTGCTTTACTTCGTTTTGAGAAAGAAACAAAAGATTCGAGATAATTTTAAGTGACTTACCTTTCGAATTTAGGGGTGAATTATGGTGCGAAATTTTATATCTGTTTTATTTTTTATTTATTCTGCTTTTTTGTTTGGACAATCTTCTTTTGAATACATGTTTCGTGTGTATCTTAATGATAAGGGAGACCACTCTTTTTCGGTTTCCCAACCCGAACAATTTTTATCCAAACGTTCTATCGAGCGGAAATCGCGTCAAAATGTGCCAATAGACGCGTTGGATTTCCCGGTTGCGAAAGAATATCTTACCTGCCTGGAAAAAGAGGGTGGGAAAATTGTATCGAAGAGCAGATGGTTTAATACTTGTGTGGTTCAATTCTCCGATAGTGCTTACATTGATCGAATAAAAGCTTTACCGTTTGTCGATTCTGTGAAATATGTTTGGAGAGGACAGGTGCATCATCGTTTTAATTTGATGCGCCCTCGCCTGCGAAGAATGTGTTGTGAGGATGAGCCCGATTTTCATAATTATTTTGGTTTTACGGAAGAACAATTTAAGGTACATAATGCAGAATCAATGATAAAAGCGGGGTTCCGGGGAAAAGGAATGCATGTGGGGGTAATTGATGCAGGTTTTACCAATTGCGATGTGATTCCTTATTTTGAAGGGATAAA
>Ga0116169_1001729_pt1 | contig 17254 bp, 15 predicted proteins | sample AD_UKC130_MetaG_FD_89796 | JGI IMG/M metagenome (GOLD analysis project Ga0116169, IMG submission 89796) | Active sludge microbial communities of municipal wastewater-treating anaerobic digesters from Canada - AD_UKC130_MetaG | ecosystem: Engineered > Bioreactor > Anaerobic > Digestate | place...
CCCTGGTCAACTCCATTAACACCACCCTTGCCCAGGTGGGCTTGGATCTGGGCGCTCCCAAGTTGGAAGAGTACTTCGCAAGGTTCAAACTGCAGGAAAGCCGCCGCCTGGGCCTGCCCATGTCCGCGGGCCAAATCGGTACACCGGGGCGCAGCCGGGTGGCCCTGGCCTGGTCCGCCATCGGCCAGGATCAGGTGCTGCTCACTCCCCTGCACTTGGCCCAGATCTTCGCTGTGCTGGCCAACGGGGGCTCCCTGCCGCCGATCCACCTCATTAAGGGAGAAGCAGAGGCTTCTGCCCCTGAGCCTGTGCTGGAGCCTCAGACCGTGGAGATGCTCAATGCCATGCTGCGGGATGTGGTTCTGGAGGGAACGGGCACCCAGGCCCAGGTTCGGGGCCTTACTGTGTACGGGAAGACGGGTACCGCCGAGGTAGTAGTGGGAGAGGCCAGCCATGCCTGGTTTGCCGGGCACACCCAGCTGCCCTCAGGGGAGAAGATCGCCTTTGCACTGTTGGTGGAGGAAGGTGGGGTGGGCGGGCAGGCCGCGGCACCCCTGGTGCGGGAGTTCCTTTCCAGGCTCGTTCCATAGCGGAAGGGCGGAGCAGGGCGGACAGTTAGATACTCCGGGCCCATGCCGGGTCTTTACCGGTATGGGCCTTGTGTTTAATTGTAGATGACCCGGAAGTAGTCAATCAGCCACTTGCTTCCTTGTTTGCTGAAGCCCAGGACGAATTCTAGGTTGTCCACATAGTCAGGCGCATCTTCAACCACCATGAGGGGGATATACCAGCGGCTCTCGTCCTGGAGGAAACTCCCCTTCCCACGCACCTCATAGTTGTACCCCGAGCCTTGGTTTGAGGCAAACCAGCCGGAGAGGACTGCTTGGGGTGCGGTGATTCCTTTCAGGGAGAAACCCGCCTCGCTGAGCCATTCTGCGACCGTTTCTGTATCGGCCATCGTCAGGGCGCAGAAGACGTAGCCCAGGACCATCTTTTCAGCGGCCGCTCCAGCCAGCTCTTCAAGTTCGGGACTATCGGGGTCCTGTTCGTACTTTTCCCGCAGCGCTGCCAGTTCTGCCTTGGCCCAGATTTCATACTCGTCCGCTAGACCATCGGCTTCTGGATGGTACGTCAACCAAAGTTTTGTGTCCTCTATTTGCCCTGCGAGCCCGAGCAGTCTATCCGTACCCGGGTACAGCACAATCTTGTCAGCAAAGAGCACTTCCAGCTCCCCGAGCTTTCCCGCCTCTAGCCCCTCTACGAAGCGTTCGGTCAACTTGGTCAAAGTGTTCTCCACAGCAAGCCTGTCCTTGGGCAGACAGCCGCTGAGCAGCGCTGTCGCTAAGATCACCACCAACAGAAACGGCCACAGCCGCGCTTTCATCGCATTCTCCTCCTTGGGTTTTTGCTGCCGCTCCGCGCTCCCAGCACCTTCTAGGTGGCAGAGTACCCCCTTCAAGGCTTGCCTCCTGCCCGGTGGAGTTACCTCTTCAGTTACCTTTTCCGTTCCGGCAGCTTAGGGCAGGAGTTGTTGGGGTTCTGAAGAATATGAAAATATCAGGCGAATGCGGAGGTAGTGCCATGCGCACAAGATTGCTGGCCCTGGTGCTGGCCCTATTAGTGCTGGCCAGCGCGGCCGGAAGCGCCCTGGCCCGGGGCGAACTGGCTGTACACTACATCGATGTGGGCCAAGGAGAAGCGGTCCTGCTCCAGGGGCCCGGGTTTACCATTCTTATTGATGCGGGGAACATAGGCGGCCGGGAGGTTGTGGATTATCTTACGCGGCTGGAGGTGGAAGCCATCGATCTGCTGGTGGTGACCCATCCCCACGCGGACCACATCGGCCAGGCTGCTGAGGTGCTGCGCAGGTTTCCCGTACGGGAAGTGTGGATGTCCGGCTACGAACACTACACCAGAACCTTTGAAGAGCTCCTGGATGCTGTTCTGGACTCGGATGCTGACTATTTCGAACCCAGAGCAGGTGATAAGCGTAGTTACGGAGAGTTGGAACTGCAGGTGCTCAACCCACCCACAGGTAACCTAAGCAGGAACATGCATGAGACCTGCCTTATGCTCAGGGCTGTGTACGGCCAGATCGCCTTCCTGTTTACCGGGGATGCGGAGCAGCGCACAGAAAAGGCCCTGGTGGGCTGGGGACTGCCCCTGCAGGCCCATATCCTGCAGCTCGGTCACCACGGCTCCCGGACCTCTTCCGCTTTGGAGTTTTTGCTGGCTGTGGATCCAGACCTTGCCATCTATTCCGCCGGTGCGTGCAACGACTACGGACATCCCCATGAAGAGGTGCTGACGAGACTGTCCATTCTGGGAATTCCCGTGTACGGGACCGACTTGTACGGCACCATCATAGTGCGCACCGACGGCGAAACCTACAGTTTGGCAGCGGAACAAAAGGGGCGCTTGGGGGAAACAGAGATCCAGGGTTGTGTTGATCTAAATTCTGCTTCCTGGGAGGAACTGCAGCTGATCATCCACATTGGGCCGGATCGGGCCTGCCAGATTATGGAGCAGAGGGAAACACGGCCCTTCCGCAGCGTAGATGAGCTGCAGAGCCGCATCAGCGGGATCGGGCCGAAAAGGCTGGCGGACATTAAAGCCCAGGGGGTGGCCTGTGTAAAGGAAGTGAACCATGACTGAAGGCAAGCAGTGGGCGGTCATTGACCGTATCGTAGATGGCAGTTGGGCAGTACTGGTTTTCGAGGAAGGACAGCGGCAGCTCACCGTGCCCGTGGGAAAACTGCCCCAGGGAAGCCGGGAAGGTATGTGGCTCGCGGTGCGCCTCAAGGACGGGGAACTGGCGGAGGCCGAGCTGGACCTGGTGAAAACGGAGGAGGTTAAGGCCAGGATTCAGCTCAAACGCGCCCGGCTCTTGGAGCGCATGCGTCAGCGCCAGCAGGGCGGTACATGATCAACCACTCGCCAAGCAGGTCCCGGCGGGTTCCGCATTCCTGAAACCCTGCGGAGCTGTAGAGGCGCCTTCCGGGAAGGTTGCCTGTCCGCACGTTGAGCCCCACGGACTTACCTTCCAGCTCTTGGAGAACACGCCCCAAAAGCAGAGTGCCCAGACCCTGTCCCTGGTAAGCAGGGCGCACGGCCACAGAGACGATGGAGGCCTGGGGTCTGGGTACTTTTCTGTTCCTGCGCACAGTGGTGGTCATGAGCAGCTGATTGGCCATTAGCTTCAGCAGCTCAACAGGCCCGAGGCGCACCGCGATCTGGCTGAGCAGCACTGCCGACTTGGGGATGTTAGGGAGTATCCGGGTGCTCCCAGAAGGGGAATACAGGCAGTAACCGGCGATCTCCCCCCGCTCATCCTGGGCCAGGACTCCCCCGGTGCTCCAGCTGAACAGCAAGCTAAAGCTCAGCTCCAACAGGCGTAGGAGCTTGGCCGGGGATTTGCGCGGGAAGAAAAGGGCCACACTCTCGGGAAAGGCCTGGAGGTAGATTTCCGCAATAGCCCTAGCGTCCTGCGCGCAGGCGGGGGTTAAGCGCATTTTTTTCCCTCCCTATTCAGGCCGGTCGATCTGGGGGAAGGCCTCGGCTGGGGCATCGTGGAGCAGTTCTGCCAGGGGTACGATCTCCAACCCCTTGGCCCGGATAATCTCGATTACCCGGGGCAGGGCCATCACCGTGGCCCGGCGGTCACCGCCCTCGTTGCGCAGCAGGGCGCCGCTGTCGTGGAAGAGGATGATATCCCCTCCCCTAACCTGCCTTTCCACCAGGCGTTCTATATAAGAAGCGGTCACTCCAAAGCGCCAGTCGCGCGTAGAGATTGACCAGAGCACGATTTCCTGCCCCAAGAGCTTGGCCATACGCCGAAAGCGGGCATCATACATGCCCCGGGGCGGACGCACGTAGAGGGGATACTCCCCGGTCACTTCCGCAATCACGGCAGTGGCGTCCATGAGCTCTTTCTGGAGCTCTATGGTGGAGAGGGTGGGCAGGTTCCTGTGGTTTTGGGTGTGGTTGCCCACGGCATGCCCTTCTTCGACGATGCGGCGGGCGATGTCGGGGTATTTTTCCACATGGCTGCCCACCATAAAAAAGGTGGCCGGGACATCGTATTCCCGCAGGATATCTAAAATGGCTGGGGTAAACTCCCTGCTGGGGCCGTCATCAAAGGTGATGGCCACTTTGTTCGAGGCGCGGTTGCCCACCCGGTAGATGTTGGGCTGGTAACCAAAGCCGTGGTACACATAAAACCAAAGGACGGCAAACAGGGTGACAACGCCCAGGACAGCGGAAATCACGCCCAAGAGGGGCTTGGGGAACTGCACTTTCAACCAGCGCAGGGCCCGCCCTCCCAGACGCCAATAGCTGCGGGCGAAAAAGGCGGCGGCGATGATGAAGCCGAGGACTCTAAGTGCAACTTCAACTTTAGCCATGTGTGCTCCTCCTGTGTGGAGTGGATCTTCCACTCATTGTACAACAAGCAAAATGGGCGTACAAGCTCCCGAGGTTGCGGACTGTTATCTATATATAGTAAAGTATGAAGGGAAGGTGCGGCTTCAGCCCGCCTATTTTATCTCACGGCTACAGTATGGAGGTCATTCTCTTTGAAAAACTATCACACACATACTTTTCGCTGCAAGCATGCCGTAGGTGAGGTAGATGACTACGTGCGCGCGGCGGCCGCCAAGGGAATTACCGTTCTGGGTTTTGCTGACCACACGCCCCTTCCAGGCCACCCCTGGTCGTCCACCCGCATGAGCTGTGGGGAGCTGCCAGGTTATGTGCAGGCCATAGAAAAGGCGCAGGAGGAATATCCCGAGCTCACCATCCTCAAGGGTATGGAATGCGAGTGGGCTCCGGAGCTTAACAGTTTTTACCAGGACGTGCTTCTAGGGGAGTACGCCCTGGACTACTTGGTGCTGGGCTGCCATTTCTTCTACCACCAGGGAAGTGTCTTCAGCAGCCACCTGGACATCCACGATGCTGAACATCTGGCCGCCTACACGGCATACCTAATCGAATGTATGGAAAGTGGTCTCTTTGCCTTCGTAGCCCATCCAGACCTCTTTGGGCTGACCTATTTAGAGTGGGACCAAAACACCGAGGCCGCCGCCAAAGACATTATCAGCGCGGCTAAGGAACTCAACTTGCCGCTGGAGATCAACGGTCACGGTTTGAAAAACCGCCCCATTGACACCCCCCAGGGGAGGCGGCCTGCCTATCCGTGGCTCCCCTTTTGGGAACTCGCGGCAGAGCAGGGAGTCTCTGTGGTTGTTAACTCCGACGCCCACCACCCCGGACAGGTGGACCAGGGGCTGAGGGAGGGCCGGGCGCTTGCGGAGCGCCTGGGGCTGAAACTGGCGGTTCTGAGTCATCTGGGAGGTGGTTGATTATGTTTGTTCTGTTCAACCAAGCCGAGCAGCGCATCCCCATCAAGGTGTGGCTGCCCGGCAAGGAGCATCTAGAAGAGGAGTGCCTGCGGCAGGCTTTGAACCTTGCCAATTTGCCCTTCGCCTTCAAGCATATTGCCCTCATGCCTGATACCCACGCTGGGTACGGCATGCCCATTGGCGGAGTTTTGGCCGCGCAGGATGTGATTGTCCCCAATGCGGTGGGGGTGGATATCGGCTGTGGGATGGTTTTTGCCCACACCAATGTCCCCGCGCAGCTGCTGCGGGAGGTGAACACTCCCAGCGGCAATTTGGCCCAGTACCTGGTGGGGCAGATTATGCGGGAGGTGCCCCAGGGTTTTGATCATCACAAACAACCCCAGAAGTCCAGTTGGCTCGATGATTATCCCGTGGAGCGGCTCTACCGCTACGGAGACGGCCAGCTGCCCAAGAAGGCCGAGGCCTATTTGCAGCTGGGCACTCTGGGCGGAGGAAACCACTTTATCGAACTGCAGGAGGATGAGGAGGGCCTTCTCGGCTTGATGGTGCACACCGGCTCCCGCAACTTCGGCTACAAGGTGGCCAACTACTTCAACCGGCTGGCCAAGGATTTGAACAGACGCCAGGGATCTAAGGTGCCGCCCCATTTCGATTTGGCCTACCTGCCCGCGGACAGCGAGGAGGGCAGGGGCTACATCGGCTGGATGACCTTCGCCTTGGAGTTCGCCCGGCAGAACAGGCAGCGGATCATGCAGCGGGTGCAGCAGATTGTGGCAGATGGGCTGCGGCGCTATGCGGGGGTTAAGGACATAAGGTTCACTAAGGAAGTGAACGCCCACCACAACTACGCCGCCCGGGAAACCCACTTCGGCAAAAAGGTGTGGGTGCACCGCAAAGGCGCCATCAGCGCCCGCTTGGGGGAACCGGGGATCATCCCCGGGGCCATGGGTTCCTTTTCATTCATCGTGGAGGGGTTGGGTAATCCAGAAGCGTTCCATTCGGCAAGCCACGGCGCGGGCCGGGTCATGGGGCGCAAGGAGGCGGTGCGCCAGTTTTCCGTGGAGGAAGTGCTAGCTGATTTTGCCAGGAAAGATATGGTGCTGGGTAAGCGCCGCCGGGGAGATACGGCGGAAGAGTACTACAAAGCCTACAAGGATATTGATGATGTGATGGCACAGCAGCGCGATCTGGTTAAGCCCGTCCTCAGGCTGAAAACGGTGGCCGTGGTCAAGGGTTAGCGGGCAGAAACTGGACAAACGATTCCCGAGCTCTTCGGAAGGAATTAGCTTGGAGATGCAGAAGAAAATAGCTGAATCCGAAAACTCACAGGGGGGTTTATACCGTGCGGAACAAACTAAGTTTATTGGTTGTCGTAGTCCTTCTAGTTGGCCTGCTGGCGGTTCCTGCCTGGGCCCAGACCAGGGTCGGCCTGATCTTTGCCGAAGGTGGATTGGGAGACCAGTCCTTCAATGATGCTGCCTACCGCGGCCTCATGCAGGCCAAAGAAGAGCTGCCTGTGGAAGTTATCTATGTTGAGCCGGCAGACATTGCCGAAATGGAAGAACACCAGAGGGCCTATGCCGATATGGGCTTGGATCTGGTCATCGTGATTGGTTTCATCCATCAAAGCGCCCTCACCGAGGTGTCCGCGGACTATCCGCACATCCATTTCGCGATTGTGGACGACGTGGTGGATAATCCCAACGTTACTTCCCTGCTCTTTGAAGAGCATGAGGGTTCCTTCCTGGTCGGCGTTGTGGCCGGTATGATGACCAAGACCAACACCGTGGGCTTCGTGGGCGGCATGGAAGTTCCCCTGATCCGCAAGTTCCAGGTTGGCTTTGAAGAAGGCGTCAAATGGGCCAACCCCAATGCCCAGGTTCTGGTGAACTATGCCGGCGCCTTTGACGATCCCGGCCGCGGCCGTGAGCTGGCTATCAGCCAATTTGAGCGCGGCGCTGACATCATCTACCACGCCGCGGGCGGTACGGGCAGCGGGGTAATCGATGCAGCTGCCAGCCATGACTTCTATGCCATCGGCGTAGACTCGGATCAGGACTACTTGGCTCCGGGCAAGGTGCTCACCTCCATGATCAAGCGGGTGGACATGGCCGTTTACGAAGTGATCAAGGCTGCTGTGGAAGGCACGTTGGAAGGCGGCACCTGGACCTTTGGCGTAGCCGATGGCGGTGTGGGAACCTCCGAGTTCACCTACACTAAAGACATCATTCCTCAAGAGGTCTTTGACCGCCTCGAAGAGGCTAAGCAGAAGATCATTTCCGGAGAGATTAAAGTGACTAACCCTCTCCAATAGTCCCAGAAAACTGAAGGGGAGGCAGCTCGCCGCCATTAAGGTGGGCGGCGCCTCCTTTTTTTCTCAGGGAGGTTGTCCCATGGCAAAAGTATTGGAAATGCGGGGCATTACCAAGCAGTTCCCCCGGGTGTTGGCCAATGACAGCGTGGATTTTGATCTGGAGTATGGTGAGATCCACGCTTTAGTGGGGGAGAACGGCTCTGGCAAGTCCACGCTCATGAGCATCCTCTATGGGCTGTACCAAAAAGACGCCGGCGAGATTATCGTCCGGGGACAGCCCGTGGAGATCAGCGAGCCGCGCCAGGCCATTGATTTAAGAATTGGCATGGTCTTCCAGCATTTCATGCTTATTGAGCCTTTGACGGTAGCCGAGAACATCGTGCTCGGTTCCGAAGTCCGCAAAGGCCCTTTTTTGGATTACAAGAAAATGGTAGCGGAAGGTCGGCGGCTCTCGGAGGAATACGGACTGGAGATCGATCCTGAAGCCAAGATTGCCGACCTTTCCGTGGGCCTCCAGCAGAGGGTGGAGATCCTCAAGGCCCTCTACCGGGGTGCGGAGATCCTGGTACTGGATGAACCCACTGCCGTGCTCACTCCCCAAGAGGTTGATGACCTAATTGAGGTGCTGCGCAATCTCAAGGCCAAGGGAACGAGCATCGTCTTCATCACCCATAAAATCAAAGAGGTGCTGGCCGTTTCCGATCGCGTCAGCGTGCTGCGCCGGGGCCGCAAGATCGGCACCAAACTCACCGCGGAGACCAATGAACAGGAGCTCGCGGAGATGATGGTGGGGCGGGTGGTGCTGCTGCAGGTGGAAAAGGGGCCTGCCCACCCCGGGAGGGAAGTCTTAAGGCTGGAGAATGTCTCCGTAAAGGACCAGTTCGGCCACGTCAAGGTGAACAACGTGAACCTGTCTGTGCGCAGCGGAGAAGTGTTGGGCATAGCGGGGGTGGAAGGAAACGGACAGTCGGAATTGGTGGAAGCCATTGCCGGGCTGCGCCGGGTATCCGGCGGGCGGATTTACCTTTCAGGGCAGGACATCACAGGCTGGTCCCCGCTGCGCATCCGCAGGGCCGGCTTTGGGTTTGTCCCAGAAGATAGGCACCGGCGGGGCTTGGTGTTGGACTATTCGGTGGCTGATAACCTGATTTTGGGCATCCACGGCAGCAAGCCGTTTGTGAATAAAGCGGGGCTGCGCAGCCAGGGCCAGATCGATGAGTACGCGGAACGGCTGATTGCAGAGTACGATGTGCGCCCTCCCGTTGCGGGCCAAGCGGTGCGCAACCTCTCTGGAGGAAACCAGCAGAAGGTGGTGGTGGCCAGGGAGTTTGACCAAAACCCGGATCTGCTCATCTGCTCACAGCCCACCCGCGGGGTGGATGTGGGGGCTATCGAGTTTATCCACCGGCAGGTGATCGCCCAGCGGGATCGGGGAGCGGCCGTGCTTTTGGTCTCCGCTGAGCTGGATGAAGTGCTCTCCTTGAGCGATCGCGTCGCGGTGATGTACAACGGTGAGATCGTGAGCGTGATGCCCATTGGGGAAGCCACAGAGCACAAGCTGGGCTTCTTGATGTTGGGCGGGCGCCCGGAAGAATACCAAGCGGGTGAGGTGAGCGGCAGTGCAATCCAAAGCTAAGGCCTTTCCCTGGCAGGAACTGCTGCTGCCCCTGGTGGCAGTAGTGCTGGCCCTTCTGGTGGGGTCTGCGTTTATCCTCTATGTGGGGGAGAATCCCCTCAAGGCCTACGGGATTTTGTTCAAAGAGTCCCTGGGCAGCATCAGAAACATCGCCACCACTCTGCAGCGGGCCACCCCCTTGATGTTCACGGGGTTAGCCGTGGCCTTCGCCTTCCGGGCTGGCTTGTTCAATATTGGTGCTGAAGGTCAGCTCTACATGGGTGCCTTCTGCGCGGTGTGGGTGGGGATCTCCTTTGACCTGCCCCGCATCATCCATCTGCCCCTGGCCATTCTGGCGGCCATGGTGGGCGGAGCCCTCTGGGCTTCCATTGCCGGCTACCTCAAGGCTAAGCTGGGCGTCCATGAAGTGATCAACACCATCATGCTCAACTTCATCGCCCTCTTCCTTACCGACTGGTTGGTGACAGGCCCCTTCCACGGAGGTTCCTGGGTGCCGGAGACGGTGCGCATCAAGCCAACGGCAGCGTTTTCCCGGATTTATCCCCCCACCCGACTGACCACCGCGGTGTACCTAGCGGTGGCCGCGGCGGCGGTGGCTTATGTAATCCTTTGGAAAACCAAACGGGGCTACGAGCTGCGGGCAGTGGGACTAAACCCCCATGCTGCGGAGTATGGCGGCATCAATGTGGCCCGTAACACCCTGATAGCCATGGCCATCAGCGGTGCTTTTGCTGGCCTAGCCGGCGCGGAGCAGATTTTGGGGCTGCACAACCGCTTTATCGTCCGCTTTTCATCGGATCTGGGCTTCATGGGCATCGCCGTTGCCCTTCTGGGCAAGAACCACCCCGCAGGGGTTTTGATAGCCGCGGTGCTCTTTGGGGCGCTGCAGGCAGGTTCTGCGGCCATGGACCGCTCCACTTCTGTTCCTAGGGAGCTGATCACCATCATTCAAGCCCTGATCATTTTCTTCGTGGCCGCGGAGTTTCTTATCCGGCGCATGCTGCGACTTAAGGAGGATGCGTAATGGGCGATATTCTGGCCATGTTGTTCAACACCACAGTCTTTGCCGCGGCGTTCCGCATGGCAACTCCCCTGATTTTTGCCGCCTTGGGAGGTATCCTCTCTGAACGCAGCGGGGTAGTGAACATTGCCCTGGAGGGCATGATGCTCACGGGTTCCTTTACCGCCATGTTTGTCACCTACCACACGGGCATGCCCTGGGTGGGCGTGCTGGGCGCCATGGCGGCCGGGGGCCTGATTGGGCTGCTCCTGGCCATCTTCTGCGTGCGTTACCGGGCCAACCAGGTGGTAACAGGCACCGCGATTAACATCTTTGCCGGCGGACTGACCGTGTTCCTGCTGCGCCATTTCTTCCAGGTGGCTGGCACCTCCCCGGCCGTGACTGTGATCCCCGACATCACCCTGCCCGTTCTGTCCAAAATCCCTTGGCTGGACAGGATTTTGGGGCGGCAGAATCCCTTGGTGTACCTGGCCTTGGTTGCGGTGTTCGTCGTCCATGTGGTAATTTACAAAACCCCTTGGGGGCTGCGCCTTAGGGCAGTGGGCGAACATCCCCAGGCTGCGGATACGGTGGGTATCAATGTGTTCCGGATGCGCTATACTGCCGTGATACTCAGCGGAGCTCTGGCCGGCTTAGGGGGCACTTACCTTTCCATTGCCCACCTCAGCCGCTTCAGCGAGGGCATGACCGCAGGCAGGGGCTTTATCGCCCTGGCAGCCGTCATTTTCGGCAAGTGGACGCCGTTGGGTGCCTTGGGCGCCTGTTTGTTCTTTGGGTACGGCGACGCCCTGCAGATGCGCCTGCAGGATATCGGCATCCCCACCCAGTTCATGAACATGCTGCCGTATGTGCTCACCATGGTGGCCCTGGCCGGCTTTATCGGCAGGGCAGTGGGGCCCAAAGCCGCTGGGCAGCCCTACATCAAAGGATAGAGAATGTGAGGTTTGGTAGGAATTGGAAGTTCTGAAGAGGTTTGTTTCATACTACAAGCCGGAGCGCCGCCTCTTCTTTGCGGATCTGCTCGCGGCCAGTATTATCGCCGTATTGGATCTCCTGTTTCCCATCATGACCAGAACCTTCATGAAGGATTTCATTCCTAACCGCAACTTGCAGGCTGTGCTGATCTGGGCCGGCGCCATGGCGGCCCTCTATGTGCTGCGCCTCGTGTGCCAGTATTTTGTAGACTATTACGGCCATGTGGTGGGAGTGAACATCGAATACCGCATGCGCAAGGACCTGTTCTCCCACCTGCAGACCTTGGATTTCCGCTTTTTCGACGACACCAAGGTGGGTCATTTGATGAGCCGGATTGTCAATGACCTGAGGGATATCACAGAACTTGCCCACCACGGGCCGGAAGACATTTTCATCGCCAGTTTAATGCTCATTGGTTCGTTTATCTACCTGCTCACCATCAACGTGCCCCTGACTTTGATCACCTTCTTGTTCATACCGCTGATCGGGGGTTACGCCTACAAGACCCGCACCGCCATGGACAAGGCTTTCCAAGAGGAGCGCCGGCGCATTGCCGATGTGAACGCGGATCTGGAGAACAGCCTGTCCGGGATCAGGGTGGCCCAGAGTTTTGTGAACGAAGCCTATGAGATGAAGCGCTTCGATGCGGCCAACACCGCCTTTAAGCAGTCCCGCTACCGGGCTTTCCGGGCCATGGCCGTGTATTCCTCGGGGCTGGGGTTTTTGACGGATATTTTGAATGTTGCCGTGCTCACCTGCGGCGCCCTGTTCATGTTCCGGGGTTACATTGACTTGGCAGACCTCACCGCATATCTGCTGTTCATCGGGTATTTCCTCCAGCCCATCCGCAGGCTGATCTCCTTTACCCAGCAGTATCAGCAGGGCATGGCTGGGTTCCGGCGCTTTGTGGAGCTGATGGAAGTACAGCCTGCGGTCACTGACCGCCCCGACGCTAAGCGCCTGCCCCCGGTTAGGGGCCACATCGAGCTGAGGAACGTCTCCTTCCATTACGATAAGGACAGCGAAGTGCTGCACAATGTGAACCTGACCATCCCGGCAGGCAGCACTGTGGCCTTTGTGGGTCCCTCGGGAGGAGGTAAAACCACCCTCTGCCACCTGATCCCCAGGTTTTACGATGTGGTGGAAGGGGCAGTGCTCATTGATGGGCATGATGTGCGGGAAGTGACTCTGCATTCCCTGCGCCAGCAGATCGGGTTTGTGCAGCAGGATGTGTTCCTGTTTACCGGGACCATCAGGGAGAACATCCTCTACGGTAATCCGTCCGCTTCGGAAGCAGAAATCGTGGAAGCGGCCAAAAAGGCCCAGATCCATGACTTCATCATGAGCCTCAAGGACGGCTACGACACCTACGTGGGCGAACGGGGTGTGAAACTCTCCGGTGGCCAGAAACAGAGGATTTCCATTGCCCGGGTCTTTTTGAAAAACCCGCCTATCCTCATTCTGGATGAGGCCACTTCTGCCTTGGATACGGCCACTGAGTTGGAAATCCAAGAGGCCCTCATGGAGCTGGCCAAGGACCGCACCACCCTGATTATTGCCCACAGGCTGAGCACCATCCGCCACGCGGACGAGATCGTGGTGCTTACCGAAGGCCGCATCCAGGAACGGGGCACCCACGAGGAGCTCATGGCCAAGAGGGGATTGTACGCCAAGTTGTGCGCCGCCCAGATGCAGCAGGCAGTCTGAGCAGGACCTTTGATCTAGTAATGAATGCCAACTCCGCCGCCTTCGGGCGGCGGTTTTCGTATCCGAGCTCTAGGCGGGACTCTTAGCGCTGCCGGGCAAAATGAACATTTTTCCCCTTGAACAGGAGGAGAACTTGCGTAATTCGTAGAATAATAGAGCCAGTTTTTATCTCGCATAGGAGGAGAGAAGAGTGAAGAGAAAGCTATCGTTGTTGCTGTCGTTGGTCTTGGTTTTCGGTCTCATCGGTGCAGCACAAGCAGCTTCTCTGCCCTTTAAGATCGGCCTGATCACAGGCACCGTATCCCAGGGCGAGGAAGAGTACCAAGCTGCGGTCCGGATGGTGAGCCAGTATCCTGACTCCATCATCCACGTCACCTATCCTGACAACTTCATGCAGGAGCAGGAGACTGTAATTGGCCAGATCGTTCAGTTTGCCATGGATCCGGAAGTTAAGGCCATTGTGGTCTGCCAGGCTGTGCCGGGTACCACTGCTGCGTTCCAGACGGTCAAGGAAATGCGGCCTGATATCGTACTCATCGCGGGCGTTCCCCACGAAGATCCCGTGGTCATTTCCAGCGTAGCAGATGCTGCCTTTGAAACTGACCAGATCAGGCGCGGCGCGGCCATTGCTCAGCTGGCAGCTGAGATGGGCGCCAAGAAGATTCTCCACTACTCCTTCCCGCGCCACATGTCCATGGAGCTTCTGGCTGTGCGCTACCAGAACATGAAGCAGGAAGCCGAGAAGCTCGGTCTGGAAGTGATCGAGGTGACTGCTCCCGACCCCATGGGCGATGCCGGTATCCCCGGAACCCAGCAGTTCATTCTGGAAGATATTCCCCGCCAGGCAGCCATCCACGGCACTGACATTGCCTTCTTCGGCACCAACTGCGCCATGATGGAGCCGGCCATCCGGGCTTCGCTGGATGCAGGCATTATCTTCCCAGAGCAGTGCTGCCCCAGCCCGTTCCACGGCTACCCCGGCGCTTTGGGCATTGAAATTGATGAGGAGCACAAGGGCGATGTGCCGTACATCCTCGAGCAGATTAAGGCCAAGGTTGCTGACCTGGGTCGTTCCGGCCGCATGGCCACTTGGGTAGCGCCCATTAACATGGTCTTTGTGCAGGCTGGTGTAGAACTGGCCATTAGAGCCGTTCAGGAAGGTCTGGATCTTTCCGATATGGCCCTGGTTGAGCAGACCGTGTACGAGACCACCGGCGTCAAGCTGTCCATGAACCGCTACCTGGACGGCGCCAACTACTACCTGGTAATTGCTGACTCGGTCATCTTCTAGGAGGCCGCGCGGCAACTGAGAAAAAGGCGGAGCTCTCGCCCTCTCCGAGGGCGGAACTCCGCACTTTTGTTGGGGAAATTGCGGAGGTGTTGCGAGTGAGTGTTCCTGTACTGGAGATGCGGCAGATCTCCAAGTCATTCTACGGCACTCAGGTGTTGAAAAACGTCAATCTCAGCGTAGGACGGGGCGAGATCCACTGCTTGGTTGGGGAGAACGGGGCCGGCAAATCCACCTTGATGAACATCCTCTTCGGTATGCCCGTGATTGCCAACACCGGGGGCTTTGAGGGGACAGTGCTCATCAACGGTGAGCCTGCAGCCTTTGATTCGCCCCGGGCAGCCATTGAGGCCGGGATCGGCATGGTTCACCAGGAGTTCATGCTGCTGCCCGGGTTTTCCGTTACTGAGAATGTAAAACTCAACAGAGAGCTCACTAAGCCTAACCTGTTCAGCAGAGTGTTTGGCAGGAAGCTGGAAACCCTGGACCGCAGGCAGATGGCCCAGGACACCAGAGCAGCCCTGGACAGGCTGGGCATGAGCATTGATGAGTGGGTCCCTGTGGCCGGCCTGCCCGTGGGGTATCTGCAGTTTGTGGAGATCGCCAGGGAAATCGACAAAGACAACCTGCAGCTGCTGGTGCTGGATGAGCCCACCGCGGTGCTCACGGAAAGCGAGGCGGAGCAGTTTCTTGCGGTGATCGAGCGCCTGGCCCAAAGCGGGATCAGCATTCTTTTTATTACCCACCGCCTGGATGAGGTTATGGCGGTGGCCCATCGGATTACTATCTTAAAGGATGGCGAACTGGTTACTTCCGGGCCCACCAGCGAATTCACCATCAGCCGGATTGCCGAGCTGATGGTGGGGCGGAAGGTCGAGACCCAAGCCCGCAAAACCTGGCGTTCCCGTCCGGTCAAGGACGAAGTGGTGTTGGAGATCCGTGACCTGAAAGTGGATATGCCTGGAGAGAGCCTGCGTGGGATTGACCTGGACGTCTACCGCGGTGAGATCTTGGGCATCGGTGGTTTGGCGGGGCACGGCAAGGTTGGCCTGGCCAACGGCATCATGGGCCTTTACCCCAGTCAGGGGCGGGTGCGCTATGAAGGGCAGGAGGTCCCCCTGAACAATACCCAGGCTGCTTTGAAGATGGGTCTGGCCTTTGTTTCCGAGGACCGGCGCGGCGTGGGGCTGGTTTTGGAGGACACCATTGCCAACAACATCGTGCTCACCAGCATGCAGAGCCAGGACAAGTTCTTAAAGCCCGGGATCCTCAAACTGAAAGATGAGAAGAAAATCCAGGCCCATGCCCGGGAGTATATCAACAAGTTTGATATCCGCTGTACGGGTCCGGACCAAATCGTGCGCAGGCTCAGCGGCGGCAACCAGCAGAAAGTGTGCTTGGCTAGGGCCTTCACCCAAGAACCGAAGGTCCTGTTTGTCTCCGAACCCACCCGGGGTATTGACGTGGGCGCCAAGAGCAGGGTGCTGGAGCTGATCGTGGAGCTCAACCAGATGGGGGTAACGGTGGTGTTTACCTCCAGCGAGCTGGCTGAGCTGCGCAGCATCGCCGACCGCATAGCCATCATCTATGAAGGCCGGCTGGCGGGAATCCTGCCGCCCGATGCTCCTGATGTGGCTTACGGCCTGCTGATGGCTGGTAAATCCTTTGAGGAGGTGGAGACTCCATGAAAGAGCAGCTGCTGAGAATCTACCATGGTTTTGGATTACCGCGGCTGATCATTGCGGGTTTCCTGCTCCTGCTGATCATCATCGCTGCAGGCACAGAGCTCAGCGTGGCGGGCCTGCTCAGTGATGCTCTGGTGCGCATCGGGCAAAACGGCATTTACGTTTTGGCCATGGTGCCTTCGATTCAAGCTGGCGTAGGCCTCAACTTCGGGCTGCCCGTGGGCGTAATCTGCGGCATCGTCGGGGTGCTGGTGGCCATGGAGTTCAACTTAATGGGCTTCTTCGGTTTTACCGTGGCCCTTCTGCTGGCCATTCCCCTGGCTATCGGGGCAGGCTACCTTTATTCCCTGCTCATCAACAGGGTCCAGGGGCAGGAGATGATGGTGGGAACCTATGTGGGCTTTTCGGTGGTGGCCGGCATGTGCATTTTCTGGCTCATGGCCCCCTTTAGAAATCCGGCCCTAATCTGGCCCGTGGGCGGGCAGGGCCTGAGGGTCACCTTGACCTTGGCCGACACCTTTGCCGGAGTGCTCAACAACTTCCTGTCCTTTGAGCTCTTTGGACTGGCTGTGCCCACGGGGCTGCTTTTGTTCTACACCTTGATGGTGGTTCTGGTGTGGCTGTTTTTCAAGACGAAGGCCGGTGTCGCCATGGAGGTTGTGGGGCGCAATCCGCGCTTTGCCGCGGCCAGCGGTCTAAGCCTGACTAAGTACAGGACTTTGGGCGTCATCATGTCCACAGTGTTAGCGGCCATCGGCTATGTGACCTATGCCCAGAGCTTCGGTTTTGTCCAGCTCTACAACGGCCCTCTGATGACCGCCTTCCCTGCAGTTGCCGGTGTGTTGATTGGGGGGGCTTCCACCAGGGAAGCCAAGGTGCGCCACGCCATTTTGGGTGTGGTGCTCTTCCAGACTCTGCTCACGGTGGCCATGCCCGTGACCAATCAGCTTATCGAGGGCAACATCTCAGAAATTGCCCGGGTGATCGTGAGCAACGGCATGATCCTCTACGCCTTGACCAGGGCAACTGGAGGTGACCAGGCGTGAATCAAGTGAAAAGGCTGATTGCCAGAAATGCTGTACCCATTTTGTTCGGTGTAGTCTGTCTTCTGGGCATCTATTTTGCCAAGATGCCGGGACAGTTTCTGCTCATGGAGATTGTCAAGCGCATGGCCCGCAACTCCTTTTTGGTGCTCTCCCTGATCATCCCCGTGGCTGCGGGTATGGGCTTGAACTTCGGAATTGTTCTAGGCGCCCTGGCCGGCCAAA
>Ga0116169_1001733_pt1 | contig 17175 bp, 13 predicted proteins | sample AD_UKC130_MetaG_FD_89796 | JGI IMG/M metagenome (GOLD analysis project Ga0116169, IMG submission 89796) | Active sludge microbial communities of municipal wastewater-treating anaerobic digesters from Canada - AD_UKC130_MetaG | ecosystem: Engineered > Bioreactor > Anaerobic > Digestate | place...
ATTTGCTGTATAATATTATTCACAAGAGACCCTCCTTGGTATTTATTGTTTTCAGCGACTAATATTTTACCAAAAAGAGTGGTCTCTTGCTATTTTTTGTCCTAGAACAATTTTACACTAAGTGAGGAATTAAATTAAGCAAATTTACTTAAATAATTTGACTAATTGGAGAGTGATAAATGTGATTAAACAAATTTTAAATCAGAACTGGAAAATGAGAGAAAGTCAGACAGGAGAATACCTGGAGGCAAAGGTACCAGGTTCTGTTTATCAGGTATACCTGGATCATGGATTGATGAAAGACCCGTATTTCAGGGATCAGGAAACAGAAGCATTGAAACTGATGGAAAAAGATTATGAATATGTGACTGTTTTTACGCCGGATGAAAATGTGATGAGCTGTCCTTATGTAGTGCTGCAGTTTCAGGGACTGGATACAATTGCTGATATCTGGTTGAATGGTAAACATCTTGGATATGTGGACAACATGCACAGAACATGGGAGTATGAAATAAAATCTCTTTTACTTCCAAAAGATAATGAGCTAAGGATTTTATTTCATTCACCGATAAAATACATTAAAGAACGTGAGAAGGAAGAAGGATTCTGGCCTACGGTGTATGAAGCAATGAGAGGAACTTCCCATATCAGAAAATCCCAGTGTATGTTTGGTTGGGATTGGGGACCGAGACTGCCGGATTCAGGAATATTTAGGGATGTATTGTTACTGGGATGTGAAGCAGAACGTCTGGATGGAGTATATATCAGACAGAAGCATGAGACAGATAAAGTAACGCTTTCATTGAAGATTGATTTAAAATGTATGGATAGTCGTTTTCCGTTATGCTTTGGAATGGATAAAGAGCTGATCAGGAAAAGAAATCTGAAAGCCAGGGTGAGGATTGAAAATCCTGAAGGGGAGATCTTAATAATGAGAGAAACAGAAGATGGAGAGGCAGTATCAGACATTGAAATCCAAAATCCTCAGTTGTGGTGGCCAAATGGTTTAGGAAAACAACCGTTGTATAAAGTGATTGTAGAACTTATACGGGATGAACAAGTACTTGACAGATTTGAGAAACGTATTGGACTTCGTACACTGACAATCCGAAGAGCAAAGGACGAATATGGTGAGAGTTTTGCTCATGAAGTCAATGGTATTACATATTTTGCCATGGGAGCAAATTATATTCCTGAAGATTGCATTTTGAGTAGGATCAGTCCTGAGCGGACAAGGAATTTGTTAGAACAGGCAGTGGCTGCCAATTACAATACTATCCGTGTATGGGGAGGCGGCTATTATCCAGATGATTTCTTCTGGGATATTTGTGATGAACTGGGATTGGTTGTATGGATGGATTTCATGTTTGCATGTGGCGTATATCGATTGACCAATTCTGAATTTGAACAGAATATGATCGAAGAGTTCATACAGAACGTAAAGCGTATTCGTAATCATGCATGCCTTGGTTTATGGTGTGGCAACAACGAAATGGAAAGTTTTTACTGTTTAAGCAACCATGATTTCAATCAAGAGAAAGGTTATGCTGCTGATTATATTCGACTGTATGAGTATATCATTCCAAAAGTTCTTAAGGAATATGATCCGGATACTTTCTACTGGCCATCAAGTCCGTCATCAGGAGGGAGCTTTGATGATCCAAACAGTCCTGACAGAGGAGATGTGCATTACTGGGATGTATGGCATGGAAACAAACCATTTACAGAATACCGTAAGTATCGTTTTCGTTATTTATCTGAGTTTGGCTTTCAATCATTTCCATCTATTCGTACCATAGAATCGTTTACGAATCCTGAAGACAGAAATATCTTTTCATGGGTTATGGAAAAACATCAGAGAAACGCGTCGGCAAACGGAAAGATTATGAACTATATGGAGCAGATGTATCTGTATCCTACCAATTTTGAAACTTTAATCTATGCTTCACAACTTTTACAGGCGGATGCGATTCGTTATGGCGTTGAACATTTCAGAAGAAACAGAGGGCGATGTATGGGAACGATCATATGGCAGCTGAATGATTGCTGGCCGGTAGCATCATGGTCTTCTATTGACTATTATGGACGATGGAAGGCATTACATTATTATGAAAAACGTTTTTTTGCTCCCTTGTTGTTATCCTGTGAGGAAGAAAGTGTGCTTTCCCAAGATCCGAATCCAAATGCAGAACCCTATGAACTGAAGAAATCCATCCGTTTGTGTGTATCCAATGAATCACCAAAGGATGAAATGGTTGAGGTATTTTGGGAGCTTAGAGATAATTATTCTAATATTTTAAAAGCAGGAAAAGAGACAGTGCAAGTTAAGGCGTTTAGCAGCAAATGGCTTGACAGGCAATGCTTTCAGGATGCTGACGAATTCTTTCATTATGTCAGCTATCGTATGGAGAAGAATGGAGAAATAATTAGCAGCGGCAGTGTTTTGTTTACAGTACCTAAGTTCTTTCATCTGATAGATCCACAGCTTCAAGTCAGAGTTGAAGGCGATGAGATTGTTGTTACAGCCAAAAGTTATGCGAGAGCTGTACAAATTAGAAATAAAGAAGACAATCTTATTTTATCAGATAATTTCTTTGATATGGATGCAGGAGAAAGGCGTGTCAGAATACTCCAAGGAATTCCTGAAGAACTTGAAGTAAGGAGCGTATATGACATTCGATAAATAAATCAAAATCACAAAAGTAGAAGTAATCAGAAAAATATCTCCTCAAAAAATTTAATGTATTTATATGATATTATAAAATGGGAAAAAATCCGCCAGCTAAGCTGGCGGATTTTTTTAGAATCTTAAATCTCTTTCTCCTTGACGAATACGATTTAAGTAATCTAAGGCTCTAGTCCTTTGCTTATCATTAGGAACATTCAGGATTTCTTCATCGATCATTTTTCGGCCCATTATTTTAAGATCTTCATCGCCGTAGTCATTGAGATATTCTTCAAAAGTGAGCAGAGCATTGGGGAGGCAGCAGTTTGCAATCTGGCCTGATTTTGCTAGAGGCATAAAGCGGTCTCCTGTTCTTCCTTCTCTATAACAAGCGGTACAGTAACTTGGAAGATAGCCGTCTTTTACAAGTCCTTTTACGACATCAATAGGCTTTCTATGGTCGGCAAGATTAAATTGAGGCGTTTCTACGATGCCTTTTTCTTCGTCAGCCTTTTTCTTAGCATATCCGCCGACACCTACGCAGGATCCGGCACTCATCTGAGAAATACCGATATCTAGAAGTTCCTTGCGGAATTCAACACTTTCCCGGGTGGAAAGAATCAGTCCCGTATAAGGCACTGCCAGGCGAATCACTGCTACTACTTTTTTAAAGTCTCTGTCATTTACTAAATAGGGGAAATTTTCGTAGTCTACGCCTTCAGCAGGAAGCAATCTTGGGAATGAAATTGTATGAGGACCTACACCAGTAACGGCTTCTAAATGCTCTGCATGCATCAAAAGTGCTACAGTTTCATAATGGTAATCATATAGTCCAAACAGAGGTCCAATGCCCACATCATCCAGGCCTCCGCCAAGCATGGCTCTATCCATAGCCTCTGTATGCCATTCGTAATTATGCTTAGGTCCTTTATGCATTGCAAGATAAGTGGGTTTGTGGTAAGTTTCCTGGAATAAAATATAGGTACCGATTCCTGCCTCTTTAAGTTTTCTGTAATTTTCAGCAGTTGTGGCTGCTATATCAACATTAACCCTTCTGATTGCTCCGTTTTCAAACTTTTCATTATAAATCGTCTGGATACATTCCAGGATATAGTCGATTGGGCAGTTTTCATCGTCTTCTCCTGCTTCAAGAAGAAGTCTCTTATGTCCCATGGCTTCCAGGGCTCTTACTTCTTCCCGCAGTTCTTCCTGCGTCAATTTGCGCCTTACGATCTCATTACTGCATTTGTAGCCGCAGTATTTACAATTATTGACGCAGTAATTGGATAAATATAAAGGTGCAAAAATAACAATGCGTTTGCCGTAGATTTTTTCTTTGATTTCTTTAGCCAGTTTATAAATTTTTTCAAGGGTTTCATCGTCATCCACTTCCAGTAAAACGGCAGCTTCCCTGTGGGTAAGGCCTTTACAGGTACTTGCTTTATTTAGAATTTTATCGATTTCAGCCGGGTTTTTAGCTAATTTTTTGGCTTCTTCAATAGAACTTAAGACCTCTCCATCATCGATAAATTCATTTGCATCCAAAGATTTTAAATTATACATGTCTTTTACTCCCTTCAAAGTGGTTAGTTTATACTAATTTTATCAAGTATTCCGGACAGATAAGCTATGGCAATTCCATAGTTTGTCATGGGAATATTGCGTTCAGAAGCTTTTTCAACCCGTGAAAGAACGTATTTGCGGTTAAACATACACGCGCCGCAGTGAATGATTAAATCGTAAGAGGATATATCGTCAGGAAAATTCGGTCCGCTTACAATATCGATTGTAAGATTTTCTCCTACCTTTTTACGAAGGAGTCTTGGGATTTGTTCTCTGCCAATGTCTTCAGTAAGAGGTACATGGGTACAGGCTTCTGCGATAAGTACCCTGGAATCTTCTTTTAAATTTTCAATGGCAGCAACGCTTTGGGTGAAATACTCTATATTTCCCTTATATCCTGCAAAAAGGACAGAAAAAGAAGTCAATTTGCTTTCTTTTGGTTTCTTCTCATAAACGGTCTTAAACACCTGGGAATCCGTAATAATAACATCAGGGGGCTGGGATAATGACGCTAAAGCTTTATCCAGTTGGTCAGTGGTTGTACTCAGTACCACACATTTTTTATCCAGCAATTCCCTTAAAGTTTGAACCTGAGGAAGAATGAGTCTACCCTTGGGGGCTTGAATATCCTGAGGCATTACCAGGAGCACCAGGTCGCCCCCTTTAACGATTCCGCCAGTAATTGTCTGAGCATCATAGTCCTCGGGAAGGTTTCTTAAGATAGCAGTGCGAATTTTTTCAATTCCTGATTTTTCTTTGGCACTTACTACAATGGGTGCGATACCGGTTTGCTGTTCTATATAGTTGCTGACTTCTTTGATATTATCGATTAAATCGGATTTATTCAGCACCGCAATGACTGGTATTCGTTTCTTTTTTAACATGTTAATCCATTCTTTTTCCATCTCTATGTCTCTGTCACCGTCAAGTACAACTAACGCAACATCAGTTTTATTTAGGGATTCCTTAGTCTTTTTGACTCTTAGTTCTCCAATTTCTCCTTCGTCGTCAAAACCGGCAGTATCAATAAAAACACAGGGGCCTATGCCGTATATTTCCATAGCTTTATATACGGGGTCAGTGGTCGTTCCTGCATAGTCAGAGACCAATGCTGTTTCAGTGCCGGTTATGGCATTTACTAATGAGGACTTGCCGCTATTTCGCTTTCCATAAATTCCAATATGCAGACGATTAGAGCGGGGGGTATTGTTTAGACTCATAACATTCTCCTTTCGGTTACTTTATGGGATGGAAATCTCCTCTGTCTACGACGAGTTCATATCCTATTTTCTTCATGCGATTTTGCAGACACATACGGCATTCAGCAGCTTCTTCTCCGGTACAGATTTTATTGTCATATAAAGAATATTTCTTTCTTACACCAACGGGAGAAAGATTGGGCATTACGACATTGGCACCGGCAAGGATTCCTTTTTCGCGGCCATTGGGATCTATGGTTCCAAGGGCAGTAGTAGCTGGAATCAAAGCATTTGGATTCATTAAACGAAGAATAGCAATCAGTACAAGGGTTAAATCCAGCTGTTCCGATGGAAAAGCAGCAAAAGGCGTATCTTTATGGGAAATAAAAGGACCGATGCCAATCATTTGAGGCCCAAAACTTTTGATAAACAACAAATCTTCCACCAGATTTTCTATGGTCTGATAGGGAGAGCCCACCATAAATCCTGTACCTACCTGATAGCCTATTTCCTTTAAGTCGTATAAGCATCTCTTTCTGTTTTCAGAACTTAAACTTGGAGGATGAAGCTTTGAATAATGGTCTGCGTTTGCTGTTTCGTGACGGAGCAGATAACGGTTTGCACCTGCTTTAAATAGTTCCAGATACTCTTTATAAGTTTTTTCGCCCAGAGAAAGGGTAATGGCGCAGTCTGGGTAAGTATTTCTTATGGTTGAAACAATATCAATCATTTCTTCATGGGAATACCATAAGTCCTCTCCGCCTTGCAGAACAAAGGTACGAAAACCTAGTCCATAGCCTTGTTCGCAGCAGGATAAAATCTCCTCTTTATTAAGACGGTATCTGTCGGCTTTTAAATTGCTTTTTCGAATTCCGCAGTAATAGCAGTCGTTCTTGCAATAATTTGTAAATTCGATTAATCCTCTAACATATATGCGATTGCCGAAAAATTCATCAGCCAAAGCTCTTGCCCTGGAAAATAAGTACTTTTTGTCTTTCTCTGTAACAGAGGTAAGCAGCGTTATTAATTCATCTTTTTGTAGAGTCTTTTCTTTATGTAGTTTGTCGATAAGGCTTTGCATTCGTTCCTTCCTTTCATTGACCGTCGAATGAGAGTTTAGAATAAACGGTTTTAGTACTTACATGAGGGAGCATACCAAGTTTTCCTGATAATGCACTGATTACATCATTAGGTGCATCCATCACGATGCTGATAATAGAAATATTGCGTTTGTGGTAGGGGATACCCATGCGTCCAATGATGTATTTTCCGTAGTCATGCAAAATGCTGTTTAATTTTTCAACAGAATCCGGATTTTCAACAATAATACCTACAACAGCTATTCTTGTTTCCATACCATTCACCTCAATCATTTATCTCATTTCATAGGAAATTCCTTCGGATTTCCTACAAAACAAAAATATCCTTGTACCAAAGGCACAAGGATAATAGTAAACAAACCCAATTCAATACATGAATTCGGCTGAATATTTATTATGCTAATGCCTTCACAATCGGGACGAACCCTCTTGTATCAGTACATAGATTTGTTAAAAAAAAGACAACTTCTGAAAGGACTAACCTTGCAGTAAGTCGTTATTTTTTATTATAAAGTATAATGACTATAATTGCAAGACGTATAATTTTTTATTTCAAACTTACAATTTCTAAGTTTTGTTCCTTAAGATAGTTTATGATTCTTGGCAAAGCATCAATAACCGCTTGAGATTCGTGAAGAAGGATGATAGAACCCGATATATCCGTATTTTTAATATGATTTACAATGGCATCTGCATCTTTGTTGCGCCAATCTTCCGGGTCATTATTCCAAAGGATGATTTTATATCCATACTGGTTTGCTAGATCTTTGACATTTTGATTCATAGCCCCATAAGGCGGTCTAAAAAGAGATAATTTCTCGCCTGTTAAACTTTCTATCAGCTGACTAGATTGTATAAGTTCCTTTTCTTGCTTTTCGTTCGAAAGAGTAGGAAGATTACTATGATTCATCGAATGAGTACCGATGGAATATCCATTGGAGTGAATGTACTTGACATGTTCAGGATACTTTTTAACATTAAGCCCAATAAAGAAAAATGTGCCCCCAATACCGTATTCCTTTAAGATATCCACGATTTCTTTGGAATATTTTGAAGGACCGTCATCAAAGGTAAGGGCGACATATCCTTCTGGAATATTATAAGATACAGGGTTGTCAAGTTCTACAAAAGGGAGCATGAATTGGTCCGGGATAATATTTTCCGCAAGCCTATCGTCTGTTGCAAATTCGTCCTTTACAATATTATCCTTTGCCATATCGTCTTCCACAAGGTGATCTTTTATCATATCATCCTTAGAGATACCATCTTTTGCTATATCATCATCTTTTACAATATCATGCTTCACAATACTGTCTTTTATAATATTATTTTTCACAATATCATCATCCTTCACAGTTCTATCCTTTACAACATTATCTTGTGCAGTATCCTCGATGATAATTTCCTCTTTTATAACAGAATCCTCGTTGTAAGACGGCTCTATATCTGTTTCTATAAATGTGGCTTGAGTGTATAATTTTCTGTCAGGTTTAATTTTACCTATTAAATATCCTTGACTAGAGCAGCTAAATAGGGTGATAAAAAGAATGCTAAAAAACGTAACGGTTGTTCTTGTATATGAAAGACAATATTTCCTGATCGGAGCAGCGTGGGTTATATTTTTTTGTTCTATATCCTTAAAATCTTTCTTATTCGATGAAAAAGGATGAGTAAAGATAAAGTCTAGTTGCTCTAGATCATGAATATGTTGGAGATTCTTAATAGCATTTAGTTTATTGATATACTCTTCCGAACAAGGAAAGCATATTTGTTCACTTTGTTCCCTGTAAGTTTGTATTAATACGCCTATATGCTGTTTTTTAGTCTCATTCCATATGGTGTTAAAAGAGATTCTGTATTTATACCTTCCCCAAAAATTTGTAATATTTATCAAATTTATAAATGTATATTCATCAATCTCCAAATATACCTCTATATCCTGTTCAAAGGATATTCTAATATGTAGAAAATATTTTTCATCCTTCTTTTTTACTGCTACTAGCTCAAGTAATTTTCCGTGATAGACTGACATGATTGCCCCCCTTGTAATAGGTATCCATACTTTTTAATAATATTTATTCTTGAGCGGATGAATTAGAAGCAGTATTTTTTGTTAAGAAGGAGAAAGACATTCTTTCAGTAAAGTCATTAATGGTTTGTAATAACTCTGTTTTCTCCTGAATAATCTTCTGATATTGCTGTTCTAATTGCTGCTTTTCGATTTCTAAATTTCTAATTTTTTCTTCTAGATCATTAATTTTTGTCATACTTTGATATTCTTTATAATCTTCAAGAAGTTGTTCATAGCTCATTTGTTTGCTTGTAAGGATGTCTTCCAATGAACGAATTTCTTTATTCTTTTCTTGTAAAAGCTGTTCTTTCTTTAACTGATCTTGCTTTAAACGGTTGATGGATTCATTTGCATTATGTAGTTGTTCTTCCAAAGCTTTATTTTTATAAAGCATTAATTGACGGTCTTTTAGCAGATTTTCAAGAGAAACAATTAAATCTAATACGATTTTATCCTGAGTATCTTTTGAGAATAATTCAGTGTTGTTTTGTGGTTCTGTTTGCTCGATTTCTTCAGACAATTCAACTGAGGATTGAGGTTCCACTGTGGTGGGTTCCGTTTGAACTTGGCTAGAGCGAATATTTTTAAGCCAAGTAAGTCCTTTTTTTTCGCCTTTTTCATGTGGCACGATATCAACTCCCATATCAGTTTATAGTATTAAGGATTTTTCTCTATATTATAACATTTTGCACGGTTGAGAAATGTTTTAAATACAAAAATAGCAAAAAAGTCCTAGTATAAGACAACTTTTTTGTCAAGGTCTCTCTATCCACAAAAATATATTAGCTGTGGGATTTTCTAAATCGCAGATTTATTATATGATAATAATTGACAATAATTATAGAAACAATTATCATAATAATTAAGTATATTATGTAAAAAAATACTTAAGATGGTGTTAATAATTTAACAAAATCTTATAATGTTGCAGGGTGTGATTATGAGAAGCAATGTGTTAATGAAAGAACCAGTTTATGAACCTTACAGCCGATTTAATTTTAGCAGTAACGTTTACAGTACAGTTATTGTATTTACCCTCATTTTAGGCGGCCTTTATTACATGAGCATTCAGAATTACTTGTTCTTTCACAGCATTGTTGAGTTAATATGCATTACGATTGGCGCTGTTATTGCCATTATGGCTGTTAATACCTATCCTTTTGAAACTCAGGCAGGGCTTCTTATTTTAGGAATAGCTTATGGAGTTGTTTCAATTTTTGACGCAATTCATATGCTTTCTTATAAAGGAATGTCGGTATTAGCAGGACATTGCAGTACGAATTTACCTGTGCAGATGTGGGTTATTGCAAGATATATAGAAGGGATATCTATTTTTGCGGCCATTCTTTTGTTCAAAAAACAGATACAATTAAAGAAAGTGTTATGGATTTATTATGCAGTGTCTGCTTTCTTATTGTTTTCTACCTTTATATGGGATATTTTCCCTGAGTGTTGTGCAGAAGGTGTAAGGCCTACTGCTTTTGCAGTGATCAGTGAGTATATTATATCGATTGTGTTAATTATTTCACTTATTGTTATTCTTAGAAAAAAGAAATATTTTTCCGATAGAATATTTTATTTCTTTGTAGTATCTATATGTTTCACTATTGTTTCTGAACTGTTAATAAGTTTTTGTATTGATATGGGTGAGGTGTTCAGTGTGTTTGCCCATTATTTTAAACTCGTTTCGTTTTATTTTCTTTATAAGGCATTTATAGAGTTTGATTTAAAAGCTCCGCATAGAAATCTGCAAAAAAGCGAAAAGTTATACCGAATTTTATTTGATACAATTCCTACGGGAGTTATTATTCACTTTAATGAAAAAATACAGATAGCCAATAACGCTTTTATTCATTTAGCAGGAGAAGCATCCAAAGAACGGGTACTGAAAACACCGATCTGGGATTACTTTGATGTAGAAAAAAGAGAATCTTTCCGTAAAGTTATAGAACAGGTGAAAACGCAAAATACCGACATAGTGTTTGAAGAAAAACTCATGCGAAACGATGGAAATTTTCTTGATGTAGTGGTTAATATTACACCTTATACCTATGAAAGTGAACCGGCGGTATTAATCACGATAAAAGATATTACATCAACCAAACAAGTAGAATTTTTTAAATGCCAGATCGAAGAAACAACAGCTTATCAAAAACTCCAAAGAGATTTCTTTTCCAACTTGTCCCATGAACTCAAAACGCCTGTCAACTTGATTTTCAGTACAGTTCAGCTTTTGGAAACACATTTTAAAGATGCTTTATTAGAAAACGAAAAAATGAAACGATATATGCGGATTTTAAGGCAGAATTGCTATCGTATGCTGCGGCTTATCAATAACCTCATCGATGTAACCAAGATGGATTCGGGTTATTTTAAATTAAATCTTAAGAATTATAATATTGTTAATGTCATAGAAGACATTGTCTTATCCACTGCAGAATACATGGACAGCAAAGGCATTTCCCTACTTTTTGATACGGATGTTGAAGAAAAGATTATGTCTGTCGATGTGAATATGATAGAAAGAATTATCCTGAATCTTCTTTCCAATGCAATCAAATTTACCGACAGAGGCGGGGAAATAACGGTTAAGATAGAAGATGGAGAAGACTACATTACGATTATTGTAAAAGATACAGGCATCGGAATTCCAAAAGAGTATCAGAAAATCATATTTGACAGGTTTGGGCAAGTGGATAAAATGAAATCAAGAAACAGGCAGGGCAGCGGCTTAGGTTTGTCACTGGTACAATCCCTGGTAGAATTGCATGGAGGAACCATATCTGTCCAAAGTGAATACAATCAAGGCAGTGAATTTATTATTAAACTTCCTGTTAAAGTTCTTCCTGAAGAAGAATATCCCGTTATCCTAAAAGATGAAGAAGTGGATAAATATGTTGAGATGATGCATATTGAGTTTTCAGACATATATTGTTAAAATTTAGAAGGGCTACACTTGAATATAATTATATAAAGCACTTTCTGTCAATTTTCTGCCAGAAGGTGTTTTTTTGTGGGGAATAAGGAATAAGCCGATGTAGATGTGAGTTTTGCGGTATTAGCAATCAAGTTCAAAACAGATTGCACCATGAAAAAGATAGGTTATAATATTAATGAAATAAATTAGCATGAGAAAAGTAACGTATAAACAGTTGACACACTATTTGGAGGTGAGTGCTTGAAGATTTTACTCGTTGAAGATGATCGAACAATTGCCAGTGGCTTAGAATACTCCTTGGACCAAGAAGGCTATCATACAGTTCTTTGCTATGATGTTACATCTGCAAAAAGGGCTTTAATGGAGAATGAATTTGATTTATGTCTCCTTGATGTATCTCTGCCTGATGGAAGTGGGTATGAATTATGTAAGATAGCAAGGGAAAAATGGGATATTCCCATTATATTTTTGACGGCTTGTGATGATGAAGTCAATGTGGTGATGGGACTTGATATGGGAGCAGATGATTATATCACAAAGCCCTTTCGTATCAGAGAACTTATTTCTCGTATCAAATCAGTGCTCAGAAGATATCAAAAGGGCATAAAATCAAAACATATTCTCGAACTGGGGGATATACGGATTAATACTCTTGATGCAAAGGTATATAAAAATGGAAAGGAAGTAAATCTTACGCCTTTAGAATATCGCCTGCTATTAACTTTTGCTAATAATGAAGGACAAATTCTGTCACGAAGTCAGCTCTTAGAAGGGATTTGGGATGTTGCCGGTGATTTTGTTAATGATAATACTTTAACTGTGTATATAAAGCGGATTCGAGAAAAGATAGAAGATGATCCTCAAAATCCAATGATTATCAAGACAATTCGTGGCCTTGGATATAAGGTGGGTGATTGATATGCTTCGCAATAGAGAAATTCAACATTTTGCAATCCTTATGTTCCTTATATTCGCTGCTGGAAGTACTTTTATTTTTATTCTAAACCCAATTGCTGGAATCATATCCGTGATAACTTTTTTACTCATTATGGGATGTAGTTTTTTCTATACGTTTAGGAGATATGAAGAAATAAAAAAGCTCTCTAATTATTTAAGGATGCTTTCCAATGGGGATCACGCATTGGATATTCGTGATAACAGGGAGGGAGAGCTTAGTATTCTTAAAAATGAAATATACAAGGTAACCCTTATGCTCTCGAAACAAGGAGAACTTCTTAAAAAGGAAAAGGAGCAATTAGCCGATGCCCTCTCTGATATTTCTCATCAGCTTAAAACTCCGCTGACCTCTATGACTGTTATGACAGATTTATTAAGTAATGACAACTTAACAAAAGAAAAAAGAATTGAATTTACTAAAAATATTGAAGCGCAGCTGGAGCGGATGGAATGGCTTTTAACTTCTTTACTGAAACTCTCTAAAATTGATGCTGGAACAGTAACCTTTAAAAAGAATAAAGTATTGGTCTCTCAGCTGATTCAGAAAGCAATCAATCCTCTCTTAATTCCAATGGAAATTAAAGAACAAAAGCTCATTGTCGAAGGTGATGAGAAGACATCTTTTACAGGAGATATGAATTGGAGCGTTGAGGCAATCATTAATATTGTAAAAAACTGTATAGAGCATACGCCTAAAGGGGGGACAATCTCTATCACATTCCATGAAAATCCTTTGTATACGGAAATTAAAATTTCAGATAATGGAATTGGTATAGAGAAGGAAGACCTCCCTTATGTTTTTAAACGATTCTATAAAGGAAAGAATGCCAGCAAAGACAGTGTAGGCATAGGTCTTGCCATGGCAAAAAGTATAATAAGCAATCAAAATGGAGATATCAATGTTACAAGTCAGAAAAATCAAGGTACTGAATTTAGCATGAAATTTTATAAAAATATAAGTGACTAAATTGTAATATTAAAGTCACTGCAAAGTCATCTAAGGCAGATATACTAAAGTCACAATAAGAATTCTGGAGGTTGTAGCATGGAAATATTAAAAGTTGAACATCTTTCTAAAATTTATGGTAGTGGCGAAACAGCAGTTAAAGCCTTAAATGACGTTTCTTTCTCAGTAGAAAAAGGAGAATTTGTTGCCATTATAGGACCGTCTGGTTCCGGGAAATCCACTTTATTACACATGCTTGGAGGTGTGGATATACCTACTGAGGGTAAAGTGTTTATAGATGGCACAGATATATACAGTTTGGATGAAACTCAGCTGGCGATTTTTAGGCGCAGACAGATTGGTCTTATCTATCAATTTTATAATCTTATCCCTGTGCTTAATGTGGAAGAAAACATCACCTTGCCTTTGCTGCTTGACGGTCATCAGGTCGATTCTGAGCAGTTTCGAAATATAGTAAAAATACTTGGTCTGGAAAACAGACTCCATCATTTGCCCAATCAACTTTCCGGCGGTCAGTAGCAAAGAGTATCCATAGGAAGAGCCCTTATTAATAATCCTGCTTTGATGCTGGCAGATGAGCCCACAGGAAATCTTGACAGTAAAAATAGTCATGAGATTATTGATCTTTTAAAAATGTTCAATAAGACTTTTCAGCAAACGCTTATTATCATTACCCATGATGAACGGATTGCATTACAGGCTGATAGAATCATAGCTATAGAAGATGGGAAGATTACCAAAAACGAGGTGATTCGCCCATGAATATAGTTAATAAGTTAACTTTAAGACAACTCAAATTAAATAAAAAAAGAACCCTCGTTACCATTATAGGGTCCATTATCTCAGTAGCAATGGTTACAGCAGTAGCTACCTTAGGAATTTCATTTATGGATTTGATGAGGAGACAAAACATAGCCGATCAAGGAGAATGGCATGTTGTTTATAATAATGTGAATAAAACACAAGTGGAAGCGATTAAAAATGATGCCGAAACAAAAGATTTGATTTTAGAGAGGGTTTTAGGCTATGCCCCCATAAATAGCCAAAACTTGAACAAGCCCTATTTATTTCTTATGGAATATAACAAAGAAGGTTTTGATAAATTTCCAATAGAACTTTTGGAAGGAAGATTTCCAGAAAAAGAAGATGAAATCGTCATCTCTGAAGCCATATTATCCAATGCAAAACTTCAGTATAAGATAGGAGATGTCATTACTCTTGATATTGGAGAGAGACATTATACCAGTGAAGAAGGAGAAGAGCAAATTCTATCGCAGAACGAGCCTTTACAAAAAACTTCAGAGGGAATTCAAGAAACATTAATAAGCGATATTACAAAGACTTATACCATTGTAGGCATGATCAGTAGGCCCACTTGGGAACCTACCTGGTCTCCGGGATATACGGCATTATCTTATATGGATGAAAAAACGATAACATCTGAGAACACTGTAAATGCTGCAGTTGTTTTACAGCATGTTAATGATTCACTATTTGAATATGGAGAAGAGTTGGCAGAAAAAAATGGCATAGAGAAAGTAGAATTTAATCATTCTTTATTAAGATACTACGGAGCGATAAAAGACAATCAATTAAGGAATATGCTTTTTTATTTGTCTGCCATTATTATGATCATTATTGTGATTGGCTCTGTTTCATTAATATACAATGCTTTTGCAATTTCAGTTTCGGAACGATCGAGATATCTAGGTATGTTATCCAGTGTAGGTGCTACAAAAAAACAAAAACGAGATTCTGTATTCTTTGAAGGGACTGTGATTGGAATAATCAGTATTCCCATTGGGATTATTGCAGGCCTTGTAGGAATCGGAATTACATTCATTTGTATTAATCCGATTATCAAAGGCGCTCTGGGTGTAACTGAAAATTTCAGGTTGGTCGTATTGCCTTCTTCTATTTTAGTTGCGGTACTTATATCTGCCCTTACTATCTTTATTTCAACTTATATCCCTGCCCGAAGAGCTTCGAACATATCTGCCATAGATGCTATTCGTCAAGTAGTAGATGTAAAATTGACCAGTAAAGAGGTAAAAACATCAAGATTAACTCGAAAGATTTTTGGGATTGAGGGAGATATAGGCCTTAAGAACTTAAAAAGAAACAAAAGAAGATACCAGGCAACAGTTTTTTCGCTGATCATTAGCATGGTTTTATTTTTAGTAGTGTCCGCTTTTACAGCAGTGTTAAAGAAATCCATCGTGCTTAGTCAAGACGGAATAAACTATGATATTCAAGTGTCGATTGAAAGTGAGAATGAAGAAGAACAGGAATCTATTATTAAAAAAATAAATTTGTTGGAGCATATAACGGAGTCAACCCATATTGAGCGTTTCGAGGTACAAACTTGGGTAGAAGAAGAATATATAGCGGATTATTTAAAAGGTGAGCATGAAGACATAATGAAAAATGACAAGTACCCTTATTCTATATCTGTTAATGTATTGGATGATGAATCTTTAGAAGTTTATGCGAAAGAGGTAGGAATAAACTTTAAGCGCCTAAAAGACACAGAGAATCCTGGGGTAATCATTATTGATACAGTAAAATATAAAGACACGGAAGAAGACAAATATATTGAAACTAAAGCGATTAAAACCCGTGAGGGAGAAAAACTGGATCTAAACTATTATGATTGGGAAAATGAGAAGGAGATACCTTTAGAATCTGTAGAAATCCTTGCGCTTACAGATAAATCGCCTAGCGGTGTTTTCTCCCAAAGAATTTATTCAGGATTCAATATGATTTTATCTAAAGATGTCTATGAAAAGATTAAAAATAATGCTCCGATAATCAATAAAGATGCCTACAGCTTGCTCTATATAAAAAGTGATATGCCTCTAAAGCTTCAGGAAGACATTGAAGCTATACAAAATAATGAAAATCAAAATAATATTTATTTGTATAATTTCTTTCTGGCCAGACAAAGAGAAGAACAAATGATTCTTTTAATGTCGGTGTTCACGTATGCGTTTATTATACTCATCACTGCCATTTGTATTGCCAATATTTTTAATACCGTATCGACCAGTATTGCACTTAGGAAAAGAGAATTTGCAATGCTCAAATCTGTTGGTATGACGCCGAAAAGTTTTAATAAAATGATTTATTATGAAAGTATTTTTTATGGTTTAAAAGCTCTGTTATACGGAATGCCCATAAGTTTTGCCGTTATGTACCTATTGCACCGAACATTGATGATAAAATTTAGTTTTGAATTTTTTATTCCATGGACCAATGTAGGTATAGCCATAGGAGCTGTGTTTATCATAGTAAGTACGGCGATGTTTTATTCCAGCAAAAAAGTAAAAAAAGAAAATATTATAGATGTGTTAAAGCAAGATATCGCTTAATACAAAGTACACTTATCCTAATCTATTTAGAGCAAAACTCTATTTGGATTAGGATTTTTTTAAGAAATTTAAATGTGCAACATATAATAATAATAAAGATTCTTGACGTGCTTACATAAAAGCTTTTATGAATGTGGAATACTTAAAGTAAAATGATATTTTAAGCAGAAAGGAAGAGGTGCTGTGCAAAGATCTAGAACAGGATGGATTGTGTTAGGGATTGTATTAATCGTTTTACTGATTATAGGGTCTAGTGTCATTGGCAGTTATAATAGTTTGGCAGCAGCCAGTGAAAATATTGACAGCAAATGGAGTCAGGTAGAAAACAATCTTCAAAGAAGGGC
>Ga0116169_1001734_pt1 | contig 17168 bp, 13 predicted proteins | sample AD_UKC130_MetaG_FD_89796 | JGI IMG/M metagenome (GOLD analysis project Ga0116169, IMG submission 89796) | Active sludge microbial communities of municipal wastewater-treating anaerobic digesters from Canada - AD_UKC130_MetaG | ecosystem: Engineered > Bioreactor > Anaerobic > Digestate | place...
CGCACCGGCAAGAAGTATAAGGCGGCGGTTAACGAAGAGAAGTGCTGGGGCTGCGGGCTTTGCGTCCTGACCTGCGAGCCCGGGGCCATCAGGCTGAAAGCGGTACGCCCTCCGGAATATATTCCCGAGGCGGCGGGATAATGCAGAGGAGTTCGGAGTCGGTTTCGTAAAAAGCAAAAGATTGGCAAGGGCGGCATGGGAGGGCATGGCCATTATCAGAGGGAAGCAAGAAATGGGGCAGTATGCCGGGGCGGGCGCCGGGACCGCCCCGGCCGGCATTTAAAACCAGAAGGTGAGCCAGTATTTTTCGAAGGCCAGCTTGGCCCAATAGGCGAGGCGGGTGGGCCGGAACTGAATTATTAAAGGCTGCGGTTCCTTGTAGTAGTGAATCGTAGAATAGCCGGCTCGACCGAACCCGGTAAGCATGATTCAGAGACCTTTCCCGGTAAAGCGGTGGTGCGGCTTTTTCCCGGAGAGCAGCAGGGCGATGTTCCGGGCCGCCACTTCCGCCTGGTAGTGGGCGAAGATTCCCGACTTGGGGGCCCAGGTCTGCATCACCGGGAGCCGGATCGCCGTGGCGTCGCCCACGGCGAAGATGTTCTCCGCCCTGGTAGCCAGGGTATGGGGGTCCACTTCGATCCAGCCGCCCTCCCCCGTTAATCCTGAGCTCCCCAGGGCCGAGGGGCCCCGGTGGGGCGGGACCCCGATGAAAAGATCCCCTTCCACTTCCCCCTGGTCCAGCTTCAACCGGCCGTTTTCCAGGGAGAGAACCTTGGCTTCCGTGGTCAGTTTAATGTACCGCCGGGCCATATCCCGGCGCAGGCGGGCGCCCACCAGGGGCCCCGCCAGGGGCTCGGGAGATCTCTCCGGCGTAATCAGGGAGAGCTCGGTGCGATGGCGGAGGCCCTTCTTGCGAAGGTATTCATCCAGGAGAAAAGCAATCTCGTACGTCGCCGAGGGGCAGACAAAGGGAATGCTGGAGATGAAGATGACAATCCGGCTGCCGCTGAATTGCTGCAGCCGCCGGCTAAGCCGGGAGGCCCCCGAGAGGCTATAAACGTTGTAAGCCCCCTCCTGAAAGCCGGGGAGGTTCTCCGGGCGGTGCTCCGCCCCCAGGGAGATGATCAGGTAGTCGTAGTTGATGGTCCCCCGGTCGGTTTCCACCTGGGACCGGGCCGGGTTTACGCTCCTTACCTCCGCCTGCCAAAAGTCGATTCCTTTTCTGGCCAAGCGGCTCAACTTCCTGGTCAATTGTTGGGGCCGGCGCTGGTTGACCAGGAGAAAAGGGATGGGGGAGTAGAACTCATGGTTTTCCTTGCGGTCCACCAGGACCACCCGGTGTTCCCGGCCCAGGGTTTTGCGCAGCACGTTGGCGGCCACCACCCCGCCCGTGCCACCGCCCAGGATCAGCACCGTCTTCCCCAAAAAATCACCCCTGACAAGCTGCTTTACTCATAGCATCTGCAGGGGTTGAAAATAAATGCAAATGCAAGGCAAATATTTATCTTTCCCGCTTAGAGCTGCCGAACCAGGTCGAAGCCCTCCCGGATGGCCTCGGTAAATTTCCGGGGGCTATGGGCGTCGCCGATGATATGCAGTTCGGGGACTTTCCCCCCTAGCTCCTCCGCCAGGTCCCGGACGGGGACGGCGCCCACGGCCAGGACCACCGTGTCGGCGGGCAGCACCATGGTATTCCCTTCTTTTTCCACGTGCACTCCCTGGGCGTCCACCTGGAGCACCCGGGCTTGCGTCATTACGTTTACCCCGAGGCGCTGGAGATGTTTCATGATCACCCAGCGGGTGCTGATGCCGATATCCCGGCCGATCTTCGCCTCCATCTCCACCAGGGTGACCTCCTTGGTGCCGCGGTTGACCAGCTCCCGGATGGTTTCAAAGCTTTCCGCCTCGTTTTCAATCAGGAATTTGACCACTTCCGCCTTCAAGGTGCCCGTCTCGGCCAGGGCCACGGCGGTTTCGCAGCCCACGGCGCCTCCCCCGATGACCACGATCCTGCTCCCGGTGGGGGCTCCGGCCAGGGCTTCCCGGGCGGTGATCACCTGGAGGCCGGGCTGGATGGGGAAGGGAGCGGGGGCGGGGCGGGAACCGGTGGCCAGGACCACCACGTCGGGATTGAAGGCGGCCACCTTCTCCGCGGTGGCCTCCTGGCCCAGGACCACTTCCACCCCTTCTTCGGCCAGGCTATGGGTATAATAGTCCACCAGGTTGATAAATTCCCGCTTCCCCGGGGGGACGGTGGCGTAGTGCAGCTGCCCCCCCAGGCGGGAATCCTTCTCCCAGAGGGTTACCCGGTGGCCCCGGGAGGCGGCCGCGCGGGCGGCCTCCATGCCGGCGGGGCCTCCCCCGATGACCAAAACTTTCCGAGGACTGGCCGCCGGCTTAATTTCGATCTCGTGCTCCCGCCCGGCCATAGGGTTGATGGCGCAGAACACCTCCTGCAGGGAGAAGACCATATCCATGCATCCCTGGTTGCAGGCGATACAGCGCCTGATGGCGGCCTGGCGCCCTTCCTTGACTTTGTTGGGGAATTCGGGATCGGCCAGCAGCTGGCGGCCCAGGTTGACCAAGTCCGCCTGGCCGCTTCTAAGGATCTCTTCCGCCACCCGGGCATCGTTAATCCGGTTGCTGGCGATCACGGGAACGCTTACGGCGGACTTGATCCCGTAGGCCAGGTAGGAGAAGCCTCCCCGGGGGAGTTCCCCGGTGATCTGGGGCACCCGGCTCTCATGCCAGCCCCCGGTGACGTTAAAGCAGTCGACCCCGGCCTTCTCCAGTTCCCGGGCGAAGAGGGCCGCCTCCCGGTTGGTGTTGCTGCCCGGGACAAAGTCGTTGCCGGAGAGGCGGACGATAATGGGGAAGTCGGGGCCCACTCTTTCTCTTACCTTCCTGACCACTTCCACGCCGAAGCGGCAGCGGTTTTCCCAGGAGCCGCCGTACTGGTCCGTGCGCAGGTTGGTCAGGGGGGAGAGGAACTGGCAGATCAGGTAGCCGGCGCTGGCGATAATCTCCACGGCGTCAAAGCCGGCCTCCCGGGCCCGGCGGGCGGCGGCGGCGAAGCTCTCCTGGACCATCTGGATATCCTCCAGGGTCATCTCTCGGGGCTCCTCCCGGGTAAGGCGGGAGGCCACGGGGGAGGGGGCCAGAGCCGGCTTTCCGGTGAGCATGGAGAAGGTGTAGCGGCCGGCCTGGTAGAGCTGGGCGCAGATCCTGGCCCCGGCGTTCTTTACCGCCGCCGTCAGCTTCTGCAAGCCCTCCAGGTAGCGGTCGTCGTGCAGGCCGATCATGTTGGGCCCCAGGCCGACGGTGTCGATGGAGCAGCCGCCCACGGTAATCATGGCGGCGCCGCCCCGGGCCCTGGTTTCGTAGTAGCGGATCAGCTTCTCGTTGACGTAGCCCTCCGGGGTGTAGGCGTGGTGAAGGGCCGGCATGCAGATCCGGTTTTTCAGCTGGAGCCGGCCGATCTGAATGGGCTCAAAAAGCAGCATATCTTCATGTTCTCCTTTCCCATGGACAAAGAAGTTTTGGCAACATTTAGACTTATTCTCCGCGCCGGAGCCGATTGCCTGCCCGTCATAATATTTTTTCAAGACAGCAATATTAATCTAGTAAAATATAGTTAACTATGCTACATATTTAGTCAAATGTGTGGTAAAATAAGGGAGATCACCTGTGGATGAAAAAGGAGGCCCTTATGAGCAGCAATCCTCTTCATCTTCTAATGAATCCCAAATCCATCGCCGTGGCAGGAGCCAGCAACAACCCCATGAAAATGGGGACCTTGCAGGCTCTGAGCATCATCAAGGACGGTTACCAGGGGAAATTCTATCCCCTTCACCCCCGGGAGCGGGAGGTCCTGGGGCACCGGGCCTACGCCTCGGTGTTTGACCTGCCCGAGGCGCCGGACCTGGCCCTCTTTATTGTCCCGGCCCGGCAGGTAGTGCCCCTCCTGGAGGACTTTGGGAAGATCGGCACCCGGCGGGCGGTGATTATCAGCGCCGGCTTCCGGGAGACGGGTCCGGAGGGCCGCCAGCTGGAAGAAGAGTTGAAGGAGACGGCCAGGCGCTACGGAATTCGCTTCCTGGGTCCCAACTGCATGGGAATGCTCAACACCCGGATCTCCCTGAACGTAACCGTTATGGCCTACCGGGTCCCCCCCGGGAAGCTGGGGATCGCCTCCCAGAGCGGAACCTATATCACCCAGACCCTGCCTTATCTGCGCGAGCGGGGCATCCGCCTGAGCAAGGCCATCAGCGTCGGCAACGAAGCCGATATCGATATCGTCGACGCCCTGGAGTACCTGGGGGAGGACGAGGATACCAGGGCCATCTCTCTCTACATAGAAGGGATCAAGGATCCCCGCCGCTTTATCGAGAGCGCCCGCAGGATTACGCCCCACAAGCCGGTCCTGGCCCAGTACGTGGGGGGAACGGAGGCGGGAGCCCGGGCCGGCCGGAGCCATACCGGGGCCATGGCCGGTCCCGATTACCTGTACGAAGGGCTCTTCAAGCAGGCGGGGGTCATCCGGGTCTCCTCGGTGGAGGAACTCTATGCTTTTGGATGGGCCCTGGCTACCCAGCCCCCCCTGCGGGGCCGGCGCATCGCCGTGATCACCAATTCCGGCGGCCCCGGGACCGCCATGTCCCATACCCTGGATGCCGGCGGGCTGGAGGTGCCCCCCTTTTCCCCGGGGCTCCAGGAGCAGATCCGGGCCCATATACCGCCCCATGCCGCCAGCTCCAACCCCGTGGACCTGACCTTCCACATGGAGACGGAGATATTGAGCGAAACCATTCCGGAGCTGATTATGAAGAGCGGGGAGGTGGACGGAGTGGTGCTGCACGGGGCCATGGGGCACGGCTTTATGCGGGCCGTTTTCCCCCATATTCAGGAGATGATGGGGGGGATGGAGCTGGAGCAGTTCCTGGAAAGCATCCAGCAGCCGGATCTGGCCCGCTCCGTGGAGCTGCCCCGCCGGTACAACCTGCCCCTGATCGTTTCCTCCTTCCTCGGCCGGAGCGACAACTATAACCTGGCCTACCAGGAGCACGATATTCCCGTCCTGGACAGCCCGGAAAAGGCGGCCCGGGCCATGGTGGCCCTCCTGAGGCACAAGGAGATCCGGGAGCGGGAAAGGGACGACCTGCCGCCCCTGCCGGCGGTCTCTCCCCGGGCTGCTGAGCTCATCAACCGCTTCCTGGAGCAGGGACGGTTGACCCTGGACGAGTACAGCTCCAAGCAGGTTCTTGCCGCGTACGGCATCCCGGTGCCCCGGGAGCAGCTGGCGGAGACGGAGGCGGAGGCGGTGGAGGCGGCGAAAGCCATCGGCTTCCCGGTGGTTTTAAAGGGCTGCTCCCCGGAGATAATCCACAAGACGGAGCGGAACCTGGTGCATTTGGGCCTGCAGGATTCCGCGGCAGTAAGCGCGGCTTTCCACCGGATCCAGGAAGCGGCGGGGAGCCCCATCCCCGTCCTGGTAGCGGAAACCGTCTCCGGGCGGCGGGAACTCATGGCCGGCGCCCTGCGCCACCCCGGCTTCGGTCCCTGCGTCCTGCTGGGGCTGGGGGGGATCTTTACCGAGGCGCTCCGGGACAACACTTTCCGGCTGGCTCCTTTAAGGTTCTCCGAAGCCCTGGAGATGTGCCGGGATCTGCGCGGTCGAGGGATCCTGGAGGCGGTCCGGGGGATGCCCCGGGTGGACACAGGACGCCTGGCGGTTATCCTGCAGATCCTGGGCCAGGTCATGCTGCTGCACCCCCAGATCGCAGAGATCGACTTGAACCCCATCCTGATCAGCGGCTCCCGCCCCGTAGCCGTGGACGCCCTCCTGGTCCTGGAGAGCCGGGGGAGGGAGGAGGAGAAAGGCGGTTAAGGGAAGGAATATAAAAGGCAATATTCCATATTATTATACTGATGCAGAAAAAAGGGCGGACTGGCGACCGCCCTGACAGTATATTGGCAATTGACTAAATTATATCGTAAATTGTATGATCAATTTTGAAAATAGGACCTGCTCCGGCAGGAGAAAGGAGTAAGGCTAATCCATGTCCGAGATCCGTTTTGATGGCACGGCGGTCATAACGGGAGCGGGAGGAGGCTTGGGACGGGCTTACGCCCTGCTGCTGGCTTCCCGGGGGGCCAAGGTGGTGGTCAACGACCTGGGGGGCACCTTTGACGGCGTCGGCTCCGATACTGCGGCGGCCCAGAAGGTGGTGGACGAAATCAAGGCCCTGGGAGGCGAGGCCGTCGCCAACTTTGACAGCGTCTCCCAGTGGGAGAGCGCCGTAAAAATCATCCAGACGGCCGTTGATCATTACGGCAAGATCGATATTTTAATCAACAATGCCGGGATTCTCCGGGACAAGAGCCTGATGAAGATGGAGATCGAGGATTACCTGAAGGTGATGGCGGTACACCTCAACGGGACCTTTTTCTGCACCAAGGCGGCTTTTGCCGAAATGCGCAAGCAGAACTACGGCCGCATCGTCTCCACCGCCTCGGCCGCCGGGGTGTACGGCAACTTTGGCCAGACCAATTACGGGGCGGCCAAGATGGGGATTGTCGGCTTGATGAACTGCGTCAAGCAGGAAGGGGCCCGCTACGGCATCCTGGCCAATACCATCGTCCCCACGGCGGGAACCAGGCTTACCGCCACCGTGATGCCTCCCGATGTGGTGGAGAAGGTCAAGCCCGAGTACGTGGCCCCTCTGGTGGCCTGGCTCTGCTCGGAGCAGTGCGACGTCAGCGGCAACATCTTTACCGCCGGGGGCGGCTACTTCAGCCGGGCCGCCGTGGTGGAAGGGCCGGGGGTCTTCTTTGATCCCAGCCGGGAGATCACCGTGGAGATGGTAGTGGAGAAGCTGGACCAGATCAAGAGCCTGGAAGGCGGCCGAGAGTTCGGCAGCGCTCTGGAGCAGACCGGCTACGCCCTCTCCAAGCTGGTCTCCATCTAATCAAGGGAGGAGGACCGGATAAAATGCCGATCGATTTGAAAGTTGTGGGGCGGGAGCTACCCCCGCTGGACTATACTTATACCGCCAGGGAGGTAATGCTTTACGCCCTGGGGGTGGGCGCCGGCAGCGACCCCGAGGATCTGAAGTTTGTCTACGAGAACGGGCTGGAGGTCCTGCCTACCTTCGGCGTCATCCCTCCTTTTCCCGCCCTCATGGGGATCGTGGGCATGGAGGGCTTGGATTTCAGCCTGGCCGCTCTGCTGCACGGGGAGCAGTACCTGGAGGTGCGCAAGCACCCCATACCCGTGGAGGGGAAGCTGACCTCGAAACCCCGGATCGCCAACATCTACGACAAGGGGAAAGGGGCCCTCATCGAGCTGGAAGTGGACACCGTGGACGAGAAGGGCGAGGTGCTCTTTTTTAACCGCTTCGGGGTCTTTATTCGCGGCGAGGGGGGATTTGGCGGGGAAAAAGGGCCCGAGCCCGGCAACGAGCCTCCCCAGCGCGCTCCCGACCGGGTGGTGGAGATGAAGACCCTGCCTCAGCAGGCCTTGATTTACCGGCTGTCGGGGGACTACAACCCCCTGCACGCCGACCCGGCCTTTGCCGCCATGGCCCGCTTTGAGAAGCCCATTTTGCACGGCCTCTGCACCTTCGGCTTCGCCGCCCGGGCGGTGCTGAAGGAATACGCCGGGAACGACCCCGCCCGCTTCCGGGCCGTCAAGGTGCGCTTCTCCCGCCACGTCTTCCCCGGAGAGACCATCGTCACCGAGATGTGGCAGGGGCAGGACCGGGTCATTTTCCAGTCAAAAACCGCGGAGAGGGGAGAGTACTGCATTACCAACGCCGCGGTGTGGCTGCAGTAGAAAGCAGCGGGAGAAGTAAAAAGCAGTCCCGCCGGCTAGTCCGCCTTATACTCCAGGCCGTATCTGAATGCGGCCTGGTTTATTTCCAGCAGGCGGGGAGGAACGGTCTCCCGGATTACCTCTTCCCAGCACTCCCGGGGGAAGGGAAGCAGGGGGCAAAGGATCCCCAGCAGGATCATGTTCAAGACCCGCGGGTTCCGGCGAAGGGGCTCCGCCTGCCCCGTATCCAGGACAATGGTGCGGTGGGCGGCCTTCTTGATCTGCTCCAGGGCATCGGCGGGGTATTCCTCCCGGCCGGTAAGGACGGGGAGGGGCTCCATAACCAGGTCGGCGGTGATTACCGTCCCCCGGGAGGAGAGATAGGGCAGCCAGCGCAGGGCCTCCAACTGCTCGAAGGAGAGAAGGAAGTCGGCATCGCCCAGGGGAATCAGGGGGGAATAGACCCGAGACCCGATGCGGACATGGGTAACGACGCTGCCGCCGCGCTGGGCCATGCCGTGGGTTTCGGCGGTCTTCACCTCCAGATCCTGGGCCAGGGCCACCCGGGAGATGATCTTGCTGGCCAGGATGGTGCCCTGCCCTCCGGCGCCGGCGATTAAAAGGTCGTACTTGCAATTGTTCATCGCTGCTTCACCTGCCTTCCTCGGAGACGGGGATAATAGCCTGCTGCCGGCAGACCTGGGCGCAAAGGCCGCAGCCGTTGCAGAGGGAGGGGTTAACCGCCGCCTTCTTCCCGTCGAAGCTGATGGCCGGGCAGCCCAGGCGCAGGCAGAGGCGGCAGCCGTTGCACTTATCCTCTTTTACGGCCAGGGGCGGGCTGCTCTCCCTGGTGAGCAGGGGGCAGGGGTGCCGGGCAATGATCACGGAAGGTTCCCCGGCGGCCAGCTCCTCTTTCAGGGTTTGGCGCAGGCGGTCCAGCTGGAAGGGATCGACCACCGCTACCCGGCGGACGCCCACGGCACGGCAGAGGGCCTCCAGGTCCACTGCCGGGACCTTCTTTCCCTGCAGGGTGAACCCCGTTCCCGGGTGGGCCTGGTGCCCGGTCATGGCCGTGGTCCCGTTGTCCAGGATGAGCACCGTCACCGGGGCGGCGTTGTAAACCACGTCGATGAGGGGGGTAATTCCGGAATGGAGGAAGGTGGAGTCGCCGATGACCGCCACGGTGCGGCCGGCCAGCTCCGGCTTGGCCAGCACCATCCCCAGGGCGGTGCCGATGCTGGCGCCCATGCAGATGCAGGAATCCATGGCCTCCAGGGGCGGTGTCGCCGCCAGGGTGTAGCAGCCGATATCCCCCATGACGTGGACCTTCAGCTGCTTCAAGACGTAAAATACTCCCCGGTGGGAGCAGCCGGGGCAGAGCAGGGGCGGCCGGGAGGGAATCTCCCGCGGCGGAATCGTCCCCCGGGATTCTCCCCGCACCTTCTCCCGGATCAGCTCGGTGCTGTACTCGCCCACCGCGGGGAAGAGTTCCTTCCCCGTGACTTCAAGGCCCAAGGCCCGAATCTGCTCCTCCATGAAGGGATCCAGCTCTTCCACCACCAGGAGCCGCTTGACGGCGGCGGCAAAGCGCCGGACCAGGCCGGCGGGGAGGGGGTAGCTGAAGCCCAGCTTCAGGACGGAGGCATCGGGAAGGGCCTCTTTCACGTACTGATAGGCCACCCCGGAGCAGACGACCCCCAGCTCCGGGGAGCCCGCTTCTATGCGGTTCAGGGGGCTTTTTTCCGCCTCCTCCTGCAGGGCCTGCAGGCGCGCTTCCACCAGGGGGTGGCGCCGGCGGGCGTAGGCGGGGAGCATTACGTACTTGGGGGCATTCTTCACGTATTCTTTTGGCTCCCGCGGCAGCGGCTCTCCCAGGGCCACCAGGCCGCGGGAGTGGGAGATGCGGGTGCTGCTGCGCAGGAGCACCGGGGTGTCGAAGCGCTCGCTCAACTCCAGGGCGTAGAGGACAAAATCCTTGGCCTCCTGGCTGTCCGCGGGCTCCAGGACGGGGATCTTGGCCAGCCGGGCCAGGTGCCGGGAATCCTGCTCGTTCTGGGAGCTGTGCATCCCCGGGTCGTCGGCGGCCACCAGAACCAGGCCGCCCCCCACGCCGGTGTAGGAAAAGGTAACCAGGGGGTCGGCGGCCACGTTGACGCCCACGTGCTTCATGCAAGTGATCACCCGGGCCCCGGCCAGGGAGGCGCCGATGCCCACCTCCAGGGCCACCTTTTCATTGACGGACCAGTTGCAATGGATCCCTTTGTAGCGGGCCAGGGTCTCCAGGATTTCGGTGCTGGGCGTCCCCGGGTAGGCGGTGCCCACGGTGACGCCGGCTTCGTACGCTCCTCGGGCGATGGCTTCGTTCCCGGTCATGATCTCTTTGGCGGACATTTATTCCAGCTCTCCTTTTTCTACTTCGACAATACGGCGGCTTTTGCCGGTGGTCCGTTCCAGGGACTTGGGCTCCATGAGCTTCACCTTGGGGCCCAGGGAGAGGGTGGAGCGCAGCCGGCTGCGGATCTTCTCCTCCAGCTGCTCCAGCTCCCGGAAGCTGTCGCTAAAGCCCTGGGGAGTAAGCTCCACCTGCACCTCCAGGTCCTTGATAAAGCCCTTCTGGCGGATCAGCACCAGGCGGTAATGAGGGGAAACCTCGGGGAAGGTGGAGAGGACCTCCTCCACCTGGGAGGGGAAGATGTTGACCCCCTTGACGATGACCATGTCGTCGCTGCGGCCGGTGATGTAGTCCATGCGCCGTCCCGTCCGGCCGCAGGGGCAGGGAGAGTCGATTAACCTGGTTATATCCCCCGTCCGGTAGCGCAGCACGGGAAATGCTTCCTTGGTCAGGGGAGTCAGGACCAGCTCCCCTTTTTCCCCGTCGGGGAGCCGCTCCCCGGTTTTGGGATCGATGATCTCGGCATAAAAATAGTCTTCCAGGAGATGCATGCCGTTTCTTTCACTGCATTCCCCGGCAATCCCCGGGCCCATCACCTCGGTAAGGCCGTAATTAAGGGTGGCCTTGAGCCCCCATTCCTTCTCGATCTCCTGGCGCATCAGGTCCGAGCAGGGCTCCCCGCCGAAAAGGCCCAGGCGCAGGTGGAAACTGGCGGGATCGTAGCCCAGCTCCCGGGCCTGCTCCGCCATGTAGAGGGCGAAGGAGGGGGTGGACACCAGGACGGTGGTGTGGAAATCCTGCATCAGGGAGAGCTGCCGCTCGGTGTTGCCGCTGGAGAAGGGGACCACCATCGCCCCCAGCTTCTCCAGGCCGTAGTGCAGCCCGAAGCCCCCGGTAAAGAGGCCGTAGCCGAAGGAGATCTGGGCAATGTCTTCCCTGGTCACTCCGGCCATCTGGCAGATCCGGCTGACGGCGTCGGCCCAGACGGACAGGTCCCGCCGGGTGTAGCCGGAGACAATGGGCTTGCCGGTGGTTCCCGAGGAGGCATGGAGGCGGAGAATCTTTTTCAAGCTCACGGCGGCCATCCCGAAGGGGTACTGTCCCCGCAGGTCGTTCTTGGAGGTGAAGGGGAGCAGATGAATGTCGGCCAGCCCCCGGATATCGACGGGTTTAATCCCGTGTTCTTTTAATTTTTTTTGATAATAAGGACTCCTTTTAAAGATCCGTTCTACCGTTTCCCGAAAGCGCTTCTCCTGGAGCCGGGCGATCTCCTCCCGGCTCAGATAATCTTTATGCATTTTCTGCCGTCACTCCTTGCTACAAAGAATAGATCCGTTCGCCGTCGATAACCTTTACCTGCTTCTCCCTGAGGATGCGCAGGGCTTCGGGAGCATTCTCCACGCGCATCAGGATCAGGGCGTCCTGGGCGGGCTTCTCCACAAAGGAATAGAGATACTCAATATTGATCTGCGCCTCTTCCAGGTAGGTTAAAATCTGGGCCAGCCCCCCGGGCTTGTCGGGGACTTCCACGGCGATAACCTCGGTTTCGCTGGCCATGAAGCCCTTCTCCCGCAGCACCTGGCAGGCCAGGTCCGGCTTATCCACGATGAGGCGCAAAATGCCGAAATCGGAAGTATCGGCGATGGAGAGGGCGCGAATATTGATCCCGGCTTCCCCCAGGACTTGGGTTACCCGTACCAGCCGGCCGCACTTGTTCTCCAGAAATACGGAAATCTGCTTGACCATAAAACTTAATACCTCCTTATGGGTGGTGGCCCCGGTATTTGAATCGAGTCTAGATTAAAAGTCAATAAAATTTACCGCGGGTCAGGCGTTGGTGGCCCCGTTATTTAAAGCAAGTCTTAGAGTTTGCGCTTGTCGATGACGCGCTGGGCCTTTCCTTCGCTGCGGGCGATAGTTTTCGGTTCCACCAGCTTGATCTGGGCGGAGATCCCCAGGGTATTCTCAATCTCCTTGCGGATCAACTGCTCCAGCCCCTCCAGGCCCCGGACGTGGTCCGAGAACATGGCGTCGGAGACCTCAACCAAGATCTCCAGGGTGTCCAGGGAGCCTTTGCGGTCGACTACCAGCTGGTAGTAGGGCTCGGTCCCGCCGATCTCCAGGAGCACGCTCTCCACCTGGGAGGGGAAGATGTTCACGCCGCGGATAATGAGCATGTCGTCGGAGCGGCCGCTCACCTTCTCCATCCGCACGTGGGTCCGCCCGCAGGAGCACTTTTCCCGCTTCAACACGGTTATATCCCGGGTCCTATAGCGGATCAGAGGGAGCGCCTCCTTGGTTATGGTGGTGATCACCAGTTCCCCTACCTGGCCGTCGGGAAGGACCCGGCCGGTGGCGGGATCGATAATTTCGGGGATGAAATGGTCCTCGTAGATATGCAGGCCATCCTTGGCCGGGCACTCGCAGGATACCCCGGGTCCGATTATCTCGCTCAGGCCGTAGATATCGTAGGCGTCAATATTTAGCTTCTCCTCGATCACCTTGCGCATATTTTCCGACCAGGGCTCCGCACCGAAGAGGCCGGAACGGAGCTTCAGCTCCGAGGGGCGGACTCCCATCTCCTCCATGGTTTCGGCGATATGCAGGGCGTAGGAGGGGGTGCAGGCCAGGAGGGTGGAGCCCAGATCCTTCATCATGCGGATCTGGCGCTTGGTTTGCCCGCCGGAGATGGGGACTACTATGGCCCCGATCTTCTCCGCCCCGTAGTGAACCCCCAGGCCGCCGGTAAAGAGGCCGTAGCCGTACGCGATGTGCACCACGGAGTTGCTGGAGGCGCCGCTGCTGACCAGGGAGCGGGCCATCAGCTCCGACCAGGTCTCCAGGTCGCGGCGGGTGTAGCCCACCACCGTGGGGGTGCCCGTGGTTCCCGAAGAGGAGTGGAGGCGCACCACTTCGCTTAAGTCGGTGGCGAAGAGGCCGAAGGGAAAATTGTCCCGCAGGTCGTCCTTGACGGTAAAGGGGAGCAGGGCCAAATCTTTCAGGGAGCGGATATCTCCCGGTTCCACCCCCGCTTCTTTAAACCTGTTCCGGTAAAAGGGGACCAGATGGTAAACCCGTTCCAGGGTCTGCTTCAAGCGCAAAAATTGTACTGTTTCCAGCTTTTCCCGATCCATGGCTTCATAGGTGGGGTTCCACATTTGAATTCCTCCCGCCCAAGTGTTTTGGCTGACTAACCCGTATGTAATTCCATAATGGAAAAAGGGTTTCCTGCTTTGGCGGCGCGGGAAAAAGGATTCCTGTTGTAATTATCGAAATCCTCCGCAAGACAATCCCGCCGCATCTTTCTTGCGCCGCTTGTTTTCTCCGCCGGCACCCATTCTTGTGCCTGGCTTCGGGGCGCGGCCGCCGGTTCGGCAGGCAGCCGCTGGAGGTAGCGGCTGGAAGCGACGGTCAGCACCGCCAGACAGGTCGGTAGGCCGCTGGCAGCGACAAGCAGGTTGGCAATCAAGCCGGCAAGCAGCGGCCGGCAGGCCTACTGGCAGCAAGGGACAGACCTGCAGGAACCGCAGGCAGACCGGCTTGCCTGCCGACAAAACGGTCTACCGTCTTTCCGCCACCGCCCCTTTTAGCTATTCTACCAGTGATGACGCCGCCGGGGAAGGGGCAATTTCTTCTGGAGCCGCCTGCAGTCTTTCCTGGGCGTTCTGCCGGGGAAGCCCAAGCATGCCTGCCGGAGGAAAAGGGGCCGGCGGGAAGAGGTAGGTGGGAAGGGCCCATCAGGACAAGATCTCTCGGTCTTATGGGGCGCTGCGGCGGCCGCATAGACGGCGGCGAAGGGATAAAATAGGGATAAAATAAAAGAAAAGCAGGAAGGGATACCCATGAGCCTGGAAGGTGTTTCTCCTCTTTATCTCTCCTTGAAGCCGGAGGAGCGCCGGGAGCGGGCCCGGAAGCTGGAACGCTTGATGGAGGAGTGCGTCCTCTGCCCGCGCCGCTGCCGCACCCGCCGGAGCACCGGGGAGCGGGGGCGCTGCGGCGCTCCAGGAAAGGCCGTGGTGGACAGCTTCTTCCCCCACCGGGGGGAGGAGCGGGTTCTCTCCGGCTACCGGGGTTCGGGGACCATCTTTTTCGTGCACTGCAACCTGGAGTGCGTCTTCTGCCAGAACTGGACCATCAGTCGAGGGAAGGTGTCGGGGGATGAGGTCTCTCCCCGGGAACTGGCGGAGATGATGCTCTCCCTCCAGGAGCAGGGCTGCCATAATATCAACCTGGTGACCCCCACCCCGTACGTGGCGGCCATCGCGGCAGCCATCGACTACGCCGCCGAGGGCGGCTTGCGCCTCCCCATCGTCTACAACAGCAGCGGCTACGAATCGACGGCGGTGTTGAAGCTGCTCCAGGGACTGATCGACATCTATATGCCCGATGCCAAGTACGGCTCCGACGAAAAGGGGGAGCGCTACTCGGGAATCCCGGACTACTATAGCCGCCTTAAGGAGGCCTTGAAGGAGATGCAGCGGCAGGTGGGAGACCTGGCGCTGGACCAGGAGGGCCTGGCTTATCGGGGCCTGCTGGTCCGCCACCTGGTCCTGCCCGGAGGGGAGGCGGGGACGGAGGAGCTGGTGCGCTTCCTGAAAGAAGAGATCTCCCCCCGCTGCGCCGTCAATATCATGGCCCAGTACTACCCGGCTTACCGGGCTGCCGGCTACCCTCCCCTGGACCGCCGCCCCACCCGGGAGGAGTACCTGGCCGCCCGGGATCTGGCCCGCCGGGCCGGCCTGTGCTTGATGGATTAGCCCTTTTGGGGCGGCAGGTTTGCCTGTTTGGCTATCCCTGCTGGGCCGGTCTCCGATTGCTTTGACCAGCTTCTCCAAGGTGCTCCGCCCGATGGAGTGGCTTTCCAGGGCCGGCCGCGCTTGATCGATTAACTCTCCCGGTTTCTGCTGATCGTCTGCCCCGATGGGCGGCTTCCGGGGTGATCGACCTGACGTGATGGGGCGGCCTGGCCAAATCGAATATTCCCGCTGGGTTGTCCTCGGCCAGATCTACTGGTTCCCGCCGGCCGGTCCCTCCTAATTGACTGGCTTAGGGCCGGTTCCCGGTCTGATGGACTTGCCGTCATGGGGGGCTTCTATCAATTAACCCAATGCTTGCCCTAATGCTTGGTTTCGATTAGTTATAAAGTGGTCCGGCAGAAGGCATAAAATCGGGGCTGTCCTCAAGTCGGCAAGGACAGCCCCGAAGATCCAGGCTATCTTTCGTGCTGTTTTAGTATGGACGGCGGCTAACTTTGCCGTTCGGCCTTTATAAATTCATCAAACTCTTTCTCTATTTCCTCATCCGGCTTGCTGGTAAGCAGGCTGACCACTACAATAAAAATTACCGATATTACAAAGGCCGGAAGCAGCTCATACAAGTCAATGTATGTTTTTATGAAATTGCGCCAGACCAGAACGGAGATGCCTCCCGCCAGTATGCCGGCCAGGGTGCCCTGCCAGTTCATTCTCTTCCAGTAGAGCGACATTAGAATGGCGGGGCCAAAGGCCGCTCCAAAACCGGCCCAGGCGTAGGCAACCAGGTCAAAGACCGAACTGTCGGGGTTGCGGGCGATAATAAAAGCGATCACCGCGATGATCAAAACGCTGATGCGGCTGACCCAGATGGTGTTTTGTTCGTTAATTTTGTTGCGGAACAGGTTTTTGCCTATATCCTCCGAAATGGCCGAGGAGGTGACCAGCAGCTGCGAGTCGGCGGTACTCATAATCGCGGCCAACACTGCCGTCAAGAGCAGGCCTGCCAGGATGGCGGCAATGGGGCCGGTAAGCAGATGCTGGACCATGTAGATAAATATTTTTTCTCCGTCCATGGCCATCAATTCTTCCGCTGATACGATTGTTGACATGAATGCTTTGCCGATTACTCCCAGGACAACGGCGGAAAAGAGGGTGACTACTACCCAGACCATGGCGATCCTGCGGGCGGGCTTGATGTGTTCGGCCTTTTCAATGCCCATAAAGCGGACCAGGATGTGCGGCTGCCCAAAGTATCCCAGCCCCCACGCGGCGATTGAAATAATTCCCAGGGCCCCCAGGCCTCTTCCGATGCCGGTCCATTCGGCAAATCCCAAGCCCTCCGCGGCATCGGTGAGCGCTGCCGCCAGGTTAAAGGTCTCCGCCAATCCGCCGAGCTTGGTTACGGCTAAAACCGGGAGGATAATCAGGGCGAGGAACATTAACGTTCCCTGGATCAAGTCGGTCCAGCAGACAGCCAGGAAGCCGCCTAAAAATGTATATAGTACGATGACCAGGGCGCCAATCAGCAGCGCAATCTTATAGTCCAGGCCAAATACGGCGTTAAACAGTTTTGCTCCCGCGGAGAATTGGGCCGCAGTGTAGATCAGGAAGAAGATTACGATAAACAAGGCCGCTATGATTCTAATCAGGTGAGTCTTATCTCTAAACCGGTTTTCCAGGTATGTGGGGATCGTGATTGAATTTCCCGATTTCTCCGAGTAATTTCTTAGCCTCTTGGCGAGGAACAGCCAGTTTAAGTATGTTCCGATGGCCAAGCCCAGTGCCGTCCAGAATGCTTCAGCCAGCCCCAAATTTTTTGTAAGTAGAAATGCCGTGCCGGGAAGCCCCATCATCAACCAGCCGCTCATGTCCGAAGCCTGGGCGCTCATGGAGGTGACCCAAAAGTTGAGCTTTCTGCCTCCCAAGTAATAATCGGTTTGACTCTTATTTGCCCTGTAAAAGTAGATGCCTATTGCGAGCATTACAAGCAGATAGAGAACAAATACTGCAGCATGAATAATCTGATCCATCTTCTTTTTCTCTCCCTATAAAAAAATATAGAACTTAATTTATTAGTATACACTATTTAGTTAATCCTGAAAAACACCTTAAAAAAATGCCCAAAAAATCGAATTTCCCTCTCCTCCTGAAGAACAATTTGTGCTAGAATAGACTTAGGAGGAGGTATTGAAAGCATGTTAAAGCTACA
>Ga0116169_1001738_pt1 | contig 17115 bp, 10 predicted proteins | sample AD_UKC130_MetaG_FD_89796 | JGI IMG/M metagenome (GOLD analysis project Ga0116169, IMG submission 89796) | Active sludge microbial communities of municipal wastewater-treating anaerobic digesters from Canada - AD_UKC130_MetaG | ecosystem: Engineered > Bioreactor > Anaerobic > Digestate | place...
TCAGGCTTCTGCCTCAACACTTTCCGATATCCCGGATGTCTCATTTGATTATTCCCTTCCTTATCAGTATTTCACAGCCATTGACCAGCAATTGGAGTACCAGGCCAAATCCGAGGAAATTATAGCCCTTTATTCCTCACAATCCGGCCAAAATAATGCGATCCTTGCAGCCGGCGAAACGGAAGCCGAATCAGACGATGAACTCATGCTGACGGCTTCGGTGGCAAGGGGTATTGCCGGCGATTCCCGGGATGCCGGCAAAACCATGGCGGCGACGGAACAGGTCACAGGCTATAAGTATGTCAACGCGAACCAGCTCAATGTCAGAAGTGGTGTAGGCACCGATTATGACAAACTGACCACACTCAAGAGGGGCGACAAGGTCGGTCTGATACGGATGGAAGGGGAATGGGCAAAAATCCGGACACTATCCGGACTCACCGGTTATGTGGTGGCAAGGTATCTTGTGAACAGCGAAGCGGAGGTAGAACCCGAAAAACCCATCGCCTACTGGTATATCAACGCAAATCAGCTCAATGTGCGCAGCGGACCGGGCACCGAATATGAAAAGATCGAAACGCTCTCCCGCGGCGCAAAGATAGGTTATTTCGCCAGCGAGGGCGAATGGGCCAGGATCCTGACGCCATCCGGGAAAACCGGCTATATGTTGCTGAAGTACCTGGTGGAAAGCGAAAGTGAAGTGGATCGGGCCTCATCCATTCCAACAGCCGGCTCAAGCGCGGTAACACCGCTGGCGCAACAGATTGTGGATTACAGCATGAGCCTTCAGGGTGTGAAGTATGTATACGGCGGATACAGCACCAAAGGTTTTGACTGTTCCGGTTTTGTCAAGTATGTCTATGCCCATTTCGGCATCAATGTCCCAAGAAGCTCGGCCGATTACGCCGGCTTCGGCAAGAAAGTTTCAAGGGAAAACCTGAGGCCGTCGGATATCCTGCTCTTTGACACAGACGGGGGTAACTGGGACGTGAGCCACGTGGGGATTTATATTGGCAACGGCAAATTCATTCATGCCTCCACCACCAAGGGTAAAGTCGTTGTTGCTTCCCTGTCAGAATATCCTGCTCCCTACTACGGCGCAAGACGGGTTATTGATTGATATAACCATCGAGAAGACAAAAGGATGATCCGCGGGATCCGATCTCGCGATCATCTTTTTTTATACCTTAAAGCTTCAGCCTATGGCACCGGGCCTTGCCGCCCGTGTCAATTCAGGCAAGTTAATAAAAAATTAAAAAACAGTGAACCATTTTCATCCTCTTACGTCTTATTAATATAGGCTGGAAAATTATGCCCCGGGAATCCGACTTGGAAAAATTTGAGATCAACCTGTTTTATTTTAAGGATTTTGTTATATAATTAACTGAGACAACCTTGATGCCAGATTTTAGGCGCAAGTAGCGCCGGGAATGAACCATACCAAGGAGATACATAAATGTCCGCGATCATTACATTGGATAATGTTTACCGTATCTTTCGCATGGGCCAGGAGCGCATCTATGCCGTCAACGGCATCAGCCTGACCATTGAGGAAGGCAAGATTTGCTGCCTTCAGGGGCCGTCCGGTTCGGGTAAATCGACGCTGCTTCACATGATGGCCGGGCTGGACAGGCCGACGAAGGGGTCCATCATCATCGGGAACACCCGCATCGACAAGCTCAGCGAAAACCAGCTGGCCCTGTTCAGACAGAAGTATATCGGCTTCATCTTCCAGAGCTATTACCTGATTCCCACGCTTACCGCGCTGGAAAACGTGGCCTTGCCCCTTACTTTCTGCGGCGTGCCCCGATCCAAAAGGATCAAAAAGGCTAAGGAGCTTTTGGAGGCCGTTGGCCTGAAAGACAGGATGAAGCACAAGCCTTCCGAGATGAGCGGCGGCCAGCAGCAGCGGGTTTCCATCGCTCGGGCCTTTGTGAACAATCCGAAGGTGATCTTCGCCGATGAGCCCACGGGCAACCTGGATACGGTAACCACTCATGAAATGATGCAGCTTATGACCTCCCTGGCCTATGAGAGGAAACAGACCCTGGTTATGGTCACCCACAACCCGGAACTGTCAGATTACTGCACGCGCGTTGTCAGGGTGCGTGACGGCAAGATAGAAAAGATTGAGAATGGAAGGGATAATGGTTATGAAACGGAGAATGCTTAAGAGGACCTTGCACTTCACACTCGCTCTGATCTTTGTGATGACGGCCATGCTTGCGCTGCTGCCGGCGGATGTTGCCATGGCGACAACCGTACATAAACGCGGTGATTTAAGTTTTGAAGCAGACTACGATAACTACTTGTCGCCTGGCGAAAACTTTGATTTTACTTTAACTCTTGCCAATGGTGAAAATGAAAAAATCACCATACAATCCATTTATTTAAACAAGGGCGCCGCTATCTTAGTAAACGACAACGGCAACGACGATCCGTATAATGTTGATATTGAAAAAATTGAAAATTATGAAGTGGGACCGAACGAAGAGAAAACGATACTAAGTAAACAAACTATGCAATTTGTCGGCAATAAGTACAACAATACTTTCTCGTTAACCATCCACTATAACCGGGGAGGTACACAATCAAGCACCACGTTGGAATATTCGATTGATGTAAAAGAAGACGATACCTTTGAGACCGATCCCTATACGCCTATTCTGCAGGCGTCGGTGGCTGAAAATGCCTCGGTGACGGCCGGACAGTATTCCGCGCTGAACATCACCCTCAAGAACATCAGCGGCGCAGCAACCGCCAAGAACATTACCTTCACCCCCGTGTATGAGGACGGTTCCCCGTTCATCCATGTGACGGTGAACGGCACGTCCATCAAGGAGATCAGGCCCAGGGCGGTGGATGTGATTAAATTATCCGTCAACACCGACAAGTTTGCAAAACCCGGTTATTATCCCTTCAAATTCAAGCTAACCTTCACCAATGCCTGGGGCCAGGATTTCACCAGCGAGCATACCTTGTACATAAATGTTGTGAACAACAAGCAGGATGCCAGGCTCATCGTACGCACCTCCTCGGCCGACCATGTGAGCGCCGAGGCCGGCAAGAGCTTCTCTGTGCCGGTGTACGTTGTGAACGCGGGCAATTATTTGGCCAAGGACATCACGATAACCGTTAAAGGGCTGTCCCAGGACACCTTCATGCTTAACTCCGGCTCCAGCCGCATCACCTTTGATCGTATCAACGGAGGAAGCAACCAGAAATTCACCCTCAACCTGCTGGCGGCAAAAGGCCTTAAAACCGCAAGCTATCCTCTGGCCTTCAAGGTGGAATACACCACCGAATCCGGGGAAAAGATCAGCGAGGACCAGGAGATCTGGATCCCTGTAACCGGCAGCGGGGATACGGTGAATGCCCTGGAGATCCTTAATGTTGGAACTTCCAAGGCCACGGTAACCCCATCCGATATCTTCGATGTCTCGGCCACCATAAAGAACACCGGGAACACCCAGATCGATCAGGTCAAGGTCTCCGCAGACGGGACCGACGCCCTCCTGCCGGTAACCCAGAACCTTTTCATCGTTTCCAAACTGGGGCCCAATGAGAGCAGAACACTGAACTTCAAGTTCCAGCCTTCTCCCGATGCGAAACGCGGGAGCGTGCCCATCGTCATCAAGGTGGAGGCCCTGGACGGCTCGGGAAATAACGCGACAATTTCCCAGGCGGTTTCGGTCTTCGTGGACGCGGATGGCGGTGAATCGGATCCCAACAAGAACGTTCCCAAGATCATTGTGGAGAGCTATACCTATGAACCCAAGCAGGTCAAGGCCGGGGAACAGTTCACCCTGTACATGACCTTCAGGAATACCCATGGGTCAAAGACCATCAGAAATATCAAGGGCAGCTTCAACGTGGAAGAGAAATCCAACGAGACAGGAAATGTCTTTACCCCTGTGAACTGCAGCAATACCTTCTACATTGATGAAATCAGGCCGAGGGATACATATGATTGGACCCTAAACCTGTACACCATACCGGATGCCCTATCCAAGACCTATACCGTCAACATCTCCTTTGAATACGAGGATGAACAGGGCAATCCCTATACGGCGCAGGAAATCATCGGTATTCCCGTGTATCAGCCATCCCGCTTTGAGGTATCCGAGATCTCAATTCCTTCCGAGGTATACATGGGAGACTCGGTCTACATCAATTTCAGCCTGTACAATATGGGCAAGACCGACCTGTATAATGTCAAGATGTCCGTTCAGGGCGATTTCGCCGCGGATCCCATGAGCACCTATTTCGGCAACTTCACGCCCGGTTATTCGGAATGGTGCGAGATCAATCTGATCCCCATGCAGCCTGGGATGGGTAAGGGTAAGATTGTGGTGGAATACGAAACTACCAGCGGCGAGCTGATGACCTATGAGAAGGAGTTTGCCCTGAATGTCCTTGAAGCGCCAAGCTTTGACCCCGGATTCCCTGTTGACGGCGGGTTCCCGATGGAGCCTGGCATGGAGGAAGGGGAAAGCGGCGGCTTTATCGGGAGCGTCTGGTTCTTTGTCATCATTGGCGTTGTCGTAGTCGGTGTGGTTGTGACCGTCATATTAGTCGTCAGGAAGCGCAGGAAGAACAAGGAGATTGAATTCTGATGAGATTTATTGATACACTCACGCTCAGCGTAAGGAACCTATGGCGGCGCAAGCTCAGAACCACCCTCACCATCATTGGCGTCATGATCGGTACCTGCGCCATTGTGGTGATGATTTCCCTGGGCCTGGCCATGAACAAAAATTTCATGGAACAGCTCAGCCAGATGGGAAACATCATGCAGATCCAGGTTTACAACTGGAATGCGGGCGGTATGACGCCTGACGGGAAAAAGATCGAGCCCCTGAACGATGCCAAGATTGCTGAATTCTCCAGGATGGAAGGCGTTGAGGGCGCTACGCCTATTATGGAGATCAACCTCAAAATGGTGGTGGGCAAGTATGTAGGCTGGGGCTATATCCTGGGAATCGATCCGGATGTTTTTGAAATGCTGGATATACCTATAAGCGTAGGTCGCGGGCTTACCAGCAAGGACACCGATCATATGGTGGTGGGGCAATATATCAGGTACAATCTTTACAATCCCAGATCCTCACGATGGGATCCGGCGCCCGAGGATCTCGACCTAATGGAGGAAAAGGTTACCCTGAGCTGGGACATGAATTACGGCGAAAAACCCTATCCGGGCATGCCTAAGACCACCAAGAAGGTGAAACCTGTTGCTGTCGAGGTCGTGGGCATGGTGGCTGAAAGCGGCGGTCAGTATGATTATTCCATTATCATGCCCTTGGAGACTGTTAAAAAGTACAAGAAGGAGCAGGATAAATTCAATCAGCAGCAGGAAAGCGGCGGAGGAATCACATTTGCCGTAAGCCGGAACGGCTCCAGGAGCTCCGGTGAAAACCAGGGATATAATCAGGCCATCGTCAAGGTTAAGGACATAGACAGCGTGAAGAAAGTGATGGACCAGATAAAGAACATGGGCTATGAGGTCTACAGCCCTATTCAGATCCTTGAACAGATGCAGCAGCAGTCGGCAGGTCTCAGACAGATACTGGGCGGCATCGGGATCACGGCCTTTATCATAGCGGCCATCGGTATCGCCAACACCATGTATATGTCCATCTATGAAAGAACCCGGGAAATCGGCATCATCAAGGTTATCGGTGCAAGGCTGAGGGATATCCGGCGCATCTTCCTGATGGAAGCCGGTTGGATCGGCATCTTCGGCGGTGTGTTCGGGATCGGGCTGAGTCTTCTGGCTTCCATGGCGCTGAACAAGTTCAAGATTAACCTCGGTGGCCAGATCATGTGGATGCCTGAGGCGGAGGGGATGATGTCCTCCTATATTCCTCCCTGGCTCATGCTGGCGGGAGCGGGGTTCTCCTTCCTGGCAAGCCTTCTGGCCGGGTTGCTTCCCGCAAGGCGTGCCATGAAGCTCAGCGTCATGAAAGCTTTACGCCAGGAATAACAGGGAAACTGCATAGAAGCGTCACGCGGAAGCGTGGCGCTTTTTTGAACGGTTGCTTGCCGGCACGGGCCATGACGGGCATTTATAACCGGCATAAAAAGTATTCCTTTTTAGATTGCCATGTGGTATATTATTCTGGTGGCTTGCGCCGCCAAACCAATCCGTCTTGAGAGGAGGCTGCGATATGACAAGCAAGTTTATTTTTGCAGGATTCGGAATCAAACATGGAGTTGGCATTGTCGCAGCCGGCAGGCCTATCTGAATCGCTCCTTTCTGTCCCTACGGCAATTTCAAATCCATTTTTGATGGCTGAGTCATGCGATCGTAAATGAGATGGCTCTTTTTCGTGTTCCTTTATGCCTGAAGCACAAGATAACCGACGTACATATTTTGGCTGCTGATACCGCCCGAAAGGAGGCGCAACGTGAGAAAACTGAAGTTGCTTCGCGAGTATCTGCGCGGAAGCGGCATGATCTATCTTCTGTCCATGCTGTCCGTGCTCCTGATGACTGTCTTTTCGTCCATGGTGCCGCTGGTCATCGCCTTCACGGTGGATTCCGTCATTGGCGACAAACCCGTGGAGCTGCCCGCTGTCCTGGCATCCCGAATCGATGTGGCAAGCGGGATTAGCACCATCAGGAACAACATGTGGATCATTCTGGTGGTGCTTGTTGTGATTACGCTGCTTCAGGGCATCTTCATGTATCTGAAAGGGAAATGCTCGGCCGTTGCGGCCCAGGCATCTTCCAAGCGGATGCGGGAAAAACTGTACGGGCATTTGCAGCACCTGCCCTTTGATTATCATGTGAAGGTACAGACCGGGGATATCATCCAGCGGTGTACCTCCGACATAGAGACCATCCAGAACTTCATATCCACCCAGTCCATCGAGGCGCTCCAGATCATCCTGCAGGTCATCGTGGTGCTGGCCGTAATGATTGCCATGGACCTGAAATATACCTTAATCTCCATATTGCTGATACCCATTGTGTTTGTCATAACCGTCCGCTTCTTCATCAACATGATGAAGGTGTTTGTCAGGGCGGACGAAGCCGAAGGCCATATGACCGCTACCCTGCAGGAAAACCTGGCCGGTGTCCGGGTGGTTAAAGCCTTTGGTGCCCAGAATTTTGAGATGGAGAAGTTTGACGAGAAGAACAAAACCCATCGGGATCTGAACATGGACATCGTCCGGATCATGGCCAATTTCTACGGGGGAACCGATCTGATGTGCATGCTCCAGCACGCGCTGGTCATCGCTGTGGGCACCTATTGGGTGGTCATGGACCAGGTTACCATAGGCACGGTGGTGGCCTTTTCATCCTATGCGGGGATGCTGGTATGGCCCTTGAGGAATCTTGGCCAGATGATGGGATTCATGGGCCAGGCCTTCGTTTCGCTGGGAAGGATCCAGGAAATCCTGGACAACAAGCCCGAAGACTATACGACGGGCGAGACACCGCCCGTTCAGGGAGAGATTGTCTTTGAGGATGTCCATTTTGAGTATGAGAAGGGCAAGCCCATTCTGGACGGCGTATCCTTCAGAATAGAGAAAGGCGAGACAGTGGCCATACTGGGCGCCACAGGCGCCGGAAAGAGCTCGCTGGTCCATCTGCTGCTTAGGCTGTACGATTACACGAAGGGCAGTATCCGCATTGACGGCGTGGAATTAAAACGCATCAGCCGGCAATGGATCAGGAAGAACATTGGCATTGTCCTTCAGGAGCCGTTCCTGTTCTCAAAAAGCATCAGGGAGAACATCGGGATAGGCTGCGGCCAGGTGGATGAGGACAGAATCCTTGCCGCCGCCAGGACGGCCTGTGTGGACGAGGCCATTCAGGAATTCGGGATGGGATACGACACCCTTGTGGGTGAGCGGGGCGTAACCCTGTCGGGAGGTCAAAGGCAAAGGATAGCCATCGCCAGAACCATCATCCGGGATGTGCCCATCCTCATCTTTGATGACTCCCTAAGCGCCGTGGATGCCGAGACCGATGCCAGAATACGAAGGGCGCTGAAGGAACGGCGGAAGAATACAACCACCATCATCATCTCCCACAGGATCACCACCCTTGCGGAGGCAGATAAGATCCTGGTGCTGGATAAGGGCCGGATCATCCAGTCAGGTACCCATGAGGAACTGATAAAGGTTGACGGGCCTTACAGAAGAATATGGGAAATCCAGAGCGCCCTGGGCATTGATGTGGAAGAAGCGACAGGCTGAAAGGTGTGAGATCGTGTATTTCGAGGAAGCCGAATATGGCAAACGGTTTGACATAAACGTTGTGAAAAAGCTGGCGATATTTGCGAAACCCTATAAGAAGACCATCATCATGCTGATGGTGCAGATGCTTTTCCTGGCGCTGGTGGATGCCCTGTTTCCCAAGCTGAGCGAGTATGCCATCGATCACTTTGCCGTTAAAAAGTCGCTGGAGGGATTCTGGGCCTTTTGCCTGGTGGCTGTGGGCCTGGTGGTGATCCAGGCGGCCAATGTATGGCTCATGATCCGGAATGCGGGAACGATTGAATACGGCATTCCGTATGACATGCGAAAAGGCGTTTTCAAAAAGCTGCAGGAACTGTCCATATCCTATTACGACAGGACCCCTGTGGGCTGGCTTGTGTCCAGGATGACCTCCGATATCAACCGGATCGGCGTTACCCTGTCCTGGCATGTGGTAGACTTTTTCTGGTCCATCTTCCTGGTGATCATCATGACCGTGTTCATGCTCATCACCGATGTGGGCTATGCCCTGATGGTCCTTTGCGTGGTTCCGGCCCTGGTCATCATCGGCATGGTTTTTCAGAAAAAAATCCTGTTCAATTACAGGAAGGTTCGGAAATACAATTCACAGATCACAGCCGCCTTCAACGAGGGCATAACGGGGGCAAAGACCATCAAGTCGATGGGAATAGAAGAAGACATGCTGGCAGAATTCGAAAAGACAACCCGTCAGATGCGAGATTTCTCGGTGCGGGCGGCAACCGTCTCGTCCATCTACACCCCACTGATCCTCCTCCTGGGGAGCATCGCCACCGGACTGGTGCTCTGGAAGGGCGGTTTTGAGGTCAGCCGAAACATCACCAGCTATGGAACGCTTGTACTGTTCATATCCTATGCCGTCCAGTTCTTTGAGCCCGTCAAGTCCTTTGCCAGGGTCTTTACGGAGCTCCAGTACACCCAGGCGGCGGCCGAAAGGGTGGTCACGCTGCTCGAAACTGAAAATGAGATCGCGGACAGCAGGGAAGTGGTTGCCCGGTACGGCAATATGCTGGAATCCGACAAGTCGGAATGGCCAAAGTTCCATGGGCATATCGTTTTCCGGAATGTGACCTTCCGCTATAAAGATGGGGAGAACGTCCTGGAGAACTTCAACCTGGAGGTCAGGCCTGGCGAAAAGATCGCCCTTGTGGGGGAGACCGGGTCCGGCAAGACCACCATCGTCAACCTGGCGTGCCGCTTTTATGAGCCCACCGAGGGAAGCATCCTGATTGACGGCGTGGATTACCGGGAAAGACCGCTGCTCTGGCTGTATTCCAATATCGGTTATGTGCTACAGGAGCCCTACCTGTTCAGCGGTACGGTGAAGGAAAACATCGCCTATGGCCGCAAGGAGGCCACCATGGAGGATATCATCCGGGCGGCGAAGATCGTCAACGCCCATGATTTTATCATGCGCCTGGAAAAGGGTTATGACACACAGGTGGGAGAACGGGGAAGCAGGCTTTCCACCGGCCAGAAGCAGCTCATTTCCTTTGCCCGCGCCATCCTGTCCGATCCGGGTATGTTCGTGCTGGATGAAGCGACCTCGTCGGTGGATACCGAAACCGAGCACCTGATCCAGGATGCGTTGAACAAGGCCCTGGAAGGGAGAACCAGCTTCATCATCGCCCATAGGCTTCCACCATTCGGTCGGCAGACAGGATTCTGGTCATCGACAAGGGAAGGATTATCGAAGAAGGAACCCACAAGGAGCTGCTTAAGAAAAAAGGTTACTATTACAGGCTCTATACCAACCAGCTCATGGAAGAGCACCGGCAGGAGGCGTTTGAAAAGGCGGGTTCGCGATAAGACCAAAAGAATAAAGGCTCGGTGTGCATTAAACAAGCGGGCTGCGGAAAAATCCGCGACCCGCTTTTTCCAGCCCGTTAGGGCTTATTTCGCGCCTCCGCTTTCCTGGCGGCAAGATTCGCTTCGGCTTCCGCGTAGACCTGTTCAAAATCCGAATCTATGTCCGCCCGCGCACCCCCCATAAGAGCGAGACCTTATAGGGCTTACCCAGGCTGTTGTTCAATTGTTCCAGCTTTTTGAGAAAACGATCTTCGATGGCGTGGATCACGTCGCCATGGATGTTCTTGATAAGCACCATGTAACGTTCGCAGCTTTCATGGGACAAGAAATCGTCCTCCCTGATGGAACCGGAAAGGATCTTGGTGACCTCGTTCATGATGCGTTCGCCCTCTTCAAAGCCGTAATCGGCATTGATCTCAAAGAAATTATCTATTTCAACCAGGAATAAATAGTACTCTCCGCTGTCTGCCTTCCGGTTCTGAAGCATATTGTTGGCCAGGAACCGCAGCCTTTTCATCTTGTCCAGATTGTCACGCACGGTCAGCTCGTTCAGCTTGCGGTTGGTATTGATAAGCCTTTCAAGCATATCGGACAGCTTCATTTCCACCTGCCGCTTTTCATAGGAAAGGAAGGCGTTCTCCATATACTGCTGCACTTCAAGGCTAAGGTTGGCCATGGTGGCTGTCAGGTTCTCCGGAGCCGACATGACGACATATCCCAACTGGTTTTTGCCTATGTATATTATCTTGACAAAGGTGATGGCATCGAGGGTATGACAAATGGTGTCGGGCAGGATCTGCGATATGTCGAAGGGCTTGGTATGATGGATTCTTCGCCCCTCTGAGAAACCATAGAGAAGCGTTCCTTTAAGACTCTGCCTGGCTGCAGCATAATCGTCAAACCGGGTTGGCGTTAAGAACCGGACGATATAACAGGAACTTATGCCGTACTCGGACAGGCATTCGCTGAGGTCGGAATAAAAGGCCGCTTCGTCGAGGGGCTGGAATCGCCCGTGGGTCCTGAGGGGATTGAATACGTGTCCGGGATGGTTGGTGATAGGTTGGCCCGATTCCTTGCATCCGCAGGAGTTCCGTATGATTAAACGGGGTTGGATGGTATGGACAAGACCTCCGGATACGTCCGGTTTCTGTTCAATCCGTTCAAAAAGCAGTTCAACGGCTATGCGGCTCATTTCAGCAATAGGCTGGGAAACGGTCGTCAAGGTCTGGACCATACCCGTCGGATCTCCCACATCGTCAAAGCCTGTTACTGCGACATCCCTGGGAACGCAGATCCCGTACTCGTTCAGGCATTTTATGGCGCCGATGGCCGTGTCATCATTGGCGCAGACGAGGGCGTCGATCTCTTTGGCCATGATGTGGGGGATAAGCTTTTGGTCAGATGGTACCCTTTGATGTCGCTGAAATCTCCTTCCAGGAGGAAATGGGTGGGAACTTCCAGCCCGTTCCGGTAAACGACCTTAAGAAACGCATCCCGTCGCAGGAGGGCTTCCGGATTTTTCAGGGGGCCGCTGATATGAGCCAGCTTATGGTAACCATGGGATAACAGATGGGAAACAATTTGCTCAAATCCTGAAAAATTGTCGGTGGTGACCGACGGAATACCCTCAAGCTCTATGCCGAAAGAAACGGTTGGCATGCCGGTCTTGACGGCCAAATCCTGCACCAGCTCCACGCCGACTTTTGATGAAAGCTGGCCGGACAACACCAGCGCATCGATGCGCCCGTTGGATATCATGCGGTGCAAAACATTGCACTGGTAGTCTGCAACTGTATTGTTCGTCAGGCTATATCCTTCGAAGATGATCAGGGAACAGTTGCGAGGTTCCAACTCTCGCCATAAGGACTTGCTCAAAGCCTGTCCATAGTGGCCATAGATGGAACTTGTCAAGAAACCTATTCTCATAAGACCCCCCAAATTCCAAAAAAAGCGTTAACAATCCTATTTTATTATATAATACCACTTCTTTATTTTATAGAAAATGCCCGTCAAAGAATGAAACATAGACCCAGTATTGGATGGATTAGACGGAAGGATATGCATGGAACGCAAAACACGCCCGTTTGGCGATGCAGTTTATATTGACGGCGTGAGTAATAAATCCTATAATCAAGTTGTAAAACTCAATATCTCTGTTAGGTGAGGCTCCTATACGGATACAGGCTGCTGCCCGGAAACGTCGAGAGACGCCAATGGGTAAACAAACATTGCCGGATTAAGGTTTTGTTTAATGCAGTTGGCTTTTTAGCCTACGCCGTATAGTGCCAAAACTCGATGAGGGGGAATGAGATCATGTTGGACAACAGTGATCAAAGTCCGCTCTCGCGGACTTTTGTTATGCGCCCGGTTCGCTGTTATGAGCGTATCAGGGTGCAGGCTTCATGAAAATGATGGCCATCATGAGGTGATTGTTTTCATAGGCTACAGGCATAATTCTGGTGAGGTGATTTTTATAGAAGGAAGGTGATTTCCATGATGGAAATCTTCAGGACATCGGAACACGGGCTGGAAACCCTCTCGATTGACGCTATTGAGAAGGGGTGCTGGATCAATCTGACCGAGCCCGACGAAGAAGAACTTGACAAATTGACCCAACTTATCGGTGCCGAACCGACATTCCTGCGGGACCCCCTCGATGTGGAAGAGAAGCCCCGTATTGATACCGAAGATGACCAAATACTCATCATCGTCGATATCCCCTATGTTTACGAGGATGATAAATCCATCAAGTTTGAAACGCTGCCAATGGGTTTGCTCCAGGTGAGGGACGACTACATCATCACCATATGCAGCAAGCAGGTTCCCGTCTTGGAGCGTTTCAGGAACGGGCAGATAAAGAATCTGTATACCTACAAGAAAACCCGCTTTATCTTTCAGGTCCTCTACCATGTGGCAAAAGACTTCCTGAAATACCTGAAGCATATCGACAAGAAAAGCGAATTCATTGAAAATTCTCTTTATAAATCCATGAGAAACAAGGAACTGTACAAGATGATGGAGCTCAGCAAGAGCCTGGTGTATTTCACCACGTCATTAAAGTCCAACGAGACCGTTTTGGAGAGGCTCCTTTCAGGCAAACTCATCAAGATGTACGAGGAAGACCAGGACTTGCTGGAGGATACCATCATTGAGAACAAGCAGGCCATTGAGATGGCCAACATCTACAGTTCCATCCTCAGCGGCATGATGGATGCCTTTGCGTCCATCATCTCCAACAACCAGAACATGGTTATGAAGTTCCTGGCGGCCATCACCATTGTGCTTTCTGTCCCCAATGTCATATTCAGCTTTTTCGGGCAGAACTTTGAATGGCCATTTGCGGGCAATCCGTTTATGTGGCTCTACGTTACCGTCGGTGCCATCGCCATAACTCTCTTCGTGGCATTTATCCTTTACAGGAGGGACATGTTCTGAAAGCCAATTCGGAAGGTATAGCCGGAAAGCCTTGGCGGACCGTACTCGCCGGACGGTTTCCAGAAAGGAGATAAAAAGGAAATTATAGCTGATCGTTGATTTTTATCCGGGATTGTATTATTATAATCTATGCACGTCGTTACCGTGATGATTGTATGCGCCCATAGCTCAACTGGATAGAGCGTCTGGCTACGGACCAGAAGGTTGCGGGTTCAAGTCCTACTGGGCGCGCCAAAGACCCCTGAAAGAGTCAAGCTTTCAGGGGTTTATTCATAGTGCGTACCGTATGCGCCTGACCTTGACGATTCTGCAGCTGTTCTTCCTAGATATCCCCGTCGGGAAGTCCGGCTTTCCCCTCCGATCATAGGACCAAAGACCTGAACATTTCAGTTCATGCGGCGGATGATATGATTTCCCAGGCATGTTAAAATAAACACAAAGAATGGACAGGGCAATGTGCCGGTAAAGGATGTATTCGCATGGGCGAAGATGAGCGACTGCGCCCTTACCGATACTTCCGGAATGGCACAATGATTAGCGGCTGAACCTTTAAGGACAAAAAGAGACGAGATACGAAAGCCTAAAGCGCTTCGGATGAAACCGCCATCGGGCGAGAACAGCTCCGAAGATTCTGCAGAGTAAAACAAGCCAGCCGAGTATCCCGGAAAAATGCAGAATTTGAAGACACCAAAGATAAATCGGCTGAGACCTTGCCGTTGGAAATAGACTGGGAGTTGAAGGCGGCTGGCAAGTGCATTCATGAAATGCTAAAAGCCTGCTCCGTGAGGAGCAAGGATGCAGCAGGTTTCTATATAGGAAGCAGGCGACAGACCGGGTCTATACCTGAGAAGGATAGAGCCGGTTTGTCGTTTATTCCGGACTATTTGAAAAGATCGGCCTTAACTGCCTGAAAAGGGCATCTTGTGAGCGGCTGGTCCGAAGGGAGCGGAGAATCCCGAAAAAAAGAATGAATAATGGACAGACGTGAAGCCGGAAAACCAATGGAAAAAAATGAACCCGCAGGCAATCCCTTTCGTCCAATTGAACAGAACGAACACAACAACGAAAGGATGTGTTGATATGAAGCGTTTTTCGGCCCAATCATGCTGGAAGGGGTTCATAGCCGCTCTAGGGATCGTCCTTGTGCTGTTTCTCATATTTACCGCTTTTAGCCGGGTTCCGGACGATAATAGGTATACATACGGACAGAATGCCGCTCCGGTTCATTCGGGAAGCACCGGATCCTATTTTGTGAAAGCCGAATCTCAGGCCCAAAGAGTGCCGGAGCCCCCAGCCGTTGCCAAAGACTCGGACTACGGGGGCATCGGGTATGAGCAGAATAATGTAAAACTAACCTTCAGCGAAGAATTGGCGGATGAGGCTCTGCCCATGGACCGCAAAATTATCAAGGAAGGCAGTGCCAATATTGAAACCAAGGATTTTGAACGATCCATGGCCGCCATTGACCAGATGATCGCCCAGTCAGGCGGGTTTGTCGAGCAGAAGAACGTGCGGGGCAGCAGCTACAACGCCGATGATCTCAGGCATGCCACCATCGTGTTCCGGGTTCCCGCCCAACAGTTTGAAACCATCATGGAAAACATGGGGTCCGTGGGCGTTGTGACCCAAAGCAGCACCAGCGGAACCGACATTACGGACCAGTACTTAGACTACGAAACAAGGCTCAGAAACCTCAAAGTCCAGGAAGATACCCTGCTGGACATCCTCTCCAGGGCGGATAAGCTTGAGGACGTCATCACGCTGGAATCCAGAATTTCTGAAGTCCGCTATGAGATCGAAAGCATAGAAAATCAGCTCAAAAATTATGACCGGCTGGTGCAATACAGCAGGATAACCGTTGAACTGGCGGAAGTGGTGGAGACAACCCCTGTGACACCCGTTGCCAGAACCCTGGGCGGCCGGATGGGTCACGCCTTCCAGGCGGCCATTGACGCGTTTGTGGCGGATATGGAAAACTTCGTGGTGTGGCTGGTGTACAACTGGATCCCGCTGGCGCTGGTGCTCGTTCTTGGGGTAGTTATCATCATTTTTGTAAAAAGGCGAAGAAAGAAAAGAAAACATACCGCAGCCGCTGAGATTGCATCGGAAAGCGCGGATAACAACGGATCACAGGATTCGCGATAAGCGGAAACAATAACATTGGTCAGTCCATGGCGGGCCTCCCGGAAAAATGTAGGGAGGCCTGTTTCAATTAGTGGAAATTGGGTATTTATTATTCCATCTTTGGGTGCTCAACGGCCAAATTTTATCTCATATAAACCAAGCGGACGGGCATGGCTCTGCTGCTCATCGACTTGGATGACTTCAAGCTGGTCAATGAAACCTATGGCCACCTGACAGGAGATAAAATCCTGATTGAAGTGGCGGAGCGGCTCAGGCAGCTCGTCAGGGACAACATGTTCCTTGCCCGTCTGGGTGGGGACGAATTCGCCATTCTCATGTGGAATTTCGTGTCGGAGCACAGCCTGGCCCATCTTGCGCAGAAGATTGAAGAGAAGGTTGACGGGTTTATTTGCATCAACGACGCGAATATCAGCCTTTCCACGAGTATTGGCATCGCCCGCTTTCCCCAGGATGCTCAGGGCTTTGACGGATTGTTCAAGAATGCGGAAATGGCCATGTACAAGGCCAAGGACAAAAAATGCAAGTGCCTGTTTTACCACCGGGATCTCAATGATGCCGTTGTGGAGCGCCTCAATCTGATTAACTGCCTGAAGGGTGCCCTGGAATCCAATGAGTTCACCATCCATTACCAGCCCCAATATGATATCCGCAGCAAAAGGATCGTGGCCCTTGAGGCGCTGCTTCGCTGGGAGAACAGGTATCTGGGCAGGGTTCCACCTTCCCGGTTCATCCCTGTGGCCGAGGAAACCGGACTGATCATCCCCATAGGGGAATATGTGCTTAGATCCGCGCTGGCTTTTCTGAAAAAGCTCAGGGAAAAGGGATATGACCAGCTGATCATGTGCGTCAATATATCCATCATTCAGCTCATGCAGAAGGACTTCATCGGAAAAGTGCTGGATATCCTGGAGGAATACGGGATTCCCAGCCGCTTCCTGGAATTGGAGATAACTGAGTCAGTCATGCTGGAATCGGTGGCTTCGGCCCGGGAAAATATCCTGCTGCTGAGGGAGGCCGGTGTCAAGATCGCCCTCGATGATTTCGGAACGGGTTATTCGTCCCTGAATTATCTCATGCATCTGCCCATCAGTACATTAAAGATCGACAAGTCCTTTATCGACAATATCGGTCAGGCCAGGGGGAGCGACCTTTTGGTCAGCGCCATCATGTCCATAGGGCGCAAACTTGGGCTGACCACCGTAGCGGAGGGCGTGGAGCATCGGGAGCAAATGAACTACCTGATGCGGCGAAAGTGCGACAGAGTGCAGGGATTCTATATGAGTAAGCCGCTTCCCGAAGCCGGCGTGGAATCGCTCCTCGCAAACGAAAAGATGCCCGGGATGGCGTCAGGTGAACTTAGTGTAAAATTGTTTTAGGTTAAAAAAACAAGAGACCCCTCTTTTTTGGTAAAATATTGATCAACGAAAAACAAACAAAATACCAAGGAGGAGTCTCTTATGAGTAATATTATATATCA
>Ga0116169_1001747_pt1 | contig 17034 bp, 11 predicted proteins | sample AD_UKC130_MetaG_FD_89796 | JGI IMG/M metagenome (GOLD analysis project Ga0116169, IMG submission 89796) | Active sludge microbial communities of municipal wastewater-treating anaerobic digesters from Canada - AD_UKC130_MetaG | ecosystem: Engineered > Bioreactor > Anaerobic > Digestate | place...
GGCCAGAAGGAGCAATGTAAGGTAAATTTTGTTCATAGGTGCGTTGTTTGCGAATAATTGAATCGACTATTCTTTTAACAATTTCAGCTACTTTTTGTTTTGATTGAAAAGGGAATAGAACAAAGAACAGATGCGAAAGGAACAAGGAAATAGAACAATGGGCCGGGATCGCCGGAAAGAAGCAAAAAAGCCGGTATCTTCTTTCAATGCATGCTATAAAAGAAGATACCGGTAAATAGAAAATCAAACTTCCGTTTACTCCGTCTCTACAGTCAGCGGTGCAACGGCAAGTCCTAATTTATCGTTTGCGGTAAAGGCAATCCAGTAAGTATATGGAGTTCCTTCTTCATCGTCGGCAGGTTTAGCTTGTACAAGCCTCCATGAAGTCACATCATACTCGGTACTTTCTCCGTCAACAGTTACCGTCAGTTTTCCTACGGGAGTTGTATCTTCGGCTTTTACTGAAGCGCTTTCTTCTTCTTCACCCTCACCGCCGATTTTATCTTCAGTATCCTTGAATGTCAGCACCAGAGACTCATCCTCCTCTTCGTTTATCCAGGAAAAGGTAACCGTCTTGTCTTCCGCTTTAGTTAACATAAAGGTACCTGCATCCTTACCTTCTACCTTCGTATACGTATCCCATTTGATTCGTGCGGTGGGATCTTCTTTTTCATCCTCAAAGGGGTCCACTTTTACAGCAACGGCTATGGTACCTTCCAGTCCGTTTTTATCTGTTACCTTTACAGTAGTATTGCCTTCCTTCACTCCCTTGATTGTTATATCACCACCGTCTACTGTTGCTTTGACAACGGTCTCATCAACCGGTGTTGCTTTATAAGGAGCTTCTCCACCCCTCACTTTCACAACAGTTTCCGCGCCAACAAACACTTCAACGCTATTTTTATCAAAAGTCAATTTGTCAATACTGTCATCATCATCACACGCAACAAAAAACACACCGGACAGCATCAAGCTCAATAAATAAATGGAAAATCTTTTCATAATAACTTTCTTTTTTAATAGTTTAAAAAATAGTGTAATCTGTGTAGTTGAGATCTCGTATACACATAATACAAGATGGTTGAAAAAGCAAAACGCTGCACGAAAGCACAGATTTTAACCATGCTTAACGTATTTGCAACTCCCTTTAACAGAAACAAACTCCATGTTTTTCGTATGTAAGTATTTATTCAGCAAAATCTAAGGTTGGAAAGAAAGTTATTTTTCCGGTTTCATAACTACTCCTGTTTTCTTTCTGCCGTTTATCTTTATGGTTATGGGATGATCAAAATGTACATGACGAATAAAATCGGTTTCATATGCAGCCGGCTGAGCATTCAGAAATGCTTCATCAAAGAACCCCCCGTCTTCCAAAAAAGGATGAATAGTAAAATAACCAACCCCAAACGAAGTAAGATTCTGAAAAAAATGCGCACTTTGACTAGGTTCTACGCGATAACTTTCTAACCCGGCCTCCACAATAAGGCGTGCTTGACTAATATGAGGCCATTTTACGGGAATTCCCAACCATGGATCGGAAGATCCCCACCGACCTGGACCAATGAGAATATAATTTCTGTCACTGTCGATAAAAGTTCTGTTCAGCTTCTCTATCTCACGCGCAGTCAGCGAATTATTAGCTGCATCAAACGATTCTGTCTTGACATAAACTACATCATAAACATCATTTGAAATACCGTTTCCTAATGCACTTTCTGAATACAAGATGGTTTGTGTTTTTTCAATTTTCGAAAGGTCTTCCGAAACCATTTCTCTACCCTCAACAATAGGACGGATCTGTAACAAGTAAAAAGCTCCTTTCTTTTGATCCTTAATATTTACGGCAAACTCAATTTCCACCGGACGTCCCATCTCTCGTTGCCCCACTTTCAATACTTTATTCAAAATCTTGGCAAGAGGAAACATATTGTGCTGGAGAATATGTGCAAAAGAAATAATTTTGCGCCCTCCGGGATAATATCCCTCACGAATAACCTGATCCAACGGATCGTAAGTCGATGAAATATATCTTAATGCCCCATCATTCTCTGCTTCTTTTAATCCCAATCGCAAAAGATTAAAACTATCATCTACAGGAAACTCTTTTATTGTATTATTTGTATCGAGTGCATAAAAACGCTTTTGTGTTTCTTTCAAAGCCATCTCCAAGGTACTCAATTGAAGAATATTAGAAGCATGCAAAGGAGAAAAACGCAACCCCATATTACCGTCAACAATGTATTTTCCCAATCCCAATCCCATGTTCACTATTCCATCTTCCGGTTTTTCGTTTCCGATGGGATAATAATTGATCGAACGAGCTACACCCGAAATAGTCGGATAAAAACGCGAACCGTACTGTGATCCCACAACTTCCTGCAATAAAATCGCCATTTTCTCCTGATCGATAAAATTCCTGGTAGCCGCCATATATGTTTTGCTATCTTTATAAAAAACCGAAGCATAAACGGCTTTGATACCGTCACTAATCATCCGCACCATTTCACGCTTATCATTCACAAAGGGAATCATATAAGTGGAATAAATTCCCGCAAAAGGCTGATAGCAGGAATCTTCAAGAAGGCTGGATGAACGAATGGCTATGGGGGCGTTAATTGCATCGAGAAACACTAAAAAATCATTGATCAGCCTTTCCGGCAGTTTTGCAGACAAAAAAAGTTTTAGAATCTCATCATCAGGCAAATCCGACAGCGCAAGCGGGTACAATTGGTTGGTTTCCATGAATTCATCAAAAATATCGGTACAAAGCACCACTGTACGCGGGATAAGAACCGGAAAATTTTCATACGAATTAAACTCCAGATGCATTTTCACCATGCTTCCCATGAACGCCAGCCCACGTCCCTTGCCACCCAACGAACCTTCTCCGATACGGGCAAAATTGGAAAACTGATCGAAACGATCTCTCTCGAAAATCGCCACCACACCCGTATTTTTCATGCGCCGATATTGAACAATAGCATCATAAATCAGTTCGCGTGCCTCTTCCATACTCTCGTACTCCGAAACATCAATCCTTTTCAGCATTTCTGCAACAGGAAACATGGCACGCGAATAAAAAAAACGAGAAAAATGGTTGTGTGAAAGATGATAATACAGCGAATCGTCGGGTATTTTTCGGATAGTGTTCTGCAATTCTTTCAGATTTTTTATTCGGAAGATCTCTTCTTTAGTTTGAGGATGGACAATAATGAAATCACCAAAGCCAAAATTTTCTTTCATTACTTTGCGTAGATCCTGAGGAAATGTTTTGGAATTTTTATCGATAAACGAAGCATTTATTTCGGCAGCGTATTTCTCATTTTCACTCTCAGATGAAGCATAAATAATAGGGATGCATTTGTCTTGACTACGAATCCATTCGCATAATTTTTTGCCTGCTAGTTTGTCTTTTACACCTTCGCGATTAAAACTCATATCGGAAATAACACCAAGCATATTATCTCCGAACTTTTGGTAGAGATCCATCGCTTCCTCATAATTTCGTGCTAAAAGTATTTTGGGTCTGCCTCTCATCCGAAGCATGCGCTGATGTTCATTGAGTGCTTCTCTCGAAAATTCTTTCGATTCATACAACACAAATTTATATAAAAGCGACAATACCGATGAGTAAAACCGAACGGAGTTCTCAACCAACATAATAGTTTGCACTCCAACAGTTTTTACATCGTGTTCCACATTCATGCGATCCTCAATAAGCTTGATGATAGCCAGCAATAAATCGGTATTGCCCAACCAACTGAAAACGTAATCAATACTGCTAAGATCTTCTTTCGCCAAAGCCTTAGTAACACTTTTAGAGAAAGGGGTCAAAACCACAATTGGAATATGAGGATGCTCAGCTTTAATGTTTTTCGCCACTTCAAACACCTCGCTATTATCCATGTTGGGCATACAAATAACCAATTCGTAACGATTGGATTTCAGCTCATTCATTGCTTCTTTTCCGGTACTCACCTGAGTAAAAAGCGGCGGATAACGAAGGTTGAGCGATGCATACTCGTTGAAAATCTGTTCTTCCACACGACCGTCGTCTTGCAAAATAAACATATCGTAGCGCGAAGCAATCATCAGAATATTATAGATGCGCTTGTTCATCAATTTGACGAATGGCGTATCGCGAAACTGAAACTGCCTAATGTCGTGAGACTTAACTACAGATTTAGAAAGGGTTGATTTCATGTAAATTTTCTATTTATCTGAATACAAACTTAATCAATTTTGATGAATTTCTTTACATAAGAAACTGCTTTTGCTTTTCATTCCACGCACTATTCACAAACACTCAAGATATAAAGAATTTTTATATCTTTGTTTTAATTATAAGGTATATTTTGTTATTCGCTCGTTGATCAGCCATAAAACGAATTCCTTATAGCGTAAATCCTTTTTCTGTTTTTCTCTTATCCCGACTCAAGTTTTTTAAACTGAAAATCTAAGAGAGAAGAGATAAGTGTTTTTTATTCATTTCATACACATCAAAAAAATTAGAACTATGGGGAAAGTAATGATTATTGGCGCAGGAGGTGTTGCTACTGCGACTGCACATCAGCTGGTAAAAGTACCGGAAGTCTTTGAGGAAGTATTAATAGCTAGCAGAACAAAAGAAAAATGCGATAACATTGTAAAAAAAATCAACAAGGGCAATTTTCACACTGCGCAAATAGATGCAATGCAAGTGGATGAACTGGTGTCGCTCATCAGGGACTTTAAACCCGACATGGTGATGAATCTTGCTCTGCCTTACCAGAATTTAGCTATCATGGAAGCATGCCTGAAAACGGGTGTTAGCTATTTAGATACAGCCAGTTATGAATCACCTGACAATCCCCATCTCTATTACATCGAGCAATGGTCATACTTCGACAAATTTAAAGAAGCCGGAATAACGGGAATACTCGGTTGTGGTTTTGATCCCGGGGTCACCGGTGTGTTCACAGCTTATGCAGCCAAACATTATTTCGACGAAATACATTACTTGGATATAGTAGATTGTAATGCCGGCGATCACGGTAAATATTTTGCTACCAATTTTAATGCAGAAATCAATATTCGTGAAATTTCTTCCCCCGGCATTTACTACAAAGAAGGAAAATGGATCGAAACAAAGCCTCTTGAAATACATCGCACAATTGCTTATCCCGAAATTGGAGAAAGAGAAAGCTATTTGCTTTTTCACGAAGAGTTGGAATCGTTGGTAAAACACTATCCAACCATCAAGCAAGCACGCTTTTGGATGACATTCTCCGAACGCTATCTTACTGTTTTGGAAGTTTTACAAGGATTGGGACTTACTTCTATCAAACCCATCAATTATCAAGGTATGGAGATAGTGCCTTTGCAATTTATAAAAGCCATTCTCCCCGACCCGGCTGCTTTGGGAGAAAATTATAAAGGGAAAGTATCTATCGGAGTACAGCTCAAAGGCATTTATCAAGGGAAAGAGCGGAGTTATTATATTTGGAGTAATTTGGATCACGAAAAAGCATACAAAGAAACCGGAACACAAGCCGTTGCCTATTCCACCGGCGTACCGGCAATGGTAGGGGCACTAATGTATATGAAAGATATATGGAGAAAACCGGGCGTATATAACGTTGAACAATTCGACCCGGATCCCTTTTTAGAAGCAATGCCTAAATATGGAATCGATTGGCAAGAAGCAATAGACATTCCGTTACCTATTGACAAAGCAGAACAACAGTAAAAAACAACAAATGGAAAATGCCGTACTATAAAGTCGGCTAAAAAAATTGATATTACACATCAATAAGGTGAGATATAAAAGTTTATTCTACTCATTTGATTGATTAAAAAAATTATCTTGTATCTTTGCACCTTTGAAAATCATCCGATTTATGCACGAAAAAATAATCATTCTCGATTTCGGCTCGCCGACAACACAACTCATAGGCCGAAAGATAAGGGAGCTGAACACCTATTGTGAAATAGTACCTTACAATAAGTTCCCTTACAACGATAAAACCGTAAAAGGAGTAATATTGTCCGGGAGCCCTTTTTCGGTAAACGATCCCGACGCTTTTAAAACCGATTTAAGCACAATCCGTTCATATTATCCGGTACTGGGCATTTGTTACGGCGCACAACTCATAGTCCAATCATCGGGAGGAGAAATAGGCAAAAGCAGCAGCCGTGAATATGATCTTGCACGGTTACGTATATTGGACCATTCCGATGCGTTGCTTGGTAATCTGCCACAAGACTCACAGGTATGGCTGTCGCTGAGCGATACTATTCTTCGTTTACCTGAGAATTTCCGAATTATTGCCTCAACAGAAAAAGTAGAAGTTGCAGGATATAAAGTAGAAGACGAACCTACATGGGGAATACAGTTTCATCCCGAGTCGTCGCATACAGAGCAAGGTATGCAAATTCTGGATAATTTCCTCACCATTTGCGGATGCCAAAAAGACTGGACTCCGGAATCGTTTATCGAAACCACCATTAAGCAACTGAAAGAACAATTAGGCGACGATAAGGTTATTCTGGCACTTTCGGGAGGAGTAGATTCATCGGTAACGGCCGTGTTGCTGAACAAAGCCATTGGCAAAAACCTAACATGTATTTTTGTGGATCACGGACTGTTGCGAAAGAATGAATTCGAAAAAGTACTGGCCGATTACCAGGATATGGGATTAAACGTTATCGGTGTGGATGCCAAAGAGCGTTTTTACAAAGCATTGAAAGGGGTTACCGATCCCGAAAAAAAACGAAAAATTATCGGAAAAGGCTTTATCGAGATTTTTGAAGAGGAAGCGCGCAAACTGAAAGATATCAAATGGCTGGCTCAGGGAACCATTTATCCCGATATCATCGAATCGCTTTCCGTTACAGGCACAACCATAAAAAGCCACCACAACGTGGGAGGCCTTCCCGAAAAAATGAACCTCAAACTTTGTGAACCCCTCCGTATTCTGTTTAAAGACGAAGTGCGCCGCATCGGATTGGCACTAGAAATGAAACCTCAACTCATCTATCGTCATCCGTTTCCGGGTCCCGGGCTTGGAATCCGCATCCTTGGCGAAATCACTCCCGAAAAAGTACGCATCGTACAAGATGCCGACGATATTTTCATTTCGGCACTTCACGCAGCCGATCTCTACGATAAGGTTTGGCAGGCCGGTGCTATTTTGTTGCCGGTACAATCGGTCGGAGTAATGGGCGACGAACGTACATACGAGAATACCATTGCTTTGCGTGCCGTGACTTCCATTGATGCCATGACCGCCGATTGGGCACGACTTCCCTACGAATTTCTGGCAAAAGTATCGAACGAAATCATCTATAAAGTAAAAGGCGTGAACCGTGTGGTTTACGATATCTCATCCAAACCACCCGCCACAATTGAATGGGAATAAAAAAAATCGGAGATAATTTCAAATATTCAATTCTCAAAGGCCTTTTTATTTCAAGACAGCCTCCGTTTTTTGACTTTAAATCCCGCCCTTGAGTTCAGGATAAGCAATCCGAGTATGATAAATGGTTTTCAGTTTATCCACAAACACTTCTTTCACTGTTTCAATATCCTTGAAAGTTATCGGCGCTTTCTTAAAATAACCCTCACCTACCTGATCATCGATTATTTTATTGACCAAATCCCGAAACGATTCTTCACTATACTCCGTCAAGCTACGCGAAGACGCTTCTACTGCATCCGCCATCATCACAATAGCCGTTTCTTTTGAAAAAGGATTTGGACCCGGATACCTGAATACCTCTTCATCAATTTCCTTGCCGGGATTGACATTTTTCCACTGAATATAAAAATATTTCGGAACACTTGTACCGTGGTGTGTTTCAATAAAGTCGATAATCTGTTGAGGTAAACCATTTTGTTTGGCTATCTTCACTCCATCTTTCACATGATTGATAATGATTCGCGCACTTTCTTCAAAAGGCAATCCCGCATGAGGATTTATACCCGATGCTTGGTTTTCGGTAAAAAATGCCGGGTTAACCATTTTTCCTATATCATGATACAATGCTCCTGTACGCACCAGCGAAGCATTTGCACCAATTCTGGAGGCTGCGGCAGTAGCCAAATTAGAAACCTGCATAGAATGCTGAAAGGTGCCGGGTGCTTTTTCCGAAAGCTCTTTCAACAAAGGCTTATTGATATTGGCAAGTTCCACCATGCTCACACCCGAAATAAAACCAAACGACTTCTCGAAAATATAAACCAGCAAATAGGAAAACATAATGAAAATGAAATTGATAAGGAAATAAACCAATATCATGCCGTTCACTTTCTTAATATCTCCTTCGGCGTACAGAGTCAACCCAAGGTACACAAGAATATAGGTTATGAGAATAAAAAACGAACTTTGGATCAACTGCGAACGTTCGGTCAATTCTTTCAGTACAAAAATAGAAACCATAGCCACCGTTATCTGAATCACAATAAACTCAAAAGGATAAGGTACCATCAGCGAACTGAGAAGAATGGTTACGATACTGGCAAACAGCGCTGTTCGGGAATCGATAAACGTACGGATCAGAATGGTGACAATGGCATAGGGAATAATGTAGACATTAAACAAATTATATTTTACGGTTATGGCAGTTAATATCACAAAAAAAGTGATGATCAACAGCATAAAGGTTACATTTTTCCGATTGCGGAACTCGCGAGGCCTAAAATATAGCAAATAGAGATAGAACGACCCCATCAGAATCAACACAAGCATAAATTCGCCTACTAGCCGCCAACTATCGCTACCTACACCACCGCTACGCTCTTCGATGACCCTCTTGAGCGAAGACAAAATATTATACGTATGCGCATCTACAATTTCACCCTGATCGATTATCCGCTGTCCCGCTTGGATCATGCCACTAGTAGGCGAAATTTGTTGAATAAATTCTCGTTTTGCTTTCTCTGATGTCGAAGCATCGTAAATGATGTTTTCATTGAGGTAATTATGGATATCGGCCAATTTTAACTTATTTTCGTCCAGATGCTTTGGTCTGTCGTCCAAAATTTTTTCGTAAGCCGAACGGATCGTATACACACTTTCGATATTTCGCGAATTTGCCACATTCCCTTCTTTAAGTCGAAACGATCGAGTAGCAGAGGAAGCTATCCGTTCGTAATCCTCGACATTCATAATGCCTTGGCTGTAAACTTCCCTTAATTTACTCCGAATATAACGAATATAAGCCGGCTCCAAATTTTTGAGATTGGGTTTAGTGTTTACATCGGTATCGAACCGGGCAAGGGCATTTTCCATGACTTGATTGTCGATCAGATAATACGGCTCGAAATAAACCAAAATGCTATCTTGTTCCCGCTTTAACTGTTCGGGCGATTTGTATACAGGAAAATCGAATGGAGCCGTAAGCAAACCGTATCGCCACGGCCGCCCTTCACTAAACGAATATTGAAATTTTCCTTGTCGGGGGAAAAAATAAGTGATCAACAAAATGGCAATCATAAAGATCATCGGCACAAAAATCCGAGTCTTGATCTTTATTTTTTTACGAGATGAAGTATTCATGTTTTCCATTCCAACTCTTTATCTGTTATAAACAATGCAAAAGCAGGATTGTTTGAAAAAACAGCAAACTTAAAAACATACCCACCCTGCTTAGAGAACGATTATAAATCGGTTGCTATCTTTTCCATAATTTGGCGCGTGGCTCCGGCATTACTCAAAATATAATCTTCGGCTTCATTACCTGCTGCAGAAAGCATTTCCGGTTGTTCTGCAAATCTATCCATCAGTGCATTGAATTCTTGCTTATCATGAATAACAAATCCGCCACCTTTTTCAATAAGGTCGTGTGCTTCGCGAAACTTTCCGTAATTGGGACCAAAAATTACCGGAATGCCATAAACTGCTGCTTCGGGCAAGTTATGAATACCCACACCAAATCCTCCGCCAATATAAGCCACATTCCCATAACGATAGATGGAAGAGAGCAGCCCGAAACAATCGATGATCAAGCAATCCACATCCCGAATGTTTTCTTCTGTGGCAGCAGAATAGCGTATATAAGGGCGTTTCAATTTTTTTTCTATGTCCTCGAGATGCGATTCGTGTATTTCATGCGGAGCAACAATCAACTTTACGTGCTGGCGGGTATTGAAATAATCGATAAAAATATCCTCATCGGGAGGCCACGAGCTTCCTGCCACCAAAACCAATCCGTCGTCGTTTTTTTTATTCTCCGTAAAAGCATGCACAAGGGGCAGTTCCTTTGCCTGGCTTCGCACCTCAATCACCCGATCGAAACGGGTGTCGCCCGTAACCGTTACCTGAGTAATACCCTGTTGGTTCAATAATTCTTTTGAATGATCGTCCTGAACAAATATCTCCCGGTAAAAATGCAGGATTTTTCCGTAACGTCCCGCGTTTTTCTTAAAAAACGGTTGATTATCTCTAAAAATTGCCGAAATCAGATAAACCGGAATCCCCCTGAGATAGGCTTCATGAATGTAATTATACCAAAATTCGTATTTAACAAAAACAGCAAGCGTTGGTTGGGCTATATCCAGAAACGCATTCACCCTGTTTGGTGTATCAAAAGGCAGATAGCATACAATGTCGGCAAACGAATAATCTTTTCTCACCTCGTAGCCCGAAGGAGAAAAAAAAGTAAGCAATATCCGATAAGCCGGATACTTTTTTTTCAGTGTTTCAATCATCGGTCGAGCCTGCTCAAACTCTCCCAACGACGCACAATGAAACCAAATGTATTGTTCATTCGGGTCCCTCTTCTCCCGAAGAATCCGATACGTATCTTTCTGTCCACGCACCATCAGTTTCGCTTTTTTATGAAAAGGCGAAACCAAACGAACCAACGAAGCGTATAAACGAATTATAAAGTTATACATTGGGCGCAGGAATGGTTTCGATAGCTTTTTTTAAACGAGCAATGGTTTCCTCTTTACCTAGCAAAACGGTGATATCAAAAATATGAGGTCCTTTCCCTTCACCAACCAATGCCAGGCGGAAAGCATTCATCACATTGCCAAGATGGTATTTGTTGTCCCGTATCCATTTCATGATGATTTTTTCTTGATTTTCGGCAGAAAAATCATCCATTTTTTCCAGAATATCGATCAATTCGCGCATCTGATCCGGCGTCTCGGCTTTCCAACGTTTTCTCACCGTCTTTGCATCATAATCCGTAGGAGCTACAAAAAAATAAAACGATTGCTCCCACAATTCATTGACAAAGTTTACCCGATCTTTCACCAATGCAACCACTTTTGTCACATAATCGCGCGAAGCAGCAACGTTTTTTTCTTCCAGTATCGGCATAAACATATCCACCAGTTGCTCGTCGGGCGTAGCCAGAATATATTTATGATTGAACCAACGAGCTTTTTCGTAATCGAAACGTGCGCCGCTTTTGCTGCATCGTTCAAACGAAAATGCGTCGATAAGCTCCTCCAGCGAAAAAATCTCCTGTTCCGTTCCCGGGTTCCAACCCAACAAAGCCAAAAAATTAATCACTGCTTCGGGCAGATAACCACTTTCGCGGTAACCCGAAAAAATTTCACCGGTTTCCGGGTCTTCCCATTGCAGCGGAAAAACAGGGAATCCCAATCTATCGCCATCACGCTTGCTTAGCTTGCCACTCCCTTCGGGTTTAAGCAACAAGGGGAGATGGGCAAACTGCGGCATGGAATCTTCCCACCCCAAACTTTTATATAACCACACATGCAATGGTGCCGAAGGCAGCCACTCTTCGCCCCGAATCACATGGGTAATCTGCATGAGATGATCATCCACCACATTTGCCAAATGGTAAGTAGGCAATTCATCGGCCGATTTATAAATCACTTTATCGTCCAACACCGAAGAATTGATGGTCACTTCCCCTCGAATAAGATCGTCGACTGTGATATCAATGCCGGGCTCTACCTTAATACGAACCACATATTGTGAGTGGTTATCGAAGAGTGCCTGCGTTTCTTCTTTCGACAAGGTGAGAGAATTGCGCATCTGCATCCGTGTTGAAGCATCGTACTGAAAATTGGGTATTTCTTTGCGTTTGGCCGCCAACTCTTCGGGCGTATCAAAAGCAATATAAGCAGCACCTTTATCAAGCAATTGCTGCACATATTGTCTGTAAATATCTTTTCGTTCCGATTGCCGATAAGGGCCATATCGGCCACCTTTTTTGGGACTTTCGTCAAATTCCAACCCCAGCCAGTCAAATGTTTCCTGAATGTATTCTTCTGCCCCCGGCACAAACCGTTGCGAGTCGGTATCTTCGATACGGAGAATAAAATCACCTTGATGCTGCTTTGCAAATAAATAATTGTACAATGCCGTGCGAACACCACCAATGTGAAGGGGCCCCGTAGGGCTAGGAGCAAAACGAACGCGCACTTTTCTATCCATAATTCCTTTTTATAAGGTGCAAAGATAGGAATTTTCGGTTAAAAAGTACTTATAAATACAAACGCGATTCGTTTCCCATGTTGAATAAGAGGTCGATAATGCTCAGGTTTTCAAGGAATCCGTATTTATCGCGAAAAACCTGATAATAAGGCACCACCTTGAAGTCGGGATCGGGTTTCTGTCGGCTCGGTTTAGGATGAATGGTTTCTCTGAAATCCATCATTCCGTCGGGAAGCGTTTCCACGAAATGGTCGGTATACTTTACAAGAGGATGTATATCGAGCAAACGACAAATCAATGCACGAAGTGCTTCGTTGAAATCGAACAGATAAGTATATTTTTTCTCATAAAACGGCTGGAAGTCGTCACGGTAATATTCGAAAAAAGGAGTAGAATTGTATGCCGAAACCAGGGCATTCCAATGCAGGTGCCTCCAATTTCCGTGATCGGAGATACGGATATCTTTCATTTTGTCCTTACCGGCCTCCGGTTTTTCGATAGGAATACTTAATGGCAGAATACCGTTGGCTCCGGCAATCAGACACCTATTCCGGTAGGATTGTTTCTGATAGGTATCGTGCATTTCGATATACACTCTTTCGACACGAAAAAGCTTGCTGTAATACTGAACGGGAGCCAAATAAAACGATGATAAAAGAACGGAAGCCATCACCTTTTTGCACTCCGAAACAATCGTTTCCAGCGAATTTTTCCGTGGAACCATTCTTTATCCTTATCGAGCGAAAGCCAAATAAGAATTGGCTGACCAACAATATGATCTTCCGGCACGAAACCCCATACGCGGGAATCGGCCGAATTGTGACGGTTATCGCCCATCATAAAATAATAATCCATTGTAAAAGTATACGAATCGGCCTGTTGACCATTGATATACACTTTTCCGTTGCGGTATGCGAAGTCGTTGCCCTCATAATTTTTTATGCAACGTTCATATGCAGCTACCTTGAAATCGACATCGTCGTCAAAAGTAATTGTTACGCCTTTTTTCGGTATCCAAAGCGGGCCATACGTATCGCGCGTCCAACCCGTTTCGTAATCCAACGGATAATAGTAACCCGCTCCGGGTTGTTCCTTTTCTTTTATTATCGTCAATACGAAGGGTTTCGCTTTCATTTTCTCGACCATCTCGTCGGTCATCGGCAGCGGACCATATAATTTGCCAAAAGAACCGTTGTGTTGCTTCAATCCCAATTGAACGGCACTCAGACTGTCCACATTAGTCAAATCCTGATATTTGGGAATAGGCTGCCCGAAATTATCCACACCCAAATAATCGCTTTTGCTGATGCCCAATTCATCAAAAACGGAAGAAGCGATAACGGTACCGTCTGTCTGAATATAATAATTGTGTTGAGCCGTTTTGGCATGAGGAACAATTGTACCGTCGATATATACCGTGTCGTTTTTCATTTGAATGGTTTCGCCCGGCAACCCGATGCACCGTTTTACATAATTTTCGCGTCGATCAACCGGCCGCCAAACAACTTCGCCATACGTTCGTTTATCTGCCCTGATGCCTGCACTTCCGTTGGGATTATATTTGGAAAGGGTATAAAAATCGACACCCTGCATATTCAATGCTACCGTATCACCCGCAGGAAAATTGAAAACTACGATATCGTTGCGCTGTACCTGTCTTAAACCTTTCAACCGCCGGTATTTCCATTGCGGTTTTTCGATATACGACTTACCGCCCACCACAGGCATGGTATGCTGAGCTAAAGGAAACGACAACGGCGTCATGGGCGCACGAGGGCCGTAACTGACTTTGCTGACGGCAAGAAAATCTCCCACCAGTAACGTTTTTTCAAGCGAAGAAGAAGGGATTTGATAATTCTGAAAAAAAAACGTGTTAATAAAATACACGGCAATGAGGGCAAAAATAATGGCATCGACCCATTCCATCACTTTACGGAAAGCGGCGTTCTTCGATTTTTTCCAAAATGTCCACGGAACAAATTTGGTGATGTAAATATCAAAAAAAAGAAGAAGCACGAGCAACAACCAACTGTTGCCATACCATATCGAAAAAAGTATCCAAAGTACAGATAAAACAGTAAACCCTATCCATTGTCCGCGAGTGGCTTTGGAGATGCGTTCTTTCAGTGTCATATTGATTATATATAAAAACTCTTTTTATTTAAAACTTCAACAGGTCTTCCATCGTCAGAAAACCTTTTTCCCCTTGTGTGAACTCAGCCGCCAGCACAGCGCCCAGGGCAAAGCCTTTGCGGCTTTTGGCATCGTGCGTGATGCAGATCGTATCGGCTTCCGATTCGTAAATAACCGTATGGATGCCGGGCACCTCGTCTTTGCGAAATGCTTTTATTTCTAATTCATGGGGCGAATGAGCCTCGTTGAGTACCCACTTGTCTTTTCGGTCGATACGGGCAAGAATATCTTCCGCTAGCGAGATGGCTGTGCCGCTTGGGGCATCCAACTTGTGAATGTGATGCGTTTCTTCCAGCCGCACATCGTAATCGGGAAACCGATTCATGATTTCTGCCAAGGAACGATTTACCGCAAAAAAGATATTTACGCCAAGGCTGAAATTCGAGGCATAGAAAAACGTTTTCCCTTCTTTCTCGCAAAGCTGTTTCACCTCGTCCAAATGTTGCAGCCAGCCGGTTGTTCCCGATACCACGGGTATGCCGGCAGCAAAAGCTTTCCTATAATTGTGGAGTGCACTTTGGGGAGAGGTAAACTCGATGGCCACATCGGCACTTTTGAATTCGGGTGAATCAAACTTTTCTTCGTCGTTTATATCGATAATGCAAACAATTTCATGACCTCTTTCGCGGGCAACTTTCTCGATTTCGTGCCCCATTTTACCATAACCGATCAATGCAATTTTCATTCTGAGTTCTTTTTTAGAATTGACAAAAATAGCAAATTATGCCGTAGTTTCTTTCGACTGGGCGTTATTTGTTCTTAATTTTGTATTTCGTATCAACGATTCACAACCAACCGTTTTCGTTATACCACCGAACGGTTTTTTCTATGCCCTCCTTTAAGCGGTAATCCGGCCGAAATCCAAGATCTTGTTGAAGCGGCGTGATATCGCACAACCAATTACGCTGCTTCATGATGTGATATTTATCGGTGTTGAACGTTGTCGGCTTGCCAACCATTGCCGCTATTTTTTCATTTATGAACGCTGCCGGTTTTACGATCCAAAGCGGAACCTTAATCCGCAAAACATGCTTTTTGCCAAGTGCCTGCTGCACCAGCTTGTTGAATTCGGCATCGGTATACCAATCGCCGTCGGCAACAAAATATTCTTTTCTTCGAATTCCTTTTTCGATACAGTCAAAAATGACCTTCACCAAATCTTCTACAAAGATAAAAGTTAACACCTGCTTTTTAAATCCTGCACTCAAAGCAATGCCTTTTTTTACGGATCGCATCAGGATGAGATAGTCTTTGTCGCGCGGGCCATAAACACCGGTCGGACGCAGTATGACGTAAGGAAAACCGGAAATGCTTTTGATATAATTCTCCGCCAACAATTTACTCTTACCGTATGCCGTATTGGGATGGGGTGTATGGCGGTCGGAAATCGGCGTATATCCTTTTTCGTCTCCAACGCCATACGCACTTAAACTGCTGATAAAAATAAAGCTGTCCGGAACATTTCGAGTTTCGACAAGTGCATCAACAAGATTTTTCGTATATAAATAGTTAACACGTTCGAAATCGGATTTATGCAATGCTTTTGTGATCCCGGCTGTATGGACAATATAATCGAATGGTCCGTTTTCCGCTGCAAAAGATTTCAATTGTTCCACGAGCTGGGTTTTATCGGCATAAGGTAAGTCGATAAACCGAATGCGTTTGTCTTGCAAATAAGCTCTGTTGCTACTTGCGCGTATGCCTGCCCACGTTTCGTAACCCAATGCAAGCGCCTTTTCCACTGCCGCACTGCCAATGAATCCGCTGGCACCGGTAATAAGAATTTTCTTTCTATCCATGTTATATATCGGTATCTGCAGGCAAAAATAAGGATAACTTATTGATTTTACAGAAAGAACTCTTCCTTTTTACAAAAACAATGTATTGAAATAAGGTTATCTACTTATAGCCTACCGTAAATAAAGCAAACTACAAATAAAATCGATGGGTTGCTCTCGTTTTAATAATAGAACTTAAGGTTTATGAAAGTAGCAGTCAAATATCCATAACAGAAACGGAGAAAAATCTCCGTTTTACTCCAATTACAATAACATAATTTAATATCTACGGTTGTAGTAGTTAAATAATGATATTAAAAAAAGAACAAAACCTCCGTTTTGCTCTAATTACAACAACATAATTTAACCACTACGGACATAGTGGTTAAATTATGATAACAAAAAAGAAGTAAAACGTTTGTTTAATACTAAAATTGAAGTTGCAAAAAAGGTAAAAATCGGGTTAACCTTAAAAACCAAGTCAAGAAAAGAGCAAAAAATGAGTGCACCATTAAAAATAACATCAGAAAGAGAGTAGAAAAAGGGTTCACCACTAAAAATAACATCAAGATGTGAGGAAAAATTTTAGCTCAATAAGAAAACTGACATGAGAAAACAGGTAAAAAAATCGTACACTCACGAAACTTTTCGTATTTTCGCAACCA
>Ga0116169_1001748_pt1 | contig 17021 bp, 11 predicted proteins | sample AD_UKC130_MetaG_FD_89796 | JGI IMG/M metagenome (GOLD analysis project Ga0116169, IMG submission 89796) | Active sludge microbial communities of municipal wastewater-treating anaerobic digesters from Canada - AD_UKC130_MetaG | ecosystem: Engineered > Bioreactor > Anaerobic > Digestate | place...
CTCCCGCGTCTCGGCGCGGTAGTGCCACTGGTTGGGCATCGATCCGCCGCGCGCTTCCGGAGGCACGCCGAAGTCGTCATCTTGCGATTGATTCAGCCCGGCTGGCAGGAGGTGCTGCACGCGCAGCCGCGCCTGCCCGCGGCGCACGAGAACGCTCTGGCGCGCGGGATCAATCTCCATCCGTTCCGCCGCGTGGAGCAGCCACTGGAAGGTGGCTGGCTGCGGGCTCTCCAGGTCGTCATAAATGACGAACGCATCCGGGCGCAGGTGGAGGATATGCCGGCGGAAGCGATTCAGCCGGCCCGCGTACGCCTCGGCGGCCTCGCCGCACCAGTAGGCGTAGCTCTTGCCGGCGTGGAACGCGACGCTCTGCCCCCGGGCGGTGATCTCCATCTCTTTCTGGCCCTCGCCATCCACGAGGATCGTGTTGTGCGCTTTGGTACGGATCGCCCACTCCTTGTGGTGCGGGCTATGGTACCAGGGGTAGTAGCCACTATCAATAGCGAGGGGCTCTCCAAACGCGGCCAGGACGAAGCTGTTCTGGTCGGCATGGCTGTGGTTGAACGAGCCATAGGGGCTTGCCTTCGCCAGGAGCATCACTCCGTCTGGCGCGTAGAGATGCGAGTACATCGCCACCCAGCCGATGTCGTTGGAGACGCGCGCCTGCGGGAGGTCCACCGGCGGGCGCAGCGGCACGTTGGCTCGGGGGAAGAGGAAGCCATAGGGCCCGCTATCCGGCGGCGCGCTCACCAAGTCGGCGTACCACTGGTAATAGGGGTTCCGGTGGACGGCCGCGTAGCGCTCCAGGTTGCGCTTGTCGGTCGCATCCACGCCATAGGGTCCCGTATCGCCGAAGTAGGAGAAGCCACACCACGGCGGCTGGAAGTAGAGCTTGAACAGGCCGTTGTTGCGGAACCACGGCTTCTGGTAGAGATCGATTCCGGTGGCCGACTTCAGCGCGTCCAGGTACTGGAGCGCGAAGGAGCACGACCACTTCCAGTAGCTGACGCCCTGCGACCATCCGCCGTCATCGCCGCCCCAGGGTGGGAAGTTGGCGGAGTAGACCCGGATGGTGTAGGCCGTCCACTCGTCTGCCTCGGGCACTTCGCCGGCGATGGCGAGGGTGGCCAGACCCAGGTAGCCGATGTTCGACTGCCCGTGGGAATCGAGCGGGTAGTTCAGGATCTTGTTGTCCGTTGCGTAGATCCGGTACATGATCCGGCACCGGTCGGCAATCGCCTTCTGGATCGGCGCGCGCTCCTCGGGCGAGAGAGTGTCCGCGATCCAGTCGTAGGCCATAGCGCTTTTGATGAGGAGATCGCGGAAAACCTGGTCGTTCGAGCGGAAGCCGGTCGCGCCGTCGGGATCCCACCGTGAGAGATGGAGGAGGTAGCGCTTCGCACCTTCGGCATAGCGGGGCTCGCCCGTGATCAGATAGCCGAAGGCGAGGTTCCAGAGGCCGGACGACACCTGCCCGGCGGCCGCGCGGAGCCGGGAGTCGATCTTGAAATACTCCAGGTCAATCGGGCGCCCGCGCAGGTCGCAATCGACCGGCTCGGCGGCGGGCTCGGCCTTCAGTAGCCGCTCGAGCAACGGCTCGTACTGCTCCCACCACGCCTTGCCCTCGGCCAGGCGGCGCGCGCGGAGCGCGGGAAGCTCCTCGCGCGTGACGTAGAGCCGGGGGTGGTCACGGCGCAGGTGTTTCTTCAGCACCTCATCCATCGGTGGGAGGACGAACTGAACGGCGCCCGCCGGCACCTCGAACGAGCGCGCCCGGCCAAAGCTGGAGTGCTGGCCTTCATCATCGGTGAAGCGTATCCGCCAGTACCACCGCCCGGGCTCCAGGGGGCGCGACAGGTTGTAGCAGTTGAGGGGGATGCCCTCCTCGGTGATCAGGCTCGGCCCGGTGAAACCCGGGTCGCGGCAGAGCTGAAGCGTGTACGTCTCGGCGTTCTTCTCGGGGCGCCAGCGGAAGTCGGGCGGGTTTTGGGCGACGACCGCGCCATCGGGCGGGTTGGGCCGGATCAGGTAGGGCGACGTCTCCTCGTCCCTCACTTTGAGCTCAACCTGGGTGACCGGCGCGAGCGAGAGGTCATCCCAGGCGCAGGAGCCGGTTCCATAGAGGTAGAGGAGGACGATCACCTGAATCGGCTTCCGCCGGAGCGCCCGGGGAATCTCAAACTCGGCGGTGAACTCGCGCCACTCCGCGTCTTCGCCCGGCACCGTGGCGCTCTGCACGGTGACGATCTCCTTCGGGTTGGCCGCGTCGAAGAACTGGACCACGATCGCCCGGCGCCCACTGGTGCCCCGCGTCAGGACGCTCGCCCGGAGCCCCCGAGGCGCGGGGAAGGTCTCGGTGCGCGACAGGACTCCCGCACGCCCGTTGGCGCTTTCCGCCGCACCCTCCACCTTCACGCACGGGCTGCCATCACGGCCTCCCGTCGGATCGACCGACACCTGGTATTTCCCTTCGTGAGCGAAGGGGTTCCAGCCATCCGGCGTTGTCCGGTTGGGGCTTCGCTGGGCAAAGTTGCCGTTGGCGATGAGGCTGGCCGGCGTCTGCCCATACGTCGGGGGCAGCGCGGCGAGCAGGAGGAGAAATATCCATGGCAGGCGCATCGGGGTCTCCCTTTCGCTTGGCATGCGGCGGCAGCGGCACGTATAGCCATTTCCACCGCACTATTCGCGCTCATAGCGCGGGCACCTGCCAGCGCCGCGGATTCCGCATCAGGCAGGTAGAGAACGGCAACCCCGTTCGCGTGAGAGCGACAGGGATCTGGCCCCGCTGGCACGAAAGCACGAGAGGGCGCGTGCGCAGAGGCATGGCGCGGGGAGCGAGGGTGTGCTCAGGGCACGCCGGCTCCCGCGGCCGTTCGTGTGCTTCCGGCGGCGCTCACGTCATTATGAGGAGAAATCATATGTTAAAGCTCGGAATAGTCGGTCTGGATGGACATGGGCCGGTTTTCGCCAACGTGGTAAATGGGCCGGAGCCGAAGGTGGAGGGGGCGCGCGTCGTTGCTGCGATGCCGGTGCCTTCCGTGATGATTCCCGAAGAGAAGCTGCAGGAGAATATCGAGAAGACGCGGGCCCTCGGGATCGATATCCTGGAGGACCCGAAGGAGCTCGCCTCGCGTGTGGATGGCGTGCTCGTGTTGCACGACGATGGCTCGAAGCACCAGGAGCTGGCGAGCCTCTTCGCGCCGTTCGGCAAGCCGATCTTTGTCGACAAGCCGTTCGAGACGACGCCAGAGAAGGCGCGCGCTCTCGTCGAGGCGTGCCGGCGCCACTCCACGCCGGTCTTCTCGGCCTCTTCGCTCCGCTTCTCCAAGGAGCTGACGGCGGCGCTCGCCGACAACGCGGGCGGCGAGATCGTCTCGGCGATGACCTACTCGCCCTTCTCGCCGAAGCCCACGATGCCCGGCTGGATCTACTACGCCGTGCATAGCGTCGAGCCGCTCTTCCAGATCCTGGGCCGGGGCTGCCAGCGCGTCTGCTGCCTGCCCGGCGAGTACGGCCCCGTGGCGATTGGCGAGTGGTCGGGCGGGCGCACCGGGATCGCCAAGGCGACGGCGCGTGGCCACTGGAGCTACGGCTTCACCCTCTGGCGCCAGAAGGCAGACCAGATGGCCTTGGTCGATCCCGCCCACATCTACCCCGCCCTCCTGCGCGAGGTGAAGGCGTTCATCGAGACGGGCCAGTCGCCGGTGGATCCGGAGCAATCGGTGGAGGTGGTCGCGTTCATGGCGGCGGCCAATGAATCGATGGCGAACGGCGGCAAGCCGGTCGCCCTGAACTGCTAACCCGCGCCTGGCGGGCACGCGATCCGCGCTGCTTGCGAGCGAAGCCCTTCGAGCTGGGTTGGGTTGCTCCCGCGGGCAATCCAAGGATGGCGGGGCTGGGAAGGGAAGCCCCGCGAGGGGCTTTGCCGGGAAGCAGCGCGGAGCTTCGAGCACCGCGCGCGGGCCGAGCAGGCCCCGCGCCGGTGGGGAACCAGGGCGCGGTTGGGAACACAGAGGAGTGGTTGATGTCTGAATGTGTCGGGAAAGCGCTGCGAGAGATCGCGCGGCAGATCGGCCCCGGGGTGGAGGCGCTCTCCTTCGCCGTGGAGCTGGAAGGCGGAGCGATTCGGCTGACCCCGGAGAACCTGGAGTTGGAAGTCAGGTGCGATGCCGCTTTTCCGGGGGATGGCGCCTGCGTCTTCACCGGGCAGTGGCGTGATGTGCGGATCGAGTGGATGTTCACCCCGAAAGCCGTTGGGATGGCGGTCAGCCTCCGCGCGGCCGGCGAACACCCGCTGCGTTGCCGGAGTTTAGAGTCGCTCATTATTCGCTACCGGAGCGAGGGCGCGGACCTTGGGGCGTGGCGCGTGCCCACGAAACGGAGGCCGCTCGCCAACGTCGGGATGCTCCGGCTCGATGAGCTGGACGACGAGACTGCCACTGGAACGCTGATGCGCGGGCTGTTCCGCGATAGCCGGACGCCGGGCCTCTTCGCCGGCACGCTCCTGCCACAGAGGCACTCGCATCAGTATCACCTCACCCGCGATGGCGAGGATACCGCGCGCCTCACCTGTGCTACTCACTTCATCGAGGGTCCGGCCCAGGCGAAAGAGTGCGTCTCGGAGACCTCCTGGGTCTGCGCCACGCGCACGGCGCGTGACGCCATTGAGACGCTGGCCTCCTTTGTGCCCGTGATGGACGCGCCTCCCGCTCCGCCCGTCGGCTGGAACTCGTGGGACTACTACTTCGCCGCCGTCTGGTTGGACGACATCATCGAGAACATGGACGCCATCCGGGCGGATCCCGTCCTCTCCCGGCAGGTCGGGCCGATTGTCATTGACATGGGGTGGTCGCACACCGAGGGCGATTGGTATCCGAACTACCGCTTCCCCGGCGGCCTAGAAGCTACGGTGGATGCGATCCGATCGCGCGGGTTCACGCCGGGCATCTGGACCGCCCCGCTGATGGCGCAGCCGATGACCGTGACCGCTCTGCGCCACTACGAGATGTTCGTGAAGAACCAATACGGCGATCCCGAGAGCCGGGGGGGACATTACGTCCTGGACCCCACGCACCCGAAAACTCAGGAGTACCTGCGAGAGCTGTACACGCGGCTCTATCAGGCCGGGTTCCGCTTCTTCAAGGTCGATTACGTCTCCGATCTGGTGCATGCCGAGCGCCTGCACGACCCGACGAAGGGGCCGTACGAGGCGCTGGCGGATCTCTTCAGGCTCATCCGGGAGTGTGTCACCTCGGAGAGTCATATTCTGGGCTGTTCGTTGCCCATCGAGTGCGGCCCCGGGCTGGTGGATTCCGGGCGCACCGGCGTCGATATTCACAACCACTGGGGGCACGTCACCTGGGCGTTCGATTGCCTCACGCTCGTTTACCCGTTCCACAACCGCGTCTGGGTGAACGACCCCGACTTCCTCATCGTACGCGGGCGCGACACCTCGCTGGAGGCCGAGACGAATGTCCTCAACCCGCAAGCGCATCATCCCAATCCCGGGCGATGGCGGGGCGGCCCAGTCTTCACGCTTGATGAAGCACGGACCTGGGCAAGCGTGGTCCTCCTCTCCGGTGGGAGCATCTTTCTCTCCGACCGGATCTCGATGCTGAATGACGAGGGCCGTGCCCTCCTGCGGAAGGCGGTCTTTCCCACCGGGATCCCCGCTGTGCCCTTGGACCTGTGCGACGAACAGCGCGCCTCGCTCTGGCTTCAGACACTCCCCGAGGAGCGGAGGCTGACCGTGGTCAATTGGCTGGATGAGCCGCGCGAGCTCTCGTTCGCGTTCGCGGAGCATGGCCTGGCCGCGCCCGAAGAGGTCATCGATTTCTGGAGTGACGAGCGCGTGCCCGTACAGGACGGCCGGCTCTCCCTGAAGCTGCCGGCACACGGGTGCCACGTCGTCCGCTGGTGATGAACGCATAACAGCTGGTGAAGGTCTGGATCCCCCGCACCTCGCGGCCGGTTCGAGAGGCATTCGCCGGCGGCAATCGGTGTCACCGTGGGTCGCGTGGCCCCGAGACCGCGCCGCCGGTCCTGGGTAGGCAGGTGCCCCGGGCATGACCGGGGCGAAGAATGGAGGGCGCGATGAATGACCGGGCGATGTGGCTGGTTGTCTGTGCGGTGTTGGCGCTTCCCGGCGGTGCCGGAGCGGAGGATGCTGCCATGCGGAAAGAAGGATCGGAGGGAGCGGCAAAGCACGTGGCTGCGCGCGAGGGGGAAAAGCCGGCTCCTCGCGGTCGGCTGGTTCTGAAGCAGAAGGAGATGCTCCAGGCGGCTTCCCCCTGGATGCACGCCGCTTACCTGAAGCCGGCGGGCACGGAGATGATCAACCCCAGAGGGGTCTCGACGGATAATGGGCGCACATGGAGCCGGATCGAGCCCACTCCAGCGTTCGATAAGGGCCTTCCCCACGGCTATCGCCGGGAGGTCGCGCCGCCGTTCGTCGATCCCGTCAACGGCAACGTCCTGCGGGTTGTCCTCTCGATGGACACCCCCGGGCTCGACCCGAAGATCGTCGAGCCGCCGGTGGCGCTGGAGACCTACTACCTGCGCTATCGCGTCTCCACGGATGGCGGGAGGAGCTACCTCTTCGACGAGCGGATCATCCAGAAGGGAAAGACGGCGGAGAACCCCTTCGATGGCGTTTGGGTCGGCAAGAACGGCATCTTCCTTGGCGATGTCGGCTCGCAGCCGATCCGCACGCGCGAGGGCCTGATCCTGGTGCCGGCGCAGGTGTGCGTCCTCGGCCCCGACGGGAAGCTCGCCTCGCCGGGCGGAGGCTTCACCTACACCGACGTGCTGATCCTGATTGGCCGGTGGATGGAGGGGGGCCGGCTGGAGTGGGAGATCTCCGAGCGGATTCAGGCCGACCCGGCGCGCACGACGCGCGGCGTGATCGAGCCGACGCTCGCTGAGATGCCGGACGGGCGCATCCTCTGCGTGATGCGGGGGAGCAACGGGGGGCGCAAGGACCCCGAGTTTGCCCTGCCGAGCTACAAGTGGTATTCGGTCTCTACCGACGGGGGCCGGCGGTGGAGCGCGCCACGCCCGTGGACGTATGAGGATGGCACCCCCTTCTACTCGCCGAGTAGCATGTCGCAGCTCCTGAAGCACTCCAGTGGACGCGTCTTCTGGCTGGGGAATATCAGCCCCACCAACTGCCGTGGGAACAGCCCTCGCTGGCCGCTCGTCATCGGCGAGGTGGATCCAAAGAGCCTGCTCCTGAAGAAGGAGAGCGTTCTGGTCCTCGATACGAAGCGCGACGATGAGGAGGGCATCAACCTTTCGCATTGGTGGGCCGTTGAGGACCGCGAGACAGGCGACATCATGGTGGCCGGGGCCCGGCACAACATCGGCTACACCGCCCGGCAGCCGTACCTCATTCGCGTAGGCGTGGAGTAAACGAAACGCGCCTGGCGGGGAACCCCTGCGCTCCCCGCCAGGCGCTGATGCCGTGGCAGGCTGCCTCAGGCCGGCTTGGCCGGCTTGAGGTCGCCGCTGGCGACCATCGCTTCGAGGGGGTTATCGTCGATATCGAGCGGGAAGTCCACGCGTCCGCGGCGCCGGCTCGACTCATAGGCGCCGAAGATGATCTCGGTGCCAATGAGCGCGTTGCTTACGTCGAGCTGGCACTTGCGGCCCTCGCGAAGGCAAGTCAGCGCGTCCGAGATCGCCTCCGTGATCATGTTGACCTCCGGGGGAAGCTCGGGCACGATCCACTCCTTCGACCCCGCCGGCCGGTAGCGAAGCGCGGGCCCCCCGACGGGATAGACCTCGATGACGCCATCCGTGCCGATGAGGCGCGTGAAGCATCCTACCGGGCGCGCCCCGCCCGCCCCGTTGGCCAGGAAGCCGAAGACGCCGTTCTCATACTCCACCAGGACCAGGTTCTGGTTCTCGGTATGCCCGCCAAAGACTAGCTTCTCCTCGCGGTAGTCGATCTGGGCGATCACCCACTTCGCGGGCGTCTCGTTGTTGAAGAAGCTCAGCATGTCGATGGAGTGCGTGCCGAACTCGTAGATGTTCGGGGCTTCGCTCTCCAGGCGCGTCAGCTGGCCGATGGCGCCCTCATCCAGGAGCTTTTTTGCCGTGGTCCAGGCCACGCCATAGCGCCGCTGGTGGTTGAAGGTGAGTTGCACCCCCGCCTTCTTGGCGGCCTCTGCCATCCGCCGTGCGCCTCCCCAGGTGTTGGCCATCGGCTTCTCGCAGTAGACGGCGCGCACGCCCGCCTTGCAGCAATCGATGACCATCGGCTCGTGCAGGTGCATCCAGGTGCAGATGCTGACGACGACCAGCTTCTCCTTCTCCAGCATCTCGTGGTAGTCGGTGTAGACCTTCGGTATCCCGAAATGGTCGGCAAACGCCCGGGCGTTCTCTTCCACGATATCGGCGCACGCGACCATCTCCACGTAGTCCAGCGCCTGATACGCGGCGCCGTGGTCATACGCCATCGCGTAGCCCTGGGCATCTCGCTTCTCCTTGCGCTTCCCGGTGCCGATAAACCCAACGCGCAGTTTGCCCATCGTCTCTGGTCCTCCCCTGTTTCTTCACTCGCGGTGCCCCGCTGGGAGCGCCTGCCCAATCACTTCGCTCCTGGTGCCGCTCTCCCTGCCCCCACGCGTGCTCTTCTGGCTTTCAGGCAACCGCCCGGATACCCGCGCGGCGCGCTACCGGCGGATCGCCACCTCGCCATCCTTCATGACCATCCGGATGTGCCGCTCCTCGGTGAGGATGCTGAGATTCGCGAGAGGGTCGGCATCAAGCAGGATGAGATCAGCACGTTTGCCCGGCTCGATGGTGCCCAGTTCGTGAGCCTTGCCCAGGCATTCGGCGCTGGTGCGGGTGGCGGCGATGATCGTCTCCATCGGCGAGAAGCCGCACGCGGCGAGCTCCAGCAGCTCGACGGCGGTCTGCCCGGCGCGCCAGGGGGGCGTGCTGGGGAGGTCGGTGCCCACGCCGATGCGGATTCCCAGGGCGCGTGCCTTGCGCACGCCCTCGCGGTGGATCGGGTGCGCCTCGCGCATCTTGCGCGCCTCCCACGGGCGCCCGGCCTGCTCCTTGATGGCGATGTTCCGCTCGGAGGTGACGCGCAGGGTGGGGATGAAAAAGATGTTGCGCTCGGCGATCCCCCGCAGTGCCTCGTCATCGATGAACGCACCGTGGTGGATCATATCCGCGCCGGCGCGAATCGCGTTGTTCAGCCCGGGCTGCGTGTGCGCGTGAACGGCCACCGGCTTGCCTACGGCGTGCGCCTCGTCGACCAGGGCTTCCAGCTCCTCATAGGTGTAGTCTCGCCACCAGCACTCCTCGTGCTCGGCCCAGAACCCGCCCGAGGCGGCCGTCTTGATGAAGTCGATGTTTGCCACGCGTTGCTCACGCACCGCCTTGCGGACCTCCCAAGGACCGTCCGCCGTGCGCCCCATCACGTGCCCCGCCGTGGCGGCCACGACGGCGCCCGCGACCAGGCGCGAGCAGGGGCCCACCAGGCCCTGCTCGATGGCGTCACGCAACGCGGCCACCTCAGCGCCCGCGCGGAACCCACCCACGTGGGCTACGGTGGTCACGCCCATCGCCAAGGTGTCGCGCAGCGTCTTGATCGCCCGGTAGGGCCCCCCGCCGATGTGCATGTGGCAATCGAACAGCCCCGGAATGAGGTAGCGCCCGGCGGCGTCGATTGTTTCCACGTCGCCCGGAACCGCCACCTCGCCCGCCTGCCCGACCGCTTCAAACCACCCGGATCGGATCACGACTACGCTCTCGGGGAGCGGCGGCCGGCCGGTGCCGTCAATCAGTGTCGCGTTGAGAATCGCGGTGCAGTTGCTCACGTTCGCCCCAATCCTCCCCGCGGGGGGCGATGCGCCATGCCCGCGGGGAGCTTTCAGCGCTCACTCCGCGTTCAGCGACGCGGAGAGAAGCAGGCGCCACTCCTCGGACGGCAGGAGGTCGACGCCTGCGCCATCCTTGCGCACGTAGATTCTCTTCCCTTCAATCGCCCGGATCTCGTAACCGGTGCACTTCTCGCCTTTGCCCGCGAGGATGGTGCGGCCAACGAGGGCGTTCGGGTTGGGCAGCGCCCGGTCGAGCTCCAGCCAGCAGTCGGGGCCTTCGTTCTCGTAGCGCGCCACTTTGCCGCGCAGCACCGGTTCCTGCAGCAGCAGCCGATGCTCGTTCCATTCCAGGCGTTTGCCACCGACCAGCGAGGCGAAGCGCACCTTTTCGCCGGCGGTCGCCACCACGGCGAGGCCACCCTCTACCACCAGGGGCCCACGGTGCGTCTGGACGGTAACCGCCGTTCCCTCGGGGGCCGAGACGATGTAGTCGGTGCCACCGGTTGCCGTCTCCACGGCAAGCGCGACGGCTCCGGGTGCCTTGACCTCGAGGCGGCGCGCGGCGCGCACGAACGCCTGGCCGCGGTAGCCCTCGAAGACCGAGGTGAAGGCGCTCGTCGTGGCGTCCGTATCGGACGCGATTCGCCGGACGATGTAGGGGAGCGTCCACCCCTTCTGTTGGGGCACGCGCTGGCCCCATCCCTGAGCGACCATCGAGGTCTCGCCCGGCTGTGGGAGCGAGATCGCCTGGAAACGAACCTCCTTGTCAACGGTCCACAGCGCCCGCCAGGGCCGGGTTGCCTGCGTTGCGTGCACCTGGGTGAACTGATACGCCGTCAGGTCGGGCGCCGGGTCTGCGGCCAACTCCTGCAGCTCCATCTCGGGGTTGGGGCCGTGGAAGACGTAATCGTGCGTCTTCCCGCCGCTGGTGCGGAAGATATCGGCGAGATAGACGCCCTCGGGATGCTCTACCAGGAAGACGGTGCGCCGGTAGTCGCTCGCCTGCGGGTAGGCGTCGGAGGAGACCTCGATCACCTTCACGCGCGGCGAAATATCGAAGGCGTGGAGCCAGCCGCCCCGGCCGGTGGTGCGCTGGTTCGCCTCGTCCACCACCACCAGGTTGTGCGCCACCGTGCGGCTGAGGTTGCGCATGTCCGGGTTGTCCCACAGGTAGCCGAGGTCGGAGAGGAGCTCCGCGCCATCCTGCCAGTAGAAGAGGTTGAGGCTGTCGAGGTGGTGATGGCCTCCCCAGTCGCTGGCGCTGATGACGGCGGCGCCGCGCCGGCCGTCCTTGCCGCTGCGCAGGTAGCCGATCTTCCAGGCGGGGAAGAAGCGGTCTGGCAGTGCCATCGATGGAATGGATGCTGGGGGCTCGGGGTCGCGGTGGAAGAGCGCCCACTCGGCGCCCTGAGCGGAGAGATCGCCACCGGCCAGCTCGTTCAGGAGCGCCCGGAAGCGGGGATCGGGATAGCGCGTGGCCATCACCTCGGCGATTTCGAGCGAGATCCCCGTCGTGATGTGCGTGTCAGCGATGGGTGGGTAGGCGCGGGAGGGGAGCAGCGATTCAGCGAGCACTTGGAAGACGCTCCGGTAGCGGGCCTCGCCATAGATATCGAGGTTGTCGATGCGTCCGGCGGCATCCTGGTAGCCAGGCGGGTCGCTGTACCCGTGCAGGGTGTCGGCGAACTGCCAGATGCCGGAGAGGGTCATATTGCCGTAGGAGGGCGACTCGCAGGCGGCGCCGTCCGGCAGGAACCACTCATTGATAAACCAGCGCAGTCCGGCCAGGCCGAAGCGCACCCGGCGCGGGTCTCCAATCGCCATTCCGATCTGGCCCACGGCCGAGCGATTCGTCGCGGTCTTGTTGTTGAGCGCTGTGTCGCACAAGAGCAGGTAGGTTCCCTCCAGGAAGAGGTCCTTCTCGATCCGCTGGCGCTCGGCATCCGGGATGAGGTCTGCCACGAGGTCGTAGGCCTCCACCAGCTGCGAGAGCTGGCTGCCCTCCATGCCCACGGCGGAGAAGCCGCGCCCGGCCATCCAATAGCCCGCTTGCAGCCGGCGGTCTGGCTTGTTGGGTGGGCAGGTCAGCTCGTCGGCGGGCAGATTGTTGATCTTCGCGGCGGCGACGCGCGGGTCCATATCGGCGATCTCGCCGTACCCGGAGTGAATGAGATAGCCGGGATAGACGGTGGCAAAGCGCGAGAGGATCGCCGCGGCCTTTTCACCATAGGCGCGCTCGCCCGTGAGCGCGTAGACCATGGCGAGGTCGCGCGCGGCGCGCGCCATGTAGCCCGTCTTGTGCGCCCGGATCGCCCCGGTCCACGACGAGCGGAGATGAATGTTGTTGAAATTCCAGGACTTGCCGCCGTAGAAGGTGAAGCGTTGCTCGCCGCCGTGGCGGGCGACGAGGACCAGGTCCTCGGGATACTTCTCGTTGGGATAGACGGTGCCGCAGTTGCGGCATTTGAGCTCGTCGGGCCGTTTGACATCCCAGATATATTGGCCGTGGACCGGCGCGTACTCGCAGTGGGGGCACATCGTGAAGAGCGTGCAGAGCGGCGTTAGCGCCGGGATCATCTGCTCGACGAACTCCGGGGGCTGATTGAGGACGTAATCCGCGCGCCCGCGGTAGCCTGCGAGAAGCCGCTTCGCCCAGGGGTGCCGGCGGACGTTCTCTCTCGCGCGCTCCAGGTCGGCCGGCTTGATGAAGGCGATGGGCCGGCGCACGCTCGCGCGGTACTTCTGCCACAGCGACAGGTCGGCGGGGTCAAAGTGCTCGCCCCCCAGGTCATAGACTTGCCTGAAGCGCGCGGGCACTGTGATGCCCGGCGCTTTCGAGAGCGCGGCGGCGAGGGCCGGCGCCATCTGCTGGCCGGCAAACGCGGCCAGGTGAAAGGTGACCTTCACCTCCGTCTGAGGAGCCACCTTTCCTCCCAGGGGCGCCGAGTAGGAGACGGCCGGGTACTCGCGGTTCCGGCCCAGTTGCGGCTGCCCGTCGGGGAGGCAGAAGGCGATCCCCTCGCCTTTCTCTGGGTCGTACGCGGCCACCCAGGGCGGGGTGCCGGGATCCCGGCGCACGGCATCGCCCGGCCCCAGGAGCAGGCTCCCGCCGGAGCTGGGCACCGCCCCTCGCGACAGCCGCGGAGCGAACCAGATCAGGGGCAGGCTCATGCCGCCGCGCAACGAGATCTCCCCCACGGCCTCTAGGCGGTAGTCGTTTTCGAGAACGGGCGAGCCGGCGCGCAGCGTGTGCGTCTTCACGAAGCGGAAGTGCTTCGCCTCGCCCTCAGCGGGGTAGCTCACCACCAGACGGACGAAATCATCCCCCCGCTCCACGCGCGCCGTCACAGGTCTCAGCCCGTACTCGGGCTCCGTCTTGTTATCCTGATACCAGTACTGCGCCCCCTCCACGGAGTAGCTGAGAATGCAGATGTTGATCAGGTTCTCGCCGTCAGGCACGCGCCGGAAATCGGCGAGGACGTAGTTGGCTTTCGCGGGGAAAACCGCGCGCACGATGCCGTTTTCGAGGGTCACTCCCTCCGGCGTCTCTACCGCCGAAGGCGCGGCCAAAGCCGGAAGAGCAAAGAGAAGTGCTACAAGCACGAGCCAGGTTACTCGCATGGGGCTACCTCCCGCCGCCAGTCGTCATGGCAGCTTGCGATACTATTCTGGAACCGGCTCTCCCCTCCTGCTGGTGGTCTTAGCACGAGCGCTGCGAGACGCGCGCAACCCCACGCCTGCAGCGCGGCGGCAAATCACCGCGCTGCAGGCACGCGAAGCCCTGCCGGGCTCGGTCGGCCTATACTCCCGGGGTTACAGAACGGGCGCGTCTGGGAGGTGGAGCCCTGAAAGGGCTTTGCCGAGAAACAGCGCGGAGCTTCGGGCTCCGCGCGCGGGCTATGCATAAGCCCCCGCCCGGCCCATCCGTGGTATCGGCGCGCGCGCTGGTTGACTTCGGAGCGGCATCCTGGTATCCTCCGGGGGACGGGAGGAGCGGGCATGGACCATGACCTGATCACCGACATCCAGCAGATTGCGGCCCTCGCGAAGGAGCGCCACGCCGAGAACTGGCGGTTTCGGAGCTACCTCAAGGCGTGGCTGGACTGGCCGGACGCGCGCCTCGATGCCTTCGTGCGCGAGGTGTACGAGGGCGTTGCCCGCGAGATCGACTGCCTCAGTTGCGCCCACTGCTGCCGCGTGATGCGCATCGAGCTGGACCCCGAGGATATCGAGCGCCTGGCGCATAGGCTCGAAATCAGCCCGGAGGAGTTCGTGGCGCGCTATACCGAGCTGGGCGAGGAGCAGGAGCGGCGGCTCGCCAGCGTGCCGTGCCCCTTCCTGGATGGGAACCGGTGTAGCGTGTACGAGGACCGGCCGCGCGATTGCCTGGAGTTCCCGCACCTGGATAAGGATGGCTTCCGGCTCCGCTGCCCCGGCGCGATCGAGAACGCCGCCTACTGCCCGCTCGTCTTCAATACCCTGGAGCGCCTGAAAGCGCGACTTCCTTACCACCGGCGGCGTCGGAAGAGATACGGATGACGTTCCCCAGCGCCACCTGGTTCGCGGAGTGGCACGAGCGCCCCCGCGTTATTCCGGTCAGTAACGACATCCGCGCCTTTTCGATAGGAGGAATCAGCGCGAGTGCGAAATAGCGTCCCAGGTGCAGGGAAGGAGGGCTCACACGATGAGGACGAACGGCAAAGGGTTTACCCTGATCGAGCTGTTAGTGGTGATAGCGATTATCGCCATCCTGGCAGCGATTCTCTTCCCGGTCTTCGCGCGCGCTCGTGAGAATGCACGCAAGGCGAACTGCCAGTCCAACCTGAAGCAACTCGCGCAGGCGACGCTGATGTACGCACAGGATTACGATGAGACGCACGCATGGTGGAGCCGAAACGGGACTCCTGACCAATGCCCGCTGCCTCCGCCGCAGGCGGTCTATCCCTACGTCAAGAACAACAAGGCGTACAACTGCCCGAGCGGGCGCAACCAGCGCGACACCGACACCTACCGGGATTTCACCTTCCCCGGCCCGGCGAGCTATGGGTATGCCTGGGCTGCGTGGGCCTTCGGTGAGAGCCGGAGCCGGCCCATCACTCTGGCGGAGATCAACAGCACCGCGACGACGATCATGCTGGCCGACTCCGCGCATGTGATTGGAACGAAGGGCGCGATCATCTGGTCGAACATCTGCTGCGATGACGGCTGCTGTGGCGACCCGCTCGATGGCCTCACGCGCGATGGCAAGCCGGTGGACGAAAAGCAGTCGCGCCACTTTGGCGGCGAGAACGTCGCGTTCATGGACGGACACGTGAAGTGGATGCGTTCCACCGACCTCTTCGGCCAGTGGTCGGTGCTGACCAATCCCAACTAATAGCGCCGGCAGCGCGGACCACCGGGCTGTTCTGGGTCCGGTTGTCGTTTGGCATTCTGGTGAACGCGTGGTAAGAGAGTCGGGCGCTGGTTCTTGCTGGCAATGCCCGGGAGCATCTGGAGGGGATACGCGGGGCAAACCGGTATCCTTCTGCGACAGGTCTCGGATTCAATAGGCTGGACGAAGGAGAAGGAGATGCTTCGACCAAAACGCGGGTTCACATTGATTGAGCTGCTCGTGGTGATAGCGATTATCGCCATCCTGGCAGCGATTCTCTTCCCGGTCTTCGCGCGGGCGCGCGAGAACGCGCGCAAGTCCACCTGCCAGTCGAATCTGAAGCAGATCGCTCAGGGCACGCTTATGTACGTCCAGGACTATGACGAGCGCTTTCCCTATCTCTACCGGTACGATGGACCGTCGGTGACGTTCCATCCGAACGGGTCCCATGGGAACGGCTACTACCTGGATTGGATCGATCTCGTTTACCCTTATGTGAAGAACGAGCAGGCGTTCAAGTGCCCCAGCGAGAGCTCGGTGGACTATCACGACTGCTACGGCTACAACAGGGTTGGGCTCAACGGGCAGGCGGAGGCCGCGGTGCTGGCCACGCGCAGCGCTTCTGACGTCGTGATGGGGTGCGACGCGATCAACGCCTGGATCGACGACAACACCCGTTTGAAAGAAGCTGCCACGGGGAGTAATGGGCGCCTGCGCTCGCGGCACATGGACGGGCTCAACGTGGCCTACGTGGATGGCCACGTGAAGTGGCAGAAGATCGAGACCCTGAAATACGGCCAGTTCGTCTGGTCAGCGACGGCGACTAGCTCGCCGCCGGAAAGCACGCCGCTTCCCCTGCCGTAGAACCGGTGAGGCCGCGTGGAGCCGTCGCGCTTGCGCGGCCTCTCTTCCGCGTTACCTGCCTCCGCGGTGGGAGCCTACGCCTGGTCAGGCCCCAGGGTGCGCGTGCCTTCCGTCGCGCGCACCTTCTCGTTCCAGAGCTGCTGGTCGAACGCGGCGCGGCGGTTCTGGCAGTTCTCGCGGTGGCAGAGGCGGCAGGTGACGAAATCGACCTCGGTCGGGTAGAGGATGCCCGAGACCGTCTTGTTGGGATGCATCAGGCAGGAGGGAGTGAGACGCACGCCGATCTGGCCCTCCACATCGCCCAGAAGGGCAAACAGCTCCTTCTGTTGTTCAATCGGCCAGATATGGAGATCGCCAGATCCCGGGTTCATCGAGGCAACGCGCTTCAGTCCGAACCGCTCGCGCACGTGCTTCAGCAGGTAGTTGCGCGCGGCGGCGAGCGCCATCTCCTTCACCGCGTCGCGGCAGTACTCCGCCATGTAATCCTGTCCGGGGATAGGCACTGCGTCCATCTCGATGCCGCACGTGGCGACGTAGGGGAAGACGCGGTCGACCTCGCTCAGATTCGCCCGCAGGACGCGGCTGGTGAAGACCACCCCATCGATCGTGATCTTCTCTTCGCTGCGCGCCTCGATATACGCCACCTCGTAAAGCGCCTTCGGACGGGCGGCCGCGGCGACGGCCCGCGCCACCTCCAGCATCTCCGCGGCATACGGCCCCTCGGCATCCATGTGCAGCCGGCGCAGGATGGCCTCGGGATCCAGCTCAAAGGGAATGTCGCTCAGGACCATGGTGCACTCTCTCTCCCAGGTGCGCCGTCATGGCGCGCCGTTCCATGTTATCGCGGGGGAGCCAACGGTGTCAAGGCGCGAAAGAAGCGGCTGGGATTCCGACATAAGGAGAAGGCCGCGCGCACGCGCGGAGCTCGAAGCTCCGCGCTGCTTTCCGGC
>Ga0116169_1001749_pt1 | contig 17015 bp, 10 predicted proteins | sample AD_UKC130_MetaG_FD_89796 | JGI IMG/M metagenome (GOLD analysis project Ga0116169, IMG submission 89796) | Active sludge microbial communities of municipal wastewater-treating anaerobic digesters from Canada - AD_UKC130_MetaG | ecosystem: Engineered > Bioreactor > Anaerobic > Digestate | place...
GCCGTGATCGGCACGCCACTGACAAAGGCCTCTCCTAAGGAAAACGAAAAGCTTCAGGAAGAGATAGCAAAAAGGGGTCTCGTGATCTCTCAGTTCCCGCCTTCGGCGCCAACGCGAAAGTGGAACTTCCCTAAGAGGAATGCTGTAATGAGCGCCATATCACTTGCCACAGCCATCGTTGAAGCCGGAGAGACCAGCGGTTCGCTTATACAGGCGGACCACGCTTTGAAACAGGGGAGAAAAGTGTTTATCCACGAAACCCTTGCAAAAAACAGCAACCTCAGCTGGCCAGAGAAGTACTTAACACGTGAAGGCGTGCATAAGTTTGCCTCTGCCGCAGAGATCCTCCGCCTACTAAACGAAAACAGTGCTTCCATGGACGGATGATGTAGCAGTCTTGCAAAAAACAGCTGGAGGTGGATGGTCGGATGAAGTTTCTGGTACTCCTTTCCGGATGCGGTCTTGGCGACGGATCCCAGATCGAAGAAGTGATGCTGACCTACCTGGTGCTGGACAAGTACGGTGCAGAGTACGACCCTGCTGCAGTAGATATGATTGCGACGGGCGTAAACCACCTGACAGAAAAGACCGAAGGTCTGCGCAATGTCCTGGCAGAGTCTGCTCGAATCGACAGAGGAAGGATCAAGAACCTTGCAGAGGTGGATTTGGACCAGTACGATGGACTGATTATTCCTGGAGGAATCGGGCTTCTAACTAGCTACAAGGAGAGTAGCATTGTTCATGAAACTCTCCAAGATTTCTACCGCAACAGAAAGCCCATCCTCGGCATGTGTTCAGCCATCGCGCTACTAAAAAAGCACATCTCTCCGATTATCTTCAAGCAGTTCGATGAGACTATAGGAGCAAAAGGGTACGTCTTTGACGGCGACTTCAACACGTACTACACCCCAGCGTTTAGAGCAAGCCAGGACATGTATGAAGTGCTGCAGGGGATAGATTCTATGATTAGAGCAGTGGTGGATGACTAACATCTTTGCCGATTCTCGAGAAAGCTAGGAGCGAATCCCGTTTTGCGTTTGTATATACCTGAAAAGACTAGAGGACTACTGCGCAGGTGCCGTGCAGTAGTCCTCTTTGAATCAAAAGGGAAAGACGAAAAGCAAGCTTCGAAAGCAAAGCTTCAAGACGGGCTTTTTATTTCAGCGAGAAGACTTGTAGCAAACAGAAAGCATAGTTCAAGTAAAAAGGGGGAGTGGCTCCCCCTTTTTCGCGTTTCTAAGAGCTTTTGAGGATGAGCCTATTCTACATCCTCAGCAGGTTCGTCTGCTTCATCGTGGCTTTCGACTTCTTCTTCGTCGTCTTCTTCATCCAACTTACCTACGGCTCTTTCCTGTTCTTCTTCAAGCTCATCTAGGATGGACTTGGTCTTGAAGTTAGCCACGAGGTTGCCAAGGTTTTCTGCAAGCTCTCTGAGAGATGCAGCTTGAGACGATACCTCTTCGGCGTTTGCGCTCTGCTCTTCAGCAGATGCTGCAACTTCCTCGCTGCTTGCAGCGTTCTCTTCACTGATGGCAGCTACAGCTTCAATGAGCTTGGTGACCTCGGTGCTGCTTGCGCTCATCTCTTCTGTAGAGGCGCTGTTTTCTTCAGCAATGGCGATGATCTGCGTCATTGCCTCTTCGACTTCTCTACTGCTGGACATTAGCTCTTTATTGGTCTGAGATACTTCTTCTAGGGCAAGACCGGACTCGGTGGCAGAGCTGACGATTCTCGAGAGCATCATTTCTGCATCATTGGCAAGTGCAGTGCCCTTATTGATAAGCTCGGTACTTCTATTGATATTGACCAGCGTTTCTTCGATGGTTTTGATCAGCTGCTTGATGATGGCGCCGATTTCGTTAGAGGAGTTTCTCACTCTGTCGGAGAGAGTCCGGACTTCATCAGCAACAACTGCGAAGCCTCTGCCGTGCTCGCCGGCTCTTGCAGCTTCGATAGCAGCGTTCAAAGCCAGGAGGTTGGTCTGATCGGCAACCTCGTTGATAACCTGAACGATTGCACCGATCTGGTGAGAACCTTCCTCAAGCAAGGTGGAGTTTTTCAAGGTTTCGTCGATACCGTTTTGAACCTGCGCCATGTTCTCGGCAACTAGAGTAACGATCTCCAGACCTTTGTTTGCTTTGGAGATATTGTCTTTTTCTTTGGAAGCGATCTCGTCGATTGCGGCAACCGTGTCGCTAAGCTTTTTGATCATCGATTGGGTGAGGTTTACTACGCTGTCGATTTGAATAGCCTGATTCTGAGCCCCTGAGGCAATCTGCTCGATGGCTGCTGCCAGCTGATTGACTGCCTGCTGCGCATTGTGGATGTTTTCGGTTTGGGTCTGCGAACCTTCAGCGACCTGCCCGATCACAAGAGCGATCTGCTCGTTGGTCTTGGCCTGCTGCTCGGTGGCAAGGGACAGCTGCTTGGTGCCATCCACAACGGTAGCCGCTGTATGCTGCACGTCGCTGATAATGCCGACCAACACATCCATGAAGTCGTTAAACGCAGAAGCTAGCCTGCCGATCTCGTCGTTGTTTTTCACCGGAAGCCTCTTGGTGAGGTCGCCTTTACCTGTGGCGATCTCTTCGAGCTGGTCACCCATGACAACCAGCGGCTGGACCATTCTCTTAACTATTGGCAGAATCACAAATGCCGAAGCAATGAGGATAATACAAGCGATGGCTAGGACGGTCTGGATGGCGTCGAAGATGGGCTTTTCAATGTCTGATACTGGGAAAAGCGTTGCCACAGACCAGCCTGTAAGTTCGATCGGGTTGAAGTACACGATGTACTCGGTGTCGTTAAGGACTGCTTCTTTATCTCCTGTTGCCCCGTAGATCATCTCCATTGCAAGTGCTCCTGCATCACCAGGATACGTAGTCGCATCATCGAGGAGACGTTCTTTGTCCGGATGGTAGATAATAAACCCTGACTTGTCTAGCACCAGAGCGTAGCCGTGGTTTGCAATGCTAACATCTGCCATCTTGGCGTGGAACGTTTCTAAAGATACATCAACCGCTAGAACTCCGGCGAGGGATCCGGAACCAGACCTAACGGGTGCGGAGATGGTGAAGACTAGAGAGTCTTCTCCGGTTTCTTTGTACGGAGTGGTAAAGATGGTTGACTGTTCGAAAATGGTGTCCATGAACCAGTCTTGCTCTTTAGCACCGAAAGCGTCCGGGTTGGTGTTTACGTGAATGTAATCGCCAGTTCTGGTCATAATGAAGTTCGTTGAGTCTAACGCGTTTATCAAATAGATGTTGGAGATATCCGGATTTGCCTGGAGTATTTGGGTAAAGGCGTCCATGAGGTTGTCGTATTCGAAGTTACGTACAGAGTCCATGGTGATCAAAGTTTCAACTAAAGACACCTTAGGAAAGAGCATGGTCTCGATCTTCGACCTGACATACGATGCGGTGCTTAACGCGTCTCTACGCGACATTGACGTTACCGCCGTGTAGAGACTTTGCACGCTGAAATAAGCAACAACAGCAACAGCCACAAGAACTATACTGGATACGATCCAGAACATTTTTGTGCTTATTTTTCTGTGGGAACGCTGCTTTTTCATCTTTTTCACCCTCTTCAGTTTAGTGAGTAGCTAACAAAAGTCCTGAGCTATCCATAAAAAACCGTTCGCACCAACATACTAGAGTCTCAAGTGTCTGCCAAAGCGAGAAATCGTAGCAACCGAAAACCGGTTTCTAGTATTTCTCGCACGTCCCACTTGTAGAGCAACTATAGCTCTTAGGCGTAAAGCATCCACAAGGACAATCGCGCAGCTTGTCCAGTTTGTTGATGCTAAATAATACCAAAGACCTGCGTAGAGCTTTGAGCAGCTTTGCTTTTCTGGGCAGAGGACAGTTTTTTGTCAGTCTCCCAAGTTGGGAACTAACTGGAGCTGGGGGAATAAAGTGCCAACCAGGCAAACAACAATTTCAAAAGGGAGCTTAAGGTAAGGTGTTTCCCGCTGCAAGGTAGATCTCGTACCACTCTTTGCGGGTGATGGTTACATCTGCTGCTTTGATGCAATCTTTGAGGCGCTCGGAGTTCATGGTGCCAACAACAGGCTGCATCTTTGCAGGGTGGCGCAGCAGCCAGCTGATGGCCACGGTAGTGCTGGAGACGCCGTAGCGCTCTGCTATTTCTTCGAGTTTCTTGTTTAATTCAGGATATTTGTCATTTCCAATGAATACTCCTGCAAAAAAGCCGTACTGAAATGGAGACCATGGCTGAATGGTGATATCTTTCAACCTGCAGTACTCGAGAACGCTGCCATCTCTGACTATTGCCCCGTCATTAAACATATTGACGTTTAAACCCGAGTCGATCATGGGAGTGTGGCAGATGCTGAGCTGTAGCTGATTGGCAACGATTTTCTGGTTCAGCGATTTCTGCAGAAGCTCGATCTGCATGGGATTGTGGTTGGATACGCCAAAGCACCTAACCTTGCCGCTTTCATGAAGGATGTCAAAAGCCTCAGCAACCTCTTCCGGCTCCATCAAGGTATCCGGACGGTGCAGTAGGAGTACATCGAGGTAATCGGTTTTCAACCTCTCCAAAATCCCATCGACCGATTTGAGGATGTGTTCTTTGGAGAAATCGTACATACCTTTCCTTATGCCGCACTTAGATTGAATGATGATTCTCTCTCTTATGGAGTCGTTCATGCCGATGGCTTTCGCAAAGATTCTTTCACACTCGCCACCGCCGTAGACATCTGCGTGGTCGAAGAAGTTTGCGCCGTGATCGATGGCAGTCTTCACAAAAACTTCTGCCTCTTTCGGAGTCAGAGATTTCAGTCTCATACACCCAACGGCAATCACCGGAACCTCCAAGTTAGAAGAACCAAGCTGCATAGTTCTCATGTAATCGACCTCCTGTAAGTAATGTTCTATGTTTATCGCCAAATACCTTATGTTCACAGGAAAAATTTACCTGCAGAAAAAGGTTTATTGTCAAGTGCAGAAAGCTTGGGTTTGACAGATAGAGTAGAGGGGCAGTTTGATACTGGTTATTGCCCACCTCCGCTGTGGAAATAGCAAGAAAGGCTATGACTGGTGCCATAGCCTTTTACTAGTCTGGTTATTGTATTAGCATTCTGCAAAACAGGGGTTAAAGTCCCTAGCTGGTTCTGAAGTTTGCCACGAGTTCTTTCAGGTTTTCTGTGATCCTGTTTAGCGACACTGCCTGAGCTGATACTTCTTCTGAGGTTGCGCTGAGCTCTTCTGCTGAAGCTGCAACTTCTTCGCTGCTTGCAGCATTCTCCTCGCTTACTGCAGCTATGGATTCAATGAGATCGGTGATCTCGGTGCTGCTTGCAGCCATCTGCTCAGTCGAAGCGCTGTTTTGCTCTGCAATGGTAATGATGTTGTTGGTTGCTTCTTCAACTTCGTTGCTTTGGGTTTTGAGTTCTTCGTTGAGGTGTGCGATCTTCTCCAGCATGCGTCCCGACTCGGTAGCGGAGCGAACGATTTTTGCCAGAGCCTTCTGGGCCTGAGCTGCTAGCTCAGTTCCGCGCTGTGCAAGCTCCATACCGCTTTCCTGACCGTGAACGGTCTGTTCGATGGTTTTGGTGAGCTTTTTCACGATCTCGCCGATTTCGTTGGAAGAACTTCTGACTCTATCGGACAGCGTGCGGACTTCATCTGCAACAACTGCAAAACCTCTGCCGTGTTCACCGGCTCTTGCAGCTTCGATAGCCGCATTCAGCGCCAGCAGGTTGGTTTGATCTGCCACTTCGTTGATGACTTTAACGATGGCGCCGATCTGTGTGGATCCTTCGTCAAGGAGAACGGCCAGCTCGGTGTTTTCGGTGATTCCAGCGTGTACCTTCTCCATGTTGTCTTTAAACTCGTTTACCACTTGAAGACCGTTAGTTGCAAGAACCTTGCTTTCTCTTTGCTTTTCGGTAAGCTCGTCCACAGAAACCAGGGTTTCATTGAGCTTGTCTATCATGCTTTTTGTGAGGTTGGCAACGTTATCGGTTTGCACAGCTTGATTCTGTATGCCCGTTGCAACCTGATTTATCGCCGAGACCAGCTGGTTAATTGTCTGCTGGGCGTGGTGGATATCTGCACTCTGGTTTTGAGAGCCTTCGGCAACCTGTCCGATAACCATGGCGATCTGTTCGTTAGTCTTTGCCTGCTGGTCGGTGGCATAAGATAACTGCTTGATGCCCTCTAGAACAGCGTCTGCAGACTGCTTGACCTCTCCGATGAGGCTGGACAGGGTATCCAGGAAGTTGTTGAAAGCTGTTGCCAACTTCCCAACTCCGTCGTGGTTTTTCACATCTAGGCGTCGTGTGAGATCCCCTCCGCCTGCGGCTATTTCTTCAAGCTGCTCGACGATGACCCCAAGGGGTTTGAGGTTGCCCCTGATGACCGGGAGGGTGATCAGTCCCACAGTAAGGACGGTGATGCCTATACCTATCATCACGTTTTGTATGGCGCTTCTAAGGGGTGCCCGCAGTTCTTCTTGAGGAATCACAGTGGCAAGAGACCAACCTGTAAGATCCACAGGTTCAAAGAAGACGTTGTAAAGCTCACCGCCTACGGTGGCAACACCTGCACCGGAGGTTCCGCTCAAGACTTGCTGTGCGGTTTCTCCGTCCAGATAGTCTTTCACGTTGGTGAAGAGATAACCTTCATCGTTATGGAAGATGATCGATCCAGAAGTGTCCACCATGAAGATGTGGCCGGATTCGCCTACCGTGACGCCTGTCAAGAACTCCTTCATGGTGTCAAGGGAAACATCCACTCCCATAACACCAGCGAAGAACCCGTTCTTATCTCTGATAGGTGTGGAAATGGTGAAGACCAAAGAGCCTGTTCCGGTGTCAATGTACGGGGTGGTAAAAGTGGTTTTCTGCAGGGTTTGTGCGTTTCTGTACCAGTCTCTAGTTCTAGCATCGAAGCCTTCTGGAGGCGTATCTTCATATATTCTGTCACCCACTTTAGTCATGACGAAAAATGCTCTTTCGTATGACGGTGCCAGATAGATGTTTAAAATGTCAGGATGAGTTTTTAGGATCTCTGTGAAGGAGTCGGCCAGAAGCTCGAAGTCGAAGTCTTTCACTGGTGCCGTTGTGGCGAGCCCTTCAATGAGAGTTGCTTTGGGAGACAGTATGTTCTCAATTTGGCTTTTTACATAAGAAGTGTTAATGGTGTTTTCTCTGTTTGACATTCTGGTCATTGCTCGGTCCAGATTGCTGACGCTGCCAACGCCAACAATCAGCAGAGCTATAATCACCACTGTCGACACAGCCAAAAACATCTTGGTGCTGATTTCCATGTTGTACACCCTTCCTCAGTTTCTCCGTCTAACAAGAAAGCTCTAAACAAGACTTTCTTCTTAGCCCCAAAATACCCATAATCGAGATTTTTTTAACTTCTTGCCGCCTAGATTTTTACGAAATACTCCAAAAACATTATAACTATCACTTTTGTCGGGTAAAAATAGACAAATCTCCAGCTAGGAGGTTTGTCGGAAAAGCAACAAAGTCCGGCACATTGCAAGTAGAGTAGATCAGATCTCCCTTCAAGAAGAGAGTGCAGAACGAAACCATCTGCTGAGTTGTGGTGGAGTTTTTTAAAACAACTGGCCGGCACTTAGCCGACCAGTCTGTAGGGCACGTAAAAACACAAAAACAGCAATTTACAATGAGATTAGCAGTACTGCAGTACAACCTGCAAGGATCGCAACAAGAGATCCTATGAACAGGATAGTCCAGTTTCTAAAGAAAATCCGCTCATCCGGAGTGATAATTCTCTTGGTTCTTTTCTTATAGCTCATTTCGCGGGAGAGTAGTAAGTACTTTATGGTGATACCCACTAATGCAGCACCGAGTACAGCTAAAACCCCGAATTGTAGTTGCAAAGAGAACACCTCGTTTACGATAGGAAGTGTAAAGATAACCTTTGCAGATTTGGTCAAAAAAGTATACTTTCCTGCTTCGGGAGTAAAACTTTCAGATGGAAAAGTTTTCCGGGGCGGAGATCCGCCCCGGAAAGGACCGACCTTAAGGTAGTTGAACGGTTAGGAGATTGCTTGCTTCGTCGTAGTTCCAGTCTGCTACAGGTTTCTTATCTCTTAAAACTTCCTGTGGAGCTTCCAGGAGCTTCACAGTTGCTATCAAGGGCTCTTCACCTGGGTCTCTACTTACCGAGACAACGCCGCCTTCTACTGTAAGCGCAAAGGTGCCCTGTCTTGAAAGGGAAACCAGCATGCCGGCTTCATCGGAGAGAGTCGTGCCGTCTGCAACAAGGATGCTGTACAGCTTCCCGTCTTTTGTGGTTTTTGATGCGGTTCTGCCGTCTGTAGTAAGTCCAAAGGCAGAAGCGGTGAAGATGGCAGTGGTTTCAGTGTCTTTGTAAGTGGCCTTTACTGCGTCTTCTTCCCACACAGCATCGTAGGTTGCGCTGTCTGCAGCAAGCTGCGGCACCAGGATTGCGGTGAAGGTGGCGTTAGCTGCAGGTTCTTTTGCGTGGGCGGTAAAGTGCCACTGCTTCCTAAAGCTCGCTTGTTCCGGATCGACGGTGAACCTGTCGGTGGCCGAAAGCTCAAGGGGTACAGAGCTTACAACTTCGCCGATAAGTTTGACTCTACCGTCTTCCATCTCGAAGGTGTTGCCGTCAATCTTGTATGCTTCTCTGGAGTGGAGTAGCCAGTCGTAAACCTGTTCTCTGCGGGAGAGTATTGTATCCCGGATCAGAATGAAGTAGGGTTTGATGAAAATAATCTCGCGATCGTAGTCCTGTACTCTTCCGGTGTAGGCTTTTGTGGCATCTCCAAGAGTGTAGTCTAGACCATCAGTGGCTGCAAAGTCGTCGATCTTGCCGGAGGCGGCAAGGGAGTTGATCTGTTGACCTCCACCGTTGATAAGGATGACCGACTTGGAGATTGTGGAGTTGGTCCACTGGTAGTGGTGCGGACTGCCGTAGTATGGGTAGTAGCCAGAAGAGATGATCAGCGGGACGCCGAAGGCTTGAATGGCAAAGGCATTTTGATCGGCGTGGCTGTGGGAGTACGAGCCGTACGGGCTGGACTTAAACAGTACGTGGATGTCGTTATCTCCGTCTGCAAGATCTGTATGCATGGACACCCAGCCGATATCTCTGAAAAACCTACTCTGGGGAATGTCGGTTGGTTCTTTAGCTTCGATTCCTGGATCATACCAGAGGAAACCCATGATTCCAGAAGGCATAACACCCTTGAGTTGCTTGGTATACCACTGGAAGTAGGGGTTATCTGTGTGCTTTGCAAAGTAGTTCATGACGTAGTAGTTTTCGATGTTGGGAACTACGTCCAGGTTGTCGCCAAACGGAGAATGCTTGGCAAATGGCGGGTGGACGTATAGACCGAAGTAGCCTGTGTTCTTCCAGAAGGGCATGTTCATCAAGCTGATGCCTGTTGCTTGATAGTAGGCGTCGGCAAACCAGAGGATTCTCTCCATGTACCATCTCCAGTAGATGGGTCCTTCTGCCCAGCCGCCATCTTCAGCACCCCAAGCAGGGTAGATGGAAAAGAACACATCAGTTACATAATCAAACCATTTATCGGCTTCTTCAAGTTCCCCGAGGAAAGCTATAGCCGCTTCGCCGAGGAAGCAGATCTGTCTGCCCGAATGGGAGGTATAGGGGCTGATGTGGTACTCGCTGCCCGGTGCTGTGAGGATGTCGTAGATCTCTTCGCCCCTAATGCGGACGACTTCTTTGCAGATCTCTTTGTCTTCTTCGGAGAGAAGATCGTAAAGCCATGTGTAGGCTCTGACGAACCTGTAGATGTAGTTCATGGACGATTCGTCGTTGATCTTGGCGCTGGTGGGTCCCGACGGATCCCATTTTGCTACCTCAAGGAGCCATTCTCTAGCTTTAAGCCCGATATCTTTCTCGCCGGTTACGACATAAGCAAAAGCTGCCTTTTCCAAAGTATCCATAGTGTTGATGGTCTGGGTGTTCATCAATCTCCAGTGGTCGACGTCCCAGACGCCTCCGGGGAAATCCTGAGGCTCGGGACCTGGCTTTGATACGATTACAGATTTTCCGTCCCAATAGACCTTGTCGAATATGATAGACCCGACCATGTCGTATCTTTTTTCTCTGATCTCTTCAATGTTCTGTGGCGTCACGAACAGCCTTGGATGGTCGCCAATTCTGGCTTTGATTTCTTCATGCGGTGGCACGAAGAAGATCTCTGCAGACTTAGAGATAGTAAACTCCCTGGTGATGCTGTAGAGAGAGTAGTTCCCATCTGCATCAATATAGCGGTAGCGCCAGTAGTAAGTTTCGCCATTTTCCAGCGGTTCGTGCATCAGCACCACCGAATGTTTGATGTCAGTAAAGACTTGCTTCTCATTAAAGTCCGGAGTGCTGCTCAGTTCTACTTCGTAGGATACAGCATCACGCTCCGGCATCCAAAGAAAGTACGGAGGATTGACCCTCACGAGCTCGCCATCTTCTGGGTAGTAGCCCAATTGTTCTAAAGTAGGCCGTTTCGTTCTGAGCGTTTCTTCTTCGGCAAATGCTGCGGAAGTTAAAACAATAATAGTAGTTAAAATTAAGAGCAAAGACACAAAGCCCATTTTCCTCATCTCGTCTCCTCCCTATATGGTTTAGCCGAGCTCACATCCACACAATAGGTAAACTCGGGTTTCTCATGCAAAGGTATTCTCTTAAGAGGACGATATCCCTTTGAGAAAAAGGGCTTAAAATGGAATAACTGCAATAAAACGAGAGAGGTTTTTTGGAAACTCAACTCTGGGGCTGCTAACACCAGCTGAAGGTATAAACGTGATTTTAAGTTACTCTAAAGGCAAGAGTGAAGGTGTGAGAATGAGGGGTAACCCATGGATCCCCCAACGTCATGTTTTCAAGCACAAAACTGCTAAATGGGTTATAATTGGGATGGAATAGAAGGGTTGGTTTGGTTGCATCCGAGGAGGGTGCTCTTTAGGAGCGTTTGGCAGTTTTAGGGAATGTGGCCTAGGTGACCTTATCGCTATTGCTTCTTTTGCTAAAAGCTTTACAATTATGTTATAAAAGTGAATTCTAGGTGTATTACCTAATATATAAATTGGAGTGGAGTTTTTGACATGGAAATGAAAGTCCCATCATTTAGTCTGACAAAGCAGAACGAAATGCTCTATGACGAGATCATGGAGGCGCTCGGCGGCCTTATTAAATCAGGACAGTTCATTATGGGTCCTGATTTAGTAAAGCTGGAAGAAGAGATTGGCAGTCGGTGCAAGAGCAAATACGCCTACGGCGTATCCAGTGGCACCGACGCTCTGCAGCTTGCACTTCTCGCGGCAGGGATAGGTCCGGGCAATGAAGTAATCACTACTCCTTTTACCTTTGTTGCAACAGCCACAAGCATTCTTCATGTGGGTGCAAGGCCCGTTTTTTGTGATATCGATCCTAAGACCTTTAACATCGATGCCGATCAGATTGAAGGCCTGATAACCGAGAGAACGAAGGCTATTGTCCCAGTCCATCTCTACGGCCTGATGGCTGATATGGATAAGATCATGAATGTTGCAAGGAAACACAACTTAGTAGTTATTGAAGACGCTGCGCAGGCTTTAGGTGCAACTTATAGAGGAGAGCCTGCTTGTTCTTTTGGCGATCTTGCCTGCTTGAGCTTTTACCCCACAAAAAACCTGGGTGCTTTCGGTGAAGCGGGCATGGTTTTAACCAGCGATGAGAAGTATGCTCAGAGCGTAAAGCTTCTCAGAGTACATGGAGCATCCAACAGGTACTTCCACGATATGCTCGGCTACAACTCCCGTATGGACACCATGCAAGCTGCTATCCTAAATGTGAAGCTCAAGTACTTCGACAGTTGGACCGAAAAGAGAAGGCAGATAGCAAAGTTATACGATACTCTCTTGGGAGATTTGCCAGAGGTAACCATTCCGTACAAAGATGAAAACGCTGGACACATCTATCATCAGTACACCATCAGGGTGAAAAAGCGCGATGTGGTCTACAGAGAGTTAAGTCTTATGGGCATCTCAACGATGATCTACTATCCGCTACCTCTCCACTTGCAGCCGATCATGCAACATTTAGGCTACAAGAAAGGTGACTTCCCCGAAACAGAAAAAGCAGCCAATGAGGTTTTGTCTCTCCCGATGTTCCCGGAACTTACCGAAGAACAGGTTAAGTTGGTTGCAGACGAGCTGAAGAAGGTGCTCGCGGGGCTCAGATAATTTCTTGAGGCAACATATGATTATCAGAAAAAGGGTCTGGATCTCTTTGCGAGATCCAGACCCTACTTATTGGCGTCGAAAGAACTTGTATCAACCTTTATTGTACTCCTGTGACTCCAAGTTACATGGTACTTACGGGAGCCGCTTCACTTTGAAGGTCGCAATTTACGGGGAGACTATCATAGATGATGCGGTTCATCTCGTCGAGCTTGGCGATCATGTCTTCGGCAAGCCTGATTTGACATCTGGCTCTATCTAGATTGTGATTGTCGCGGTGGATCTTGAAGTACTTGTCTCCGTTAATGTGGTCTAGTAGGAACCTTGATGCAACTTCTATGGTCATGGTCACCGCACCTAAAGCCATGGTGTCGATTTCATTCTTTGTAAGGTTTTTTGATGCGGCCATGTAGCCTCTAGCAAACTGCCTGAAGTGCTCTAGGTTTAAACTGACTTTCGAGAGATCAGTTTCGTCTTCCGGAGCTGTATTTGCTGCAAAACGAATTGCGTCACCAAAATCGTGCATAGAGAAACCCGGCATTACAGTATCTAAGTCAATAACGCATAATGGTTCAAGGGTCTCTCTGTGCATAAGGATGTTGTTGTATTTGGTGTCGTTGTGAGTTACCCTAAGTGGTAGTTCTCCTTTGTCGTGCATGTCGCAGATCTTCGTTGCAAGGTCTCGGTATTTTGCGAAAAAGGCCAGTTCTTCCTGGACGTCTTTTGCTCTGCCATGGGGATCGAGCTCTGCCATTTTCACAAGATCGTCCAGCCTCTTCCTAGTGTTGTGAAAGTCGGGAATGGTTATGTGGAGCTTGTCCATGGGGATATCGGAAAGCAGTTCCTGGAATTTGCCAAACGCATACCCCGCGCTATAGAGGACTTCGCTGTCTTCGACAGTGTCGAAAGCGACAGAGTCCGGAACGTACGGGCAAATTCTCCAGTACTCTCCGTCTAGCTCTATGTAGTTTTTTCCATCTTTGCTCCTGAGAAAAGAAATAATGCCGCATTCGCCGTGACTTATCTTGTTTTTGACGTGTTCTTCGATTGTGGCAATGTTCTCCATGACTTTTGCAGGGTCTTTAAATACATAGCTGTTAATCTTTTGAATGATGAGTTGATCCTTCGTACCATCGGGTTTTTTGAGATTTACGTGATATGTACAGTTGATGTGGCCATTTGTGCACTGGCGTACATTTTCAATCTCACCTGGTAAGTCGTAGAAACTCAAAACCTTATGCAGTAGTATAGTACAAGTGTCTCGGTCCATTTTCATCCCCCTTGGGTTTTGCGTAAATAAGTCTAAAGTAGGATTGACATTTTCGTATACATTTCGCTTATATGGGTAAAATATCCTTTTTAGCGTGAAATAATGTTTAAATTCCTCAATATACAATCATTATAACACAGTGTATACTCAGAGCCACTGTCTTATATGCAAAAGCAGTGGATTATTCAGAAACAAAAACAAAACCTCCCCAGCACAGCTGGGGAGGTAAAGAGTCAAACTTATAGACTGGCGATCAATCTGCTGAACTCTTTCAGCTTTCTTTGGATTTCGTCAGTTGAGTCTTTGGCTGCTTGCCTTAGAGCTTCTTCAGGGTTTGCGTTCTGCAGAACTACAGTGTTGAAAGCAAAGTCGATGTAGCGGTCTGCAACTAAGCCACCGACTACAGCTCTCTGCATTTTTACCTTATCTAAAGCAGCTTGAGCCATCGGCATCTGTTCAGCTGGGAACCCGGATCTGTCGAGACCGTCTTTTGTAGCGAAGAAGAGACGCCATTTTTCCGGTGAATCATAGACCATCTGAGAGAACTTAGAGGTAAACTCTGGAGAAACTGCCCAGGCCAAGAACTTAGCAGCAGCGTCTTTGTTCTTGGAGCTGGATGTGATCGACCAGGTAAGCATCTTACCAGTGTTGGTTCTGTCGATTGTTCCGTCTTTTTGGATGGTTCCTGGAATTTCAGCGATATCCCACTTACCGTTGATCTGAGGGCTTCTCTCCCAAACAGAGTAGTACCAGTTTTGATAAATTTGAATTGGTGTTGCACCATCGATGAAGGTTGTATATCCTGGATCCTCGAGCGGCCATTTGTAGTCTTTGAACAGACTTATAAGCTCTTTGAATCCTTCAACAACTCTTGGATCTGTCAGATTGGAAGCAGTGCCGTCTTCAGTGTAGATGTCTGTGCCTCTCTGGAAGACAAACGGTAGGAGTCTACCTGTTGCACGGGAAATGGCATCACCCTGCCAGTCGTAGTAGACATCCATTTCTCTGGCTTTTAGCTTGGTAGAAAGCGCCTTCATCTCATCCCAAGTCTGGGGTACTTCGGCACCGATTTCTTGTAGAATGTCAGTACGATAATAAGTCCATGTCCAGTTGACCTCGCCAGGGAGCGCAAAGATCGCACTCTTGTAGGAAAGCTGTCTCATGAGTCCTGGGAGCATAATACCAAAGGTGCTCTCGAGTTGCGGCATGTTAGCAATGTTGTGCAGCGCACCGCGCACACCAAGTTCTACAACTTGGTTGGAGTAGAGCTCTACTACGTCAGGAGCGTCTCCACCTACAACAGCTAGCAGTAGTTTTGTTGTCATGTCTGCAATTGGTACAGTCTGAAGATCTACTTCAATACCAGTTTTTGCTTCAAAGTCCTGCTCTACTAGCTGCTTAAATGCAGCACCGAGCGTACCGTCATACCATGTCCAGACGGTGATTCTTTCAGCAAATACGCCCACACTTAAAGCTATAGTGAGCGCAAGAATAAGAGCCGAATTTAAAAATCTGCGGTTCATAGCTTTTCCCCCTCTAGTTTTTTGTGACTCTTCATGAAGATAATTCTCGCTACTTCAAACAATTCCTCCTGTACGAGTACCAATTCGGAGTTCCTATATGTTGGGAAGAGGTACGAGTAGTTAAGTGACAGTTGTTAAGTACCCCTTTGGGTTTGTTGCAAAACCTAATGGGTCATTTGTCTGAAAGTCATAACTTATAGGAATTCAGTATACTTTAAAATACTGCAGGTAAAGCGAACTGCAGGGTTGAATGACGAAAATGGGGGACATTTGCAAAAGTGTGCAGCAACTAACTCATAAAGAGTTATTTTTTTATATAGAGCGTGAAAGAGGCAGTGTTTACGTGATTGACAAAGGGAAATAAATTGTTAAAATATTAACAATTAGTGATGACTGATTGGTGTATGTGCCATTCAGTTCGTTCTTCGTGCTCAGAGTTATCGTGTATTAAGTGCGGTGAAGTGGGTATGAGGTATAGCAAAAGCATAGCACCACGAAACTCACTAGGACAGAATAAACATGAGAGGGGAGATTGTATGGCTTTCGGTCTTGAGAAGCTGGGACTCACTAATCTCGGTAGGGTGTTTCGCAATCTTTCTGTTCCTGTACTAGTAGAGCATGCAGTAATGCGTGGAGAGGGCAAGCTTGCAGCAAATGGAGCACTGACTGTACTGACTGGGAAGTATACAGGTCGCTCACCTAATGACAAGTTTATCGTAGATGAGAGCTCCCTCAATGGTAAGGTTATGTGGGGAGAGGTAAACAAACCCTTTCCTCCCGATAAGTTCGAAAGACTCTATAATCGCCTTCTGGCTTATCTTCAGGGGAAAGATCTGTATGTTTTTGATGGCTTTATAGGCGGCGATTTGAAGTTTCGTATGCTAATCAGGATTATCAATGAGTTGGCGTATCAAAACCTTTTTTCTGCCAATATGTTCATTCGCCCAAGTAATGAAGAATTACAGGGTTTTGAACCGGAGTTTACTTGCATTTGCGCTCCGGGGTTCAAAGCTGTACCAGAGATAGATGGCACAAATTCAGAGGCTTTCATCATTGTCAGTTTTGAACGTAGGATTGTCATCATTGGTGGCACTGGCTACGCAGGTGAAATCAAGAAGTCCATGTTCTCTGTAATGAACTTTCTGCTGCCGAAAAAGGACGTGCTGCCGATGCATTGCTCATGCAACATTGGCAAAGAAGGAGACGTGGCTCTGTTTTTTGGTCTTTCTGGCACTGGAAAGACTACCCTTTCTGCCGATCCTGAAAGATTCCTTGTTGGTGACGATGAGCACGGTTGGTCGGAAGATGGGGTGTTTAACTTCGAGGGCGGTTGCTATGCCAAAACCTACGGTTTGTCTAAGGAGAGAGAGCCGGAAATCTTTGATGCGATCCGATTTGGTTCCTTGTTGGAGAATGTGGTTCTGGATGAAGAAAGTAGAGTTCCAGACTATAATGATGCATCGTTGACCGAGAATGCTCGAGCAGCGTACCCCATAGAGTATATTCCTAATGCAGTTATTCCGGGTATTGTAGGACATCCAAAGACTATCATCTTCCTTACCGCGGATGCCTACGGCGTCCTTCCGCCCATCTCCAAACTGACAAAAGAGCAGGCGATGTATCAGTTCCTTTCTGGATATACCAGCAAGCTGGCAGGTACGGAAAGAGGTATTGACGAGCCAGTGGCGACGTTTTCGACTTGTTTCGGAGCGCCTTTCCTGCCGCACAACCCGATGGTTTATGCAGAACTCCTTGGCAAGAAAATTGATGAACATCAGACGAGAGTGTTCTTAGTGAACACAGGCTGGGTTGGTGGCAGAGCAGGTGAAGTAGGTAGAATAAAGCTTTCGTACACGAGGGCGATGGTGAGAGCGGCTTTGAATGGAGACTTAGATAAAGTGGAGTATGAAGCGGATCGGATATTTGGGGTATTTGTGCCAACAGAGATTCCGGATTCGGATGTTCCTCATGATCTCTTGAACCCTAGGTTGGTATGGAAGGACAAGGAAGC
>Ga0116169_1001752_pt1 | contig 16997 bp, 18 predicted proteins | sample AD_UKC130_MetaG_FD_89796 | JGI IMG/M metagenome (GOLD analysis project Ga0116169, IMG submission 89796) | Active sludge microbial communities of municipal wastewater-treating anaerobic digesters from Canada - AD_UKC130_MetaG | ecosystem: Engineered > Bioreactor > Anaerobic > Digestate | place...
AAGCGGTGGAACAGGTGCTTAAAGAAATTGGTGCTACGCAGCCGTTGATCGCGGTGTATAATAAAGTGGACTTGGTGGACCATCTCCTAGAGGTTAGGGAGCCCGATCAGGCTGTATCCGCCAAAACGGGGTACAATCTGGAACGCCTTACCAAGGCCGTCTACGAGTTCTTTGCCCGGGAGTACACCATCCGGGAATACTTCTTCCCCTTTAACCAGCTGGGGAAGGCCAGCATCCTCCGGGAGCAGGCCGCCGTTTTGGGCGAGCAGTTCACCGCAGAAGGGCTGGTAATCAAAGCCGAAGTGGATGCCAGGCTGGAAATGCTCCTCAAGCCTTTCCAGAAATAGCCGGCGGCAGGATTTCCCCTCGCGCTTAGAGAAAACCAACTTGCTATCCCCGTCATCATGATAGAGGTGAGATCATGCCAGTTCCCCATGCATCCTGGCTGGAAGTGATCGTAGGTTCCATGTTTTCAGGCAAGTCCGAGGAGTTGATCCGCAGAGTTAAGCGGGCTGCCATAGCCAAACAGAAGGTGCTGGTCTTCAAGCCCGCCCTGGACCACCGCTACGGGGTGGAAAAGGTGGCGGCCCACAACGGGCTTTCCGTAGACTGTATCCCGGTGGAACGGCCGGAAGACATTTTAGCCCATGTTGATCCGGCCACCGATGTGGTGGCCATTGATGAAGTGCAGTTTTTCCCGCCCACTATTGTCCAGGTCTGCCAGCGGCTGGTGCGGGAAGGGAAAAGGGTGATCGCGGCGGGGCTGGACCAGGATTTCCGCGGCGAGCCCTTTGGCTCGGTGCCCGTGCTGTTGGCCTTGGCCGAGCAGGTCACTAAGCTCAACGCGATCTGTGTGGTGTGCGGGAGACCCGCAAGCCGCACTCAGCGTCTCATTGACGGCAGACCGGCCCACTACAACGATCCCGTCATCTTAATCGGGGCCACCGAAAACTACGAGGCCCGCTGCAACCGCTGCCATGAGGTGCCGGGCCGGCCAGAAGGTGTGTGCGGCGGTGCGTAAGAAACTTGCCATTGTGTTTATTTCCGCCATGCGGGCCATTGTGGTGGGGGTAGCCTATTTCCTCGTCCGGGATCTGCCGGGCTTGACGTCTTCTTTTGTATCTATCTTTTCAGGCTTTCTGTCCTTTGACCTGATTGTGGCCATGCCCAAATTCTCCATCCGCCTGCGGCACCTCAAGGACCTTTTTGTGGTACTCCTGCCCCGTATGAGCGCCACAGCTTTGAGCCTGGCGGGCGGGCTGGTGGTGGGTGTGCTCTTTGGGGGCCTGACCAGGTTGGGCCTTCCCGTATTGGCCGGGGCTGTTTTGACCGTGGGCGTCTCCTACAGCTTCGCTTCCCAGGTCAAGGGCAGCATCTCCAGCTACGTGGGCTTAGTCTCGGCGGTGGAGATGTTTGACCGTATCGGGCGCATCAGCAGCTTCACCGACGAGTGGCTGCAGGATCTGGCAGGTGTAGCCGGCCAGCTGGTGTACGGCACATTTTTGGCCCTGCTCATGGGCTGGTTGGTGGGTATTATGATCGGCATTGCCACCAGGTTGTTTCTGCCCAGGGGCTACCGAACGGTAAAAAGCCCAGCCTACGCCCAGCCGCTGTGGATGCGTTCGTTTAAGGATGTGACCCACTTCGGCGAGGATAAGGTGCTGCTCCAAATAGAGCTGAGCGAAGATTCGCCCCTGGTCTACCACACCCTAGCGGAGGTGGGGTTGGGCCGGGATCTGGGCGTACAGGTCATTTCCATCATCCGCTCACCCCAGGAGATTATCTCTCCCCGGGGCAGCGATGTGCTGCTGCCGTTGGACCAGCTGGTGGTGGTGGCACCTTCCGCCCAGGCTCAAAACTTAATTTCACTTATGAAGGGGCGCGTGTTAAGTGAGTAAATTCAACTACGGCGGTCAAGCTGTCATCGAAGGGGTGATGATGCGCGGCCGGTATGCTGCGGCGGTGGCTGTGCGCAAGCAGGATGAGACCATTTCCGTTCTACACCAGGAGCTCAAGCCCTGGTCGGACCGCTTTCCCATTTTGAAAAAGCCGGTGATCAGAGGGGCCGTTGCCCTGGTGGAAACCATGATCATGGGCATCAAAAGCCTGAACTACTCTGCCGTTGAGTACGGCGGGGAAGAAGAGCAGCTCACCACCAAGGAGCTGGTTGTGACCATGGGTTTGGCCCTGCTCCTTACGGTAGCTTTGTTTGTGGTGCTGCCCGCCTTTCTCCTGCGCTTTGTGCAGAGCCATATCAGCTCCAACATCCTTTTGAACTTGGTGGAAGGCTTAATCAAGGTGAGCTTTTTCGTGCTCTATATCGCCGGGATCACACTGCTTAAGGACATCCAGCGGGTCTTTGCCTACCACGGCGCGGAGCACAAGACCATCAACTGCTATGAGGCGGGCCAAGAGCTCACCGTGGAGAATGTGGCCAGACACAGCCGAGTTCATGCCCGCTGCGGGACGAACTTCCTGCTTATAGTCCTGTTTACCAGTGTGTTTGTGTTTTCGTTCTTCGGGCGGCCCCCCTTTGTGCAGCGGATTTTGATCCACTTGGCCATCATGCCCCTGGTAGCAGGCCTGTCCTATGAGCTGATCCGCAAAGCAGGCCAAGAGGACTGCCATCCGATCTTCCGCTGGCTGGCCAAACCAGGCATGCTCCTGCAGGCCCTGACCACAAAGGAGCCCGATGCCAGCCAGATTGAGGTGGCCATTTCTGCCCTCCAGGCTGTCTTGGCCAGGGATGGGGCCCATCCCGAAGGGAAAAAGGTGGTTCCCTTCCCCAACAGCGAAACCACCGCCTAGGAGGAAAACGTGCATGCTAGATAAACTGCAGGCGTTGGAAGAAAAATATGAAGAGTTGACCAAACAGATGAGTGACCCGGGGGTGCTCAGCGACCCCAACACCTACCGTAAGGTGGCCAAAGCCCATGCCGATCTTGCGGAGATTGTGGGAAAATACAGGGAGTACAGACAGGTGGCCTCTGATTTGGAACAGGCCTACCTGCTCCGGGAAGAGCCCCAGGATGAGGAGTTTGAAGCCCTCCTGGAGGAAGAAATCGAAACGCTGGAGGCGGCGAAAGAGAACCTGGAGAAGGAGCTGCAGATCCTGCTGCTGCCCAAGGATCCCAATGACGAGAAGAATGTGATTATGGAGATTCGCGGCGGCACAGGCGGGGAAGAAGCTGCCTTGTTTGCCGCTGACCTTTTCCGCATGTACTCCCGCTACGCCGAGGAGCACCGCTGGAAGGTGGAGGTTCTGAGCAGCAGCCCCACGGAGCTGGGAGGATTCAAAGAAGTAATCTTCATGATTGAGGGACAAGGCGCCTATTCCCGCTTGAAGTTCGAGAGCGGCGTACACCGGGTGCAGCGCATCCCCACCACCGAGGCGGGGGGGCGTATCCACACTTCCACCGCGACAGTGGCGGTTTTGCCTGAGGCCGAAGAAGTGGAGGTGCACATCGATCCCAACGATCTGAAAATTGATGTGTACCGCTCCTCTGGTCCCGGCGGGCAGAGCGTGAACACCACCGACTCCGCGGTGCGCATCACCCACCTGCCCACTGGGCTGGTGGTATCCTGCCAGGATGAAAAATCCCAGCACAAGAACAAGGAGAAGGCCCTGCGCATCCTGCGGGCTAGGCTGTTTGAGAAGATGCAGGAAGAGGCACTGGCTGAGCAGGCTGCTGTGCGCCGCAGCCAAGTGGGCACGGGGGAGCGCAGCGAACGCATCCGCACCTACAACTTCCCCCAGGGCCGGGTCACGGACCACCGCATTGGCCTCACCTTGTACAAACTGAACCTGATCCTAGATGGGGATCTGGATGAGATTATTGAAGCCCTGATCACCGCGGATCAGGTGGAGAAACTGAAGGAGACAGCGGAAGTACACCATGGCTAAGCAATACACCATCGGCGAGCTCATCAACCTCAGCGCAGGCTACCTGGAAGAAAAGGGCTGCGCTTCGCCGCGCCTGGATGCGGAGGTGCTGCTGGGCCACGTGCTGGGGCTGGACCGCCTTTCACTGTATCTCAATTTCGATAAGCCCCTTACTTCCCAGGAAGTGGCCGCCTACCGGCAGCTCATCGGGCGCCGGGGGCAGCGTGTGCCCGTGGCCTACCTCACTGGGCAGCGTGAGTTTTATTCCCTTCCCCTGCTAGTCACCGAAGATGTGCTCATCCCCCGCCCGGAAACGGAGTTTGTGGTGGAGAAGGTACTGGAGCTTTTAGAGCCGGGAAGGCCGGCGCACATTTTGGATCTGGGCACAGGCAGCGGGGCCATTGCCGTGGCCCTGGCCTGTCAGGATCCTGAGTTTAAGATTACCGCAGTGGACATTTCCCCCGCCGCGCTGAAAGTAGCCAGGGCCAATGCGCAGCGTCTCGAAGTGGACGGGCAGATCACTTTTGTGGAAAGCGATCTTTTCCAGAACATATCTGGTACCTTCCACGTGATCTGCTCCAATCCGCCGTACATCAAGCGGGACGAGCTTTCTGGGCTTGCGCCGGAAGTGGCCGCGGAGCCTGCCATCGCCCTGGACGGGGGCACCGATGGGCTGGACTTTTACCGCCGCATTATGAGCCAGGCCGCATCCTTCCTGGAGCCGCCTGGTTTTGCCGTACTGGAAATCGGCTGGGATCAGGCAGAGGCTGTACGCTCCCTAGGCGAGGGCGCGGGCTTTGCCCATCTGGAGACGGTGCGGGACTACAGCGGCCAGGACCGGGTGGTGGTGTTCCAATGGCAGGGCTGATCACGGAGCTGCTGCTCCCTGGGCAGCTGGACCGGGCGGCGGAGCTTTTGAGCCAAGGAGAAATCGTGGCCTTTCCCACGGAAACGGTGTACGGGCTGGGGGCCAACGCCTTGGATCCCCTTGCTGTAGCCAAGATCTTCCAGGCGAAAGGCAGGCCCCAGGATAATCCCCTCATAGTGCACTGCACCGGGGTGGAGCAGGTGGAAGGTCTGGTGCGGGAGATCCCCCCTCAGGCGCTTCTTTTGATGGACCGCTTTTGGCCCGGGCCCCTGACCTTGGTGCTGAAAAAGGGAGAGATCATACCCGAGGTGGTCACCGCGGGTTTGGATACGGTGGCGGTGCGGGTTCCGGATCATCCCGTAGCCCTAGCACTACTGCAAGCGGTGAGTTTTCCTTTGGCTGCCCCCAGTGCCAACCTTTCGGGCCGGCCCAGCCCTACCAGGGCCGAGCATGTGCTCCAGGATCTCCAGGGCCGCATCCCTGCCGTTTTGGATGGAGGGGAAACGGGCTGGGGAGTTGAATCCACTGTATTGGACTGTACTGAATACCCCTTTCGTCTGCTCAGGCCGGGGGGCGTTACCTTGGAGGAACTGAGGGAGCTTGTGCCCGTGAGCTTCGGAGCCGCGGAGCCGGGTGAAGAGCCACCCCGCTCTCCGGGGATGAAGTACGCGCATTATGCCCCGCAGGCAGAGGTGTTCCTAGTCTCGGGGCCCACTGCCGCCGACAAAATCCAGGAGCTGAGCGAATCCTTTTTAGCAAAGGGACAGAAGGTGGGGGTGCTGACCTGGGACGAACGGGCCCGGCTTTATCCCGGGCTTACCGTGCTTTCCATGGGACCAGAGGGGGACCTTCCAGGTCTAGCCAGCAGACTGTACCACCTGTTGCGGCGCGCCGATGAACTGGGCCTGGAGGTGCTCTTTGCCGAGGGCGTGCCCGAGGAGCGGCTGGGCCTGGCCATTATGAACCGCCTGCGCAAGGCGGCCAAGGGCCGGGAGATCATAACATAAGGAGATCGGGGAGGAAGCATGGGCAAGTCCATTCTGTTTGTGTGCACAGGCAATACCTGCCGCAGCGTGATGGCGGAGTACCTGCTCAGGCATAGGGCCCGGGAAGCGGGAGCGGCCTTGGAGGTTAAGTCCGCAGGTTTGCACGCTTTCGCCGGCGATTCGGCCGCGGAAAACGCGGTGAAAGCCCTGGCAGAGCTGGGCATCGACGCGCGGGGGCACCGCTCCCGCCGGGTGCATCCCCAACTTCTGGCGGAGGCGGATCTGGTGCTGGCTATGACGGCCCGCCACAAAGAAGAACTGCTGCGGCTGGCGCCGGAGCACGCAGGCAAAATCTTCCTGCTGAAGGAATATGTACACACCCTGCTGCGCGGGGAGGAACAAGGGGACTTAGTGGAGAAAGATTTCGAGATACGCGATCCCTATGGGCAGTCGCTGGAGGTTTACCGCCAGTCGCTGGAGGAAATTGATGCGGCGGTTAAGCTTCTTTTAGCCCAGGGGATGGGGAGAGGAGGCAACAGCATGAGAATTGCCGTGGGAGCTGATCACGGCGGCTTCCAGGCCAAGCAGACCGTGATTGAGCATCTGCGCACCCAGGGTTTCCAGGTTGTGGATTTTGGCACACACTCTGAAGAGTCGTGTGATTACCCCGATATCGCCAAACCCGTGGCCCAGGCCGTAGTCGGCGGCGAATGCGATTTGGGTATTCTAATCTGCGGTACGGGCATCGGCATGTCCATTGCTGCCAACAAGGTGCCGGGCATCCGGGCGGCGCTCTGCGGGGACACCTTTTCTGCCCGCATGGCCAGGGAGCACAACGATGCCAACATCCTCTGCCTTGGCGCACGGGTAACGGGGATGGGGCTTATGCTCGAAATTATCCAGGCCTATCTGCAGGGAAGTTTCCTGGGAGGCAGGCACAAGACCAGGGTGGATAAAATCGAAACACTAGGCTGAGGGCCTTATCAGGATAGGAGATGATCAAGTGAGTCGGGTGCACTTAATTACTCACCCTTTAGTACAGCACAAGCTGACCATTCTGCGGGACAAGTCCACAGGGCCCAAGGACTTTAGGGACCTCTTAGAGGAAGTGTCTATGCTCATGGCCTATGAGGTAACCCGGGACATGCCCTTGGAAGAAGTGGAAGTGGAAACTCCCATGGGCAGCATGATAGGCAAAGTGATCGCCGGGCGCCAGGTGGGGATTGTACCCATCCTCCGGGCCGGCTTGGGCATGGTGAACGGGGTGCTGAAGCTCATCCCCGCGGCCAAAGTGGGCCATATCGGTGTGTACCGGGATCCGGACAGCCTGCAGCCGGTGGAGTACTACTGCAAACTCCCGGTGGATGTGGAGGAGCGCCAGGTGATTATCCTCGATCCCATGCTGGCCACGGGAGGTTCTGCGGCCGCAGCCATTAAGTTTGTAAAGGACCGTAAAGTGACGTCCATTAAGTTCATGTGCCTCTTGGCAGCGCCGGAAGGAATCGAGCTCCTGCAAAGGGAACATCCAGATGTGGACATTTTCACGGCCGCCATTGATGAGCGGCTCAATGACCACGGCTACATAGTCCCTGGACTGGGCGATGCCGGCGATCGCCTCTTCGGCACCAAATGACTTCGGGGCCGGAGGTGCGGCACGTGGCTAGGCCTTCCTGGGATCAATACTTTATGGACATCGCGGTTTTGGTGTCCACCCGCTCCACCTGCCTGCGCCGGCAGGTGGGAGCGGTGCTGGTGCGGGATAAACACATCATCGCCACCGGCTACAATGGGGCTCCCCGGGGAGTTGCACATTGCCTGGATGTGGGCTGCCTGCGGGATCAGCTGAACATTCCTTCCGGCGAGCGGCACGAAATGTGCCGGGGAACCCATGCGGAGCAAAACGCCATTATCCAGGCGGCCCTGCACGGGGTGAGTACAGCCGGGGCCACATTGTACTGCACTCATCAGCCCTGTATTTTATGCGCCAAGATGCTCATCAATGCTGGCGTAAAGCGGGTGGTCTTCCAGGGCGACTATCCAGATGCCTTGGCTCTGGAGCTCATGAACGAGGCCGGACTGGAGATCGAAAGGCGCGGCGCGGGGGAGGAGTAGGGATGAACATAACTCAGTTCGTTTCAGCATTTTTCATTTCCGCGGGTGTAACGGCGGCGCTCAGCCCCCTGGCCCGGAAAGCGGCTTGGAAATGGGGGCTCGTGGATGAGCCCAATCCCCGCCGGATCAACAAGGTTCCCATGCCCACAGGGGGCGGGTTGGCCATTTTCGGAGGCTTTTTAGCCGCCTCTTTGGTGGGCGGCCTTCCCGATTTGGGCATAACAGCCTTGACCGCGCTGTTCATTTTGGCCTTGGGCGTCTTGGATGACCGTTTCCAGCTGTCCGCGGGCGTGAAGTTTGCGGGCCAGTGCGCGGTGGTACTCCTCTATGTGCTGTGGGGGCCGCGCATTGAGTTTATGAGCAACCCCTTCGGAGGCATGTTTTACTTAGGGAAGCTGTCCATTCCAGTGACCATGCTCTGGGTGCTCACCCTGATTAACATTATGAACTTCATCGACGGCATTGACGGGCTTACCACCGGCATCAGCTTTATCGCCGCGGCCGCGCTGGCCTTCCTGGCTGTGCTCCTGGGGCGTTTCGACGCCGCCTTGCTCGCCGTGATCACCGCCGGTGCTGCCCTGGGCTTTCTGCCTTACAACTTCAACCCCGCCAAGCTCTATTTAGGCGACGGTGGCGCCATGCTGCTGGGCTTTCTCCTGGCGGCCATTTCCACCGAAGGGGCCCTTAAGGGTGCGGCCACCATCAGTATTTCTGTGCCTATTTTGATCTTGGCCGTTCCCGTAACCGATCTGCTCTGCGCGGTGATCCGCCGGGTGCAAAAAGGGGTGCCCTTTTACCAGGCCGACCGCTCCCATTTCCACCACCGCTTGTTGGAGCTGGGCTTTACCCAGAGGCAGATCGCCGGCGTAGCCTACCTCATTACCGGGCTTTCCGCCGCTATTTCCGTGCTCACGGCCCAGTTTTCCCGCACCACCTGGGTGGTGGCCCTGGTCTTGGGGCTCGTTTTCTGGTATGGTTCTCTACGGGTGGGCATGATCCAGCCCTTCGGATCACACAAAGGAGAAAACAAGGATGCTTAAACTCGCCATAGTGTTCGGAACCAGGCCCGAGGCCATCAAAATGGCCCCCCTGGTCAAGGCCTGCCAAGGAGTTGCCCAGTGGGAGACGCGGGTGATCATCACGGGACAGCACCGGGAGATGGTGGATCAGGTCCTGGAGATCTTCAGCCTGAAGGCAGATTACGATCTGAATATCATGAGCCACGGCCAGACCCTAAACGATATTGCCCGGCGCACTTTAGGGGGTATGGCCGGGATTTTCCGCGAGTGGCGCCCCGATTTAGTGCTGGTGCACGGGGATACCAGCACCGCCTTTGCGGCGGCTTTGGCTTCTTTTCATGAGCGCATCCCTGTGGGCCATGTGGAAGCGGGGCTGCGCACCCCTTCGGTGCAGAACCCTTTTCCAGAAGAAGCAAATCGCAGGCTCATCGACGTTTTAGCTACCTGGTATTTTGCCCCCACGGAGCGGGCCGCCCAGAACCTGCTCAGGGAAGGGGTAGATCCAGAACGCATTTTTGTCACGGGCAATACGGTGATCGATGCCGTGCTCTCGGTGGTGGAGGAAGGCTACCAGTTTACCACACCCGAGCTGCAGAGGCTTGATTTCAGCCGGCCAACGATCGTGGTCACCGCCCACCGCCGGGAAAACTGGGGAGAACCCCTGGTTGGGATCTGCCAGGCGCTTTTGGAGATCAGTGCCCGCAGCAGCGCGCAGATCCTGGTGGCCATGCACAAAAATCCGGATATTCAGGCAGTGATGAAGGGGCTGTTGGGTTCTGATCCCAAGATCACCCTGGTGGATGCCCCGGGCTACAAGGAGTTTGCCAACCTTTTGGCCCGCTGCACCCTGCTGCTCACCGATTCTGGGGGGCTGCAGGAGGAAGCACCTGCCTTACACAAACCAGTTTTGGTCATGCGCGAGGTTACGGAGCGGCCCGAGGCTTTAGAAGCGGGAACGGTGAGGCTGGTCGGTTCCCGCCCGGAGAGCATTGTCCAAGCCGTTTTGGAGCTGCTCAGTGATGGGGAACTTTATGAGCGCATGTCCAGCGCGCCCAACCCTTACGGCGATGGGACCGCCGCGCAGCGGATCTGCGCGATACTGCAGGAGAAATATAAGTAAAATGGGGGATAAGCTCTATGGCAATGCGACCGGATGAGATCGTAGCGATATTGAGGCGCCAGATCGAGGCGTTCGAAACCGAATTGCAGGTGGAAGATCTGGGTTCCGTCCTCATGGTGGGGGACGGAATCGCCCGCGTTTATGGATTGGAAAAGGCCCTGGCCGGAGAGCTCCTGGAGTTCCCCGGGGGCACCTACGGCATGGTTTTGAACTTGGAGCAGGACAACATCGGCGTGGTTATCCTCGGCCCCTACGAGCACATTAAAGAGGGCGACCCGGTCAAGCGCACCAAGCGGGTTGTACAGGTGCCCGTGGGCGAAGCCATGATCGGCCGCGTGGTTAACCCCCTGGGCCAGCCCATTGACGGCAAGGGACCCATCAAGACCGAGCGGTTTAGACCCATTGAGGCTAAGGCGCCGGGAGTAGTGGACCGGGTGAGCGTTAAAGAACCCCTGCAGACGGGCTTGAAGGCCATTGATTCCATGGTGCCCATTGGCCGGGGGCAGCGGGAACTGATTATCGGCGACCGCCAGACAGGCAAGACCGCCATCGCGGTAGATACCATCCTCAACCAAAAGGGCCAGGATGTGATCTGCATTTATGTGGCCATCGGGCAGAAGGCCTCTACTGTGGCGGCAGTGGTAGATACCTTGACCAAGCGCGGCGCCATGGACTACACCATTGTGGTTTCGGCCACCGCCAGTGAGCCGTCGCCCCTGCTGTACATCGCACCCTATGCGGGGGTGGCCATGGCGGAGGAGTTCATGTACGCCGGCCGAGACGTGCTTATCGTTTACGATGATCTCTCCAAGCATGCCGCGGCTTACCGGGAGATGTCCCTTTTGCTGAGAAGGCCCCCGGGACGGGAAGCCTTCCCAGGGGATATCTTCTACATCCACTCCCGCCTTTTGGAGCGGGCCGCCAAGCTCAATGACAAGCTGGGGGGCGGTTCCATCACCGCGCTGCCCATTATCGAGACCCAGGCCGGGGATATTTCCGCCTATATCCCCACCAACGTCATTTCCATTACTGACGGGCAGATTTACCTGGAATCGGATCTGTTCTACGCGGGTATCAGGCCGGCCATCAGCGTAGGCCGCTCCGTATCCCGGGTCGGCGGCGCTGCCCAGGTGCCCATGATGCGCAAGGTCGCGGGTACACTGCGCCTGGAGCTGTCCCAGTACCGGGAGCTAGCTGCCTTTGCCCAGTTCGGCTCTGATCTGGACCGCCAGACCCAGGCCCTCTTGGCCCGGGGCGAGCGCCTATATGAGGTGCTCAAGCAGGAACAGTACAAACCCATGCCCGTGGAAGAGCAGGCCGTGGCCCTTTACGTTGCAGTCAACGGTTACCTGGATAGTATTGCTGTCCAGGATGTGGTGCGCTTTGAGCGCGAACTTCTCGAATTTTTGCGCAAGGAGCGCTCCGAGCTGATGTCCAAGCTGCGCACGGAGAAGAAGTTCACAGAGGAGCTTGAAGAAGAGCTGAAAAAGGCCATCGTGGCCTTTAAGAAAGAGTTTGTCGGTTAGGGGGGGTGCACGTGGCGCGAACCAGTCGGGAAATCAAGCGGCGCATGGCCAGCATTTCCAGCACCCAGCAGATTACCAGGGCCATGGAGATGGTGGCCGCGGCGAAGCTGCGCAAAGTACAGGACAAAGTGGCTGCTGCCCGCCCCTACTTCGAGCGGGTCGCCCAGTCCCTGGCAGTGGTGCTCCGAGCTGCCGAGCAGTCCGGGGCGGATCTGCCCGTAGGTGCCCAGCAACGGGAGGGCGAGCGGCACTGCCTGTTGGTGCTCTCCTCCGATCGGGGCTTGGCGGGAGGGTATAACGCCCACATTATCCGCAGGGCGGAGGCCTTTCTAAGGGAGCATCCGGAAACGGAGATGGTGATTGTGGGCAGGAAGGCCCGGGATTATTTCCGCCGCCGCGGCATCACCGCGCTGGCCGAGTATGTGGGGCTGGGGGATGAGCCCACGGCCAGGCAGGCCTCGGACATTGCCCAGGTGATTATGGATTTTTACCTGCACGGCCTCTTTGACAAGGTGACTATTCTCTACACCCAGTTCATTAACACGGTGACCCAAAGGGTTGCCCTGCGGGAGGTCCTGCCCCTCCCCAAAGACGTGGGCGAGGGAGGTCAGGCGGGCTCAGAAGCGGTTTACCTTTTTGAGCCCTCAGCCCAGGCAGTGTTGGAAGGGCTGATTCCGCTCTATCTCAGCTCAGCGGTCTACCAGGCGTTGATTGAGGCCAAGACCAGTGAAATGGCGGCCCGGATGAATGCCATGTCCCAGGCCACCGACAACGCGGAGGAGCTGCTGGAAGAGCTGAACAGGACCTTCCACCGTATGCGCCAAGCGCAGATTACCAAGGAAATCGCGGAGATTGTGGGCGGTGCAGATGCACTGCAGTCCTAACAACATCAGGGGGGTTTGCCATGAGTGCTAACATCGGGAAAGTGGTCCAGGTCATTGGGCCTGTTGTTGATATAGAGTTTGCGCCGGACAGGCTGCCGGATCTGCTCACGGCCATTCGGATCCAGGGCGAGGTGGAGGGCCAGAAGATCGATCTCATTGTGGAAGCCGCGCAGCACCTGGGCAACAACATGGTGCGCTGCGTGGCCATGGACTCCACCGACGGCCTGCAGCGGGGCATGGAGGCTGTGGACCTGGGCGGGCCAATTACGGTGCCCGTGGGGCCCAAGACTTTAGGCCGCCTGTTTAACGTTTTGGGCCAGCCCATTGACGGAGGCCCGGAGCTTGCCGATGCGCCCCGCTGGCCCATTCACCGCCCCGCGCCCAAGGTGGACGAGGTGGAGCCTGCCACGGTGATGCTGGAAACGGGGATCAAGGTAGTGGATCTTCTGGCTCCCTATCCCCGGGGAGGCAAGGTGGGCCTCTTTGGCGGCGCCGGCGTGGGCAAGACTATTTTGATTATGGAGCTGATCCGCAACATCGCCTACGAGCACGGCGGCTATTCGGTATTTGCCGGCGTGGGCGAGCGCACCAGGGAAGGCAACGACCTCTATTTTGAAATGAAAGATTCTGGCGTCATTGAAAAAACGGCCATGGTCTTCGGCCAGATGAACGAGCCGCCGGGGGCGCGCCTGCGTGCAGCACTGGCCGCTTTGACCATCGCCGAGTATTTCCGCGACCAAGAACGCCAGGACGTGCTGCTCTTTATTGATAACATCTTCCGCTTCACCCAGGCCGGTTCGGAAGTGTCGGCGCTTTTGGGACGCATGCCCTCGGCCGCGGGTTACCAGCCCACGTTGGCTACTGAGATGGGCCAGCTGCAGGAGCGGATTACAACCACCAAGTACGGCTCCATCACCTCCATCCAGGCCATTTACGTGCCCGCGGACGACTACACCGACCCCGCTCCCGCCACGGCCTTTGCCCACCTGGACGCCACCACCAACCTGGAGCGGAGCATTGCGGAAAAGGGTATCTACCCGGCGGTGGATCCCTTAGCTTCCACCAGCCGCATCCTGACGCCGGAAGTTGTGGGCCAGGAGCACTATGAGGTGGCCCGCGGCGTCCAGCAGGTGCTGCAGCGCTACAGGGAGCTGCAGGATATTATCGCCATTTTGGGTATGGATGAGCTTTCCGAGGAAGATAAGATCATCGTGGCCCGGGCCCGCCGCCTAGAGCGCTTCATGTCCCAGCCCATGTTCGTGGCCGAAGCGTTCACGGGCATGCCCGGTAAATACGTACCGGTGAAGGAAACGGTGCGCGGCTTTAAGGAAATCCTGGAAGGGAAACACGATCATCTGCCGGAGAATGCGTTCTACATGGTGGGCACCATCGACGAGGCGGTGGCTAGGGCGCAGGAACTGGCTAAGGAGAGTGCCTGATGGCGGTCTTTCACCTGCAAGTACTCACTCCCGAAAGGACTGTGGTGAGCACGGAAGTGGAATATGTGCGGCTGCCGGGTGTGGATGGTACCTTCGGCGTCTTGGCAGGCCACCAGCCCCTCATGGCGTCCCTGGACATCGGCGTGCTGGAGTTTGGCCCCTTTCACGGAAAGCGCAGGAAGATCGCCTTAGGGGGCGGTTTTGTGGAAATGCGCGGCAACCAGATGACGGTTATGGCCCGCACTGCGGAACTGGCGGAGGAGATTGACGTGCTCCGGGCCCGGGAAGCGAAGCGCCGGGCCGAAGAACGCCTGCGCTCCCGCCAGAGCGATGTGGATGTGGCCAGGGCCCAGGTTTCCTTGCAGAAGGCGCTGCTGCGCTTGAAAGTGGCCAATGGTGAGTGACCAAACCAAGAAATCCTCTGCAGAACAAGCTCCCGTTTACGGGGGCTTTTTTGCATAGAATCCAAATTTTAGGAGCATACTAGCGCCTAGGTGGTGATAGTATGCAAGTATGGCAGAGCTTCCGAGATCGATTGAAAAGGGCCTGGTACAGGCGGGAATACCGGAGGGTGATCACGGGGGTAGTCATCGGCCTTGCCCTGCTCGCGGGGATCGGCCTGGGCGCCTACCGCGCTTGGCCCCAGCCTCAGCCTGCGGCGGTTCCTCCTGTGACCAGGGAGGAGCTGGACGAGCTGGTGCAGGAGAAGGTGCAGAGCGTGATTGCCCAGCTTTATCCGTGGGTGCTGGACGGTCCCACCCAAGTGGTGATGGTGGAGCCACCCCCAAACCCCATGCCTGAGCCCACCGAACCCAGACCGGAGCCTGAGCCGGAGCCGGTGGTCTCCTTTGAGCGCTTGATCTGGCCCGTGCAGGGTGAGATCACTACTCCCTTCGGCTGGTACCGCCACCCCGTGTACGGCGATTGGCGCTTTAACGCGGGCGTGGAGTTTGCGGCCACGGGTGATGCTGTGCGCACTGTGCTGCCGGGGAAGGTGGCTGCGGTCAATTCCAGCGGAGCCGAAATGGAGCTGGTAATCGAGCACGGCAGCGGCTGGGCCAGCATTTACCGTTCCATTACGGGTATTAAGGTGAGCGTCGGCGAGCAGGTGCAGCAGAACCAGAACATAGCCGCGCCCGCGAGCACAGGGCGGGTGTTTTTCGGCCTTACCCTCAACGGCCAGCCTGTGAACCCGGAGGCGTTTCTCCACTAGCCAAGCATAATGCAGGCCTCGCGGCATATACATGTATAAAAAGTGCTAGGGGGAAGCGCAGATGAGAGACTATATCCGCAAGCGGGTAGTGGACGTTAGCCTCTATATTGTGAAAACCAACGCCACTGTGCGGCAGGCGGCTCTGGTCTTTGGGGTAAGCAAGAGCACAGTGCATAAAGACGTGACCGAGCGCTTACCACGCATCAACAAGGAACTGGCCGAACAGGTGAAAAAGGTTCTTGAGATAAATAAATCGGAACGCCATATCCGGGGAGGCGAGGCCACCAGGCGCAAATATGGGGTGAAGAAAGCCAGCCGGGCTTCGTAGATCATCTGGTGAAAAAAGGATTTGCCCCTTCTGTGGCGAACACTATGGCAAGGAGTTATGCGTAGCGGCAGAGGGGGACAAATAGTGTTCGGTAAAGATATTGGCATTGATCTGGGTACTGCGAATATATTAGTACATGTACGCGGCAAGGGCGTTGTGATCCACGAACCCGCAGTGGTGGCGGTAGATGTAAATACACAGAAGATCTGCGCGATTGGTGAGGAAGCCCGGGAGATGATCGGGCGGACCCCTGGAAACATCCAGGCCATCAGGCCCTTGAAAGAAGGGGTTATTGCCGATTTTACAATAACAGAGGAGATCCTCAAGTATTTTATCCGCAAAGCAGCGGGACGGGGCTTTCGCCCCCGGGTTATGGTCTGCGTCCCATCGGGCATTACCACTGTAGAAAAAAGGGCCGTGATCGAAGCGGCCAACCTGGCTGGAGCGAAGGAAGTCTACCTGGTAACAGAGCCCATTGCTGCGGCTGTTGGCTGCGGGCTGGACATTGCTGCTCCCAGCGGCAGCATGGTTGTGGATATCGGCGGCGGTACAACTGATATCGCCGTAATTTCTTTAGGTTCCGAGGTGACAAGCCAGTCGGTGCGAGTAGGCGGCATCCATATGGAAGAAGCCATCAGCCGCCATATCAAAAAGGTGTACAACCTGGCCATTGGCGAACGCACGGCCGAGGATATCAAAATTTCCATAGCCAGTGCCTATCCCACCCCGGATCGCAAGATGAGCATTCGGGGCAGGGATCTGGTGACCGGGCTTCCCGCCACCGTGGAAATCAGCTCGGTGGATATCTACCCGGCTTTGGAGGAGCTTCTGGTGACCATCGTGGATGCCATCCGGGGTGTTCTGGAGATTACCCCGCCTGAGCTGGCCGCGGACATTGTGAACAAGGGCATGGCCCTCACTGGTGGCGGGGCTTTGCTGGACGGGATGGCCCGCCTGGTGCAGGAAAAAACGGGAGTGCCGGTGACCTTGGCCGATGATCCGTTAAGCTGTGTGGTACGGGGTACGGGCGAAATCCTGGATTCCCTGGATCGCACTGCCAACCGCAGCCAGTTTATTGCCAGTTACACCAGGGCGCGCTGAGCGCCCTAAAGTTTTTTGTCCCCATGCCGATAAGGTGATCAGGAAAGTAGGGGGGTGATCCTATACTCCGCGGAATTTACACAGCAGCATCGGGCATGTTGGTGGAAACCATGCGCATGGATGTGGCCAGCAACAACCTGGCCAACGTGGATACGGCAGGTTTTCAGCGGCAGACCCCGCACATTTACTCCTCGCCCCAGCGCCCATTGTACAAGGTCCATCAAGGGCAGTCCCACCTGCTGGGTGCCTTGGGCACCGGTGCTTTGGTGGAGGGCAGCCACACATCCTTCGCACCCGGCGTGCTCCGCACAACGGAGAACCCCTTGGACGTGGCCCTGGTGGGGGCAGGCTTTTTCGTCATCCAGACTCCCGAGGGCAACCGCTACACCCGGGATGGACGGTTTGCGGTGAACCCCAGCGGCCTTTTGGCCACCTTAGATGGGAACTTGGTCTTGGGTGAAAACGGCCCCATTTATGTGGGTGAAGGGAAGGTACTGTTCAGCGAAACGGGCGAGGTG
>Ga0116169_1001755_pt1 | contig 16984 bp, 14 predicted proteins | sample AD_UKC130_MetaG_FD_89796 | JGI IMG/M metagenome (GOLD analysis project Ga0116169, IMG submission 89796) | Active sludge microbial communities of municipal wastewater-treating anaerobic digesters from Canada - AD_UKC130_MetaG | ecosystem: Engineered > Bioreactor > Anaerobic > Digestate | place...
CCGAAGTGCGCGCGGATCCACTCGCCGCCGAGCCGCTCACGGCCGGCCCTCCAGCTCCTTCCGATCAGTCCACCGCGTCTCCGCTCACCGCGTCGTCTCCAGGCACTCCCAAGAGCTCCTCTTCCGTCGCCGCGCGCCCTCCCGCGCCGGGCGGGCTACGCCTCCCCACCACGGCCGGAATCCCCCCGCCATCCATCACCGGCGCCGCCCCGCGCCGCATCCCTGCCGAGGCTCCGCGCACGCCTCCGGTCACATCCCCCGGCTCGCTCGGATTCCACGAGGAGCCGGCAGGAGAGCGCAACCCGCTGCTTGTGATGATCAACTGTGAGGATGACACGATGGTGGTGATCCTATCCGGGCAGAAGCGCTACCGGCGCGTGCTGATGCCCAAGGCAACCATCCACCTCCAGATAGAACCAGGCGAGTATCAAGTTCGAGTGCACGCGACGAAAAGCTCGCCTAACTCCGGACGCGGCGTCTTTCGCGAATACCATCGCTACACCGCACGCTGGGTGAGCGTACCCACGCATCAGGCTCGCCCGCTTCGCCTTGGTGAACTGAGCCCGGAGTCGCGGGAGGCGGCCAGCGAGGAGACTCCCGTGATCCCGGTGCCCGAAGAGCCCTAGCCCCTGCTCCGCAACGCCCCCCTGCTCAAGTTTGGCCAGTTCCTGCCGATAATTATGGCGGCAGGGTCTCCCTTTGCCGATGCCTGGAAAGAGCCAGACGGTAGGGCACTCTTCTTCATGGCTCCTCTCTTCCAGGAACCAGATGGAACGGAGTCTATCGGGCGTGATGCGCCGGCGGGCACGGCTGCTCACCGCGCATGGCGGAGCGCCTTGCCCGAGATCAGGACCGGATGGAATAAACCCCGAGAGGAGGACGGGAGCTGCAGAAGCCTCTCCCTTGCCGGCGCCGCGCACGAAGCCCGCGGGGCGGACAAGAGGTCTCTGCATCCCGAATCTGCGTGAGACCAATATTGATCATCGCGGTACTGGCGCTGTTGTGGGCCACCGCCACCGAAGCAGGCGAGTTCTCGCCGATGGCCTACTACAGCCTCAATCCGCACGACGATATCGTGATCGGAGGCACCGCCGCGCTGCGGGGCGAGCGCACGTTGGCCATGGCGAGTCTGGGCTACTCGTGGGCACAGGGCGAACCTCGCGGCCGCCTGCGCTACATCCACGACCACGGTCTGGGCAGCCGGCTTGGCTACGACGTACAGTTCTTCCACGAGGTGCAGGCACGCTCAGATCTCGTGCCCCTCTTTCAGACGGGCTACTACGAGGGCCACACGGGCGTAGGCCTCACCGGGTTCTGGCGGATGGGCAAAGGAAAGCTGGGCACCCTCTCGCTCATCCAGGAGAAGGTATGGGCCCTGGAGGAGCGTGGCACGCTGCTTCCCGTCGGCGAAGACCGGATCCACGCCGTGCGTCTGGGCTTCCAGCAAGACTCGCGTGATGACCGGATGAATCCGCGCTCGGGCGGACGGGTCGAGGCATCGGCAACGCAGGCGATACGCGTCTTTGGCGGCACGCGCAGCTACTTCTCATCCCGGCTCTCCTGGTCGCGATACGAGCCCTTGGGGCCAGAGGGCTCACTTGGATGGCGCCTGCATGGGGCGCTGACTTCAGGCACACTCCCTGTGCAGCGAGCGCTCTGGCTGGCCGGCGAGGGCGTGCGCGGCTACGACTTTCTGAGCGATAGGGGCAATGTCGCCGGCGTCGCGAACCTGGAGATGCGCTGGCCACTCCTTCGTGATGGGGAGAGGAGCGTGGGCTTTCTCGGCGCGATCCGGCAACTTCAGGTCGTGACTTTCGCGGATGTGGGCGCTCTCCAGACCGCCGAATCCGGATGGGTGATGCGCGGAGGAATCGGCATTGGCCTGCGCGCTCCCGTGGTCGCGCTGGGCCGTGTGCCGATGGTCCTCCGCCTGGATGCCGCCCAGGGGCTCACCCGGGACGGCAAGTTGAACAGCTACGTTCTACTGACGGCGCCGGAACTCTTCTGAGCCGGGGCATAACCATGCGTTTGTCAGGCAGTCCTCCGGCCGGTTACGGCATGGTAGATGAAGAGCAGCAGGGCCGCGCCGATGGTGGCGACCAGAATGCTCCACAGGTTGAAGCCAGTGACGCCGCCGATTCCAATCGCGTTGAAGATCCACCCGCCGACGACAGCGCCGAGGATACCCACGAGCAGATCGGCCAGCAGGCCGCCGGGCTCCTCGCCGGGAACCAGGGCGCGCGCGATGAGACCGGCGATCAGTCCCACGATGATCCATGCAAGTATCGACATCGCCGTTACCTCCCGCCCCACTCTTCCCGCGAGGCCAGCGGCCCAAACCGAGTGAGGGCAACGCGCGCGATGGGGGAGCAGCTATGAGAGTTGAGATCTGGGGCGCCCGCGGCTCGATCGCGGCGCCAGGAGAGCTCACCGCCCGCTACGGCGGCAATACCGCCTGCGTTTCCGTTCGCTTCGACAGCGGCGAGGTGCTCATCCTGGATGCCGGCACCGGCATCCGCCGGCTCGGCAACGTGCTCGCGCGCCAGCAGCCTGTCACCGCGCACCTCTTCCTCAGCCACTGTCATTGGGATCACATCCAGGGCTTTCCCTTTTTCAAGCCCGCCTACCTGGCCAGCACCCGCCTGCGAATCTACAGCCATCACATGCCGCGCCAGCAACTCCGCAAGACGCTCACCGATCAGATGGTGGGCGCCTACTTCCCCTTGGAGTTCTCCGGGCTCAGCGCCTCGATTGAGTTCGTCAAGATGGACGAGGGGCCAGTCCGCGTTGGCCCGGCGGAGATCACCGCGGTCGAGACCAACCACCCGGGCGGGGGCGTCGGCTTTCGGATCGCCGCCGAGGGCCGGGTCTTTGTCTACCTGACAGATAACGAGCTCGCCGACGGCAACCACGAGCGATTCATCGACTTCTGCCGCGGGGCCGACCTCCTGATCCACGACGCGCAATACCTGCCGAAAGAACTAGAGACGCACCAGGGGTGGGGCCACTCCTCCTATCTGGAGGTGCTCGATCTCGCCCGCGCCGCCGGAGTCCGCGAGGTCGTCCTCTTCCATCACGACCCGGACCGCACCGACGCCGAGGTCGACGCGATCGTCCGCGCCTGCCACGAGGAGATGCGCCAGCGGGGCGACCGCTTCGAGTGCTTTGCCGCTTCGGAGGGAATGGTCCTGACCATCCTCACCGCTGGGGAGCCAGATCGCGCATGAGCCGGCCCGTGGAGCGCCAGCCGCCCGCCGCGCCGAGGCGCCCGGATCGCCGCTGGGTCGTTGTCGGATGGGCGCTCCTTCTGGTGGCCGCCGGGTTACAACGGTGGGCGCCTGCGCCCATCGTGGAACGCCTCTATTCGCGGGGCCTCTATCCCTGGATCGCGGCGCTCCTATCGCTCGTGAATGAGTGGGCCGGGTTCTCCCTGGCCGAGGCCGGCGCCATCCTCCTCCCCCCTGCCCTCCTCTTCGCCCTCGTGTGGAGCGCAGTGCGCGCCAGAAGGATGGGGGTGAGGTGGGGGCGGTGGCTCGCGGGCACGACGGGGCGCGGGATCGCCGCGGCTGGCTGGATCCTCTTCGCCTTCTCGCTGCTGTGGGGCCTCAACTATCGCCGGGTGCCGCTCTCGGAGCGGCTGGGAATCCCTAACGGTGGCACTGCCGAGGAGCTGGCGGCCACCGCGCGCTGGCTCGCGGGAGAGCTCGCCCGGCACGCGCCCCCGACGGAACACCGCGACCGCCCTGCGGGCCACCCCTACCCGTGGGAGGAGCTGGCGGCTAAGGTGGAGGACGCCTACGAAGCTCTCCCGGTGGCCGGCGAAGGCTTCCCGCGGCGCCTCGGATCCGCCAAGCCGGTCCGTGCCTCCGGCATCCTCTCGCGCCTGGGCCTCTCGGGAATCTTCATCCCCTTCACGGGCGAGCCAAACGTCAACCGGCTGCTGCCCCACCCCAGTCTCGTCGCGGCCGTGGCCCATGAGAAGGCGCACCAGCGAGGCATCACCCACGAGAGCGAGGCAAGCTTCGCCGGCTTCCTGGCGCTCTATCAGTCTTCAGACCCCTACCTGCGGTATTGCGGCATCCTGGAAGCCACCGGGAGCGTGCTGGGAGCTTTGGCGCGCACAGACCCCGAGGCGTTCGCCGAGGTGGCCCGCGCGATTCCCGCCACCGCGCGGGCCGATTGGGCACGCAGCCGCGAGTTCTGGGCCCGGTATCGCGGGCCGGCCCAGCGCGTGTCGCGCCGCGTCAACGACCTCTACCTGCGAGTCAACCGCGTGCCAGGCGGAGTGCAGAGTTACGGAGCAGTGGTCGATCTCCTGGTGGGCTACTACCTGGCAAAAGCAAGCCAGGAACCATAGCCCGAAGTATTCGTCAGAATACTTCAAGAGAAGACTCTTGCCTGGTGGCACACCGTTGCCGCCGCAAGCGTCCGGAAGCAGTGCCCACGAATCCGCGCCACGCCTGGCAGAGAGACTTCTTTTCATTATTCTGATGAATAATGTGGTCTAGCTATGGCTCGCGCAGGACGTATCCCGCCAGCATCAGCATGCCGGTGGCGAGGGCGTCGTCGTTGAAGTCGAAGGTGGACGCGTGGAGCGCCGGCCGGCCAGGGCCAACCCCCAGGCGGAAGAGCGCCCCGGGAACCTGCTCCAGGTAGAGGCTGAAATCCTCGCCGCCCATGCTCGGCGTGGCAATCTCCGCGACATTCTCGGCCCCGAGTAGTTCCGTGCCCAAGTCGCGCAGCGTGTCGACGACGCCCGCGTCGTTGATCACCACGGGCAGCTCGCGATGGTAGGCGATCTCGGCGGTCGCCCCGTGGGCCGCGGCCACACCGTTCACGGTGCGCATGAAGACCGACTGCACGTGCCGGCGCGTCTCCTCGCTCAGGGTGCGCACCGTTCCTTCGAAGAAGCACGTGTCCGGGATGACGTTGCGCGTCTTGCCGCCTTCGATATGCCCCACAGTGACCACGGCCGATTCCAGGGGGTCGACTTCGCGGCTGACGATGCTCTGCACCGCGTCGATGATCCGGGCCGAGATCAGGATCGGGTCGATGCACCGGTGGGGGTGAGCCCCATGCCCGCCACGACCCCGGACCGTCACCTGGAAGGTGTCGACGGCGGCGAGCATCGCGCCGGCACGCACGCCGATCTGACCGGCCAGGAGGTCGGGCCACGAGTGCAAAGCGACAATCCGCTCGACGTCGGGATCCTGGAGTACACCGGCCTCGACCATCCGCCGGGCGCCCCCGCCGCCCTCCTCGGCGGGCTGGAAGATCAACTTGACCGTTCCTGGAAGCTCCTGGCGCAGGCGAGAGAGGACCTCGGCAACACCCAGAAGGCAGGCGGTGTGCCCGTCATGCCCGCAGGCGTGCATCTTGCCCGCGTGCTGCGAGGCATATGGCACGCCCGTCTCCTCTGTGACCGGGAGGGCGTCCATATCCGCGCGGAGAGCCACCACGGGCCCCGGGCGCCCCCCCTGAATGAGGCCGAGCGCCCCGGTCTCATCCACGCGCAGCGCCTCAACGCCTAGCTTCTGCAGCCGCGTGAGCACCACCTGCGCCGTTCGCCGCTCTTCGAGCGCCAGCTCTGGATGCCGGTGCAGATCCCGGCGGATCTCGGTTGCCACCGGCAGCGCTCTCTCCACTTCCTGTCGCAGCCGGTTGATCTCCAAAGTAAATGCCATTGGCCATCATCCTCCCTTCCTCACTTTCCCCATTCGCCTGCGTCCTCCTGGCGCTTGTGTCCGGCATCAAGCATGCTAAGCATCCTCTGTGGGATCGCCTATGAGAACGTTGCGATAGGAGGACGCTCATGGCAGTGAAGGTGTATGGCATCAACCACATCGCTCTGGAGGTTACGGACGTCAGCGAGGCAGTGCGCTTCTACCGGGAGGTGTTCGACCTGCCGGAGCCGGACGCGGGAGAGGGACAGGCCTTCTTCCGGATGGGCGAGCACCAGTTCCTCGCTCTTTTCAAGGTGGACCGCAAGCAGCCGGATGATCACCGCCACTTCGGGATCATCGTCACCGACGATGACGAGATCGCGCGCGTGCGCGAGCGCGTTCAGGCACGCGGTCTCGCGCTGACTCCGGGTTTCGCCTGCGACTTTCGCGACCCCTGGGGCAATCGCATTCAGGTCGTCGATCTCTCTGTCTCCTCGCCCTACTGGCGCCTGGGCCGGGTGAAGATGTCGGAAGAGAGCGCGTAGCGTGGCACTGGCACGGCGCCTGCATCATCCGCGCGAGTGAACGCTTTCGATGTCGCAGGGATCACCGGGCTCACAGAACGGGATGCCGCGGAACGGCTCGAGCGCGACGGCCCCAACGAGTTGCCCACGGCGAGGGCGCGCGGGTTGGCAACCGTTGTCTGGGAGGTGGCACAGGAGCCGATGTTCCTGCTCCTGGTGGCGGCAGGCATCGTCTACCTGGCCTTGGGAAGCCTCCCCGAGGCGGGAATGCTCCTCGGCTTCGTCATGGTGGTGATGGGGATCACCATCTACCAGGAGCGAAAGACGGAGCGCGCCCTCTCGGCGCTCCGCGAGCTCTCCAGCCCGCGCGCCCTTGTCATCCGCGATGGCGAGCACCAGCGCATCGCCGGCCGCGATGTCGTCCGCGGCGACGTGATGATTCTCAGCGAGGGGGATCGTGTTCCCGCAGACGCGTTTGTCGAGTGGAGTTCCAACCTCCTGGTGGACGAGTCGCTCCTCACCGGCGAGTCCGTGCCGGTCCGCAAAACCGTCTGGAATGGAGAGGAGGCGCCCGCCCGGCCAGGGGGAGATGATCTTCCCTTCGTCTTCTCCGGCACGCTGGTAACACGCGGCCAGGCCATTGCGCGCGTCTACGCCACGGGCAGCGACGCGGAGATCGGCAAGATCGGGCGCGCGCTGCGAGAGACCGAGCCCGAGCCGACGCTCTTGGAGCGCGAGACGAGGAGGCTCGTGCGAACCCTGGCGCTCATCGGGCTTGCACTCTTCGTGCTGGTCGTTGTGGTCTATGGGCTGACCCGAGACAACTGGCTGGAGGCGCTTCTCGCCGGGATCACCCTGGCGATGGCGATGATCCCCGAGGAGTTTCCGGTCGTCCTGACGATCTTCCTGGCCCTTGGGGCCTGGCGAATCTCTCGCGAGCGCGTGCTCACCCGGCGGGTCACCGCCATCGAGACGCTCGGCGCCGCTACGGTTCTCGGGGTGGACAAGACGGGTACGATCACCCTGAACCGCCTCGCCGTGGCGCAGATCCGCGTCGGGCAGAGCCGGTATGATGCCACCCAAACCCCGGCGCCGGACCTCCCCGAGGAGCTGCACCGCGTGGTGGAGTACGCTGTCCTGGCCTGCCAGCAAGAGCCCTACGACCCGATCGACCGGGCGCTGGTGAGCTTCGCCAACGAGCAGCTGGCGCGCACCGAGCACCTCCATGCCGACTGGACGCTGGTCCGAGAGTACCCCCTCTCGCCGGAACTCCTGGCGCTATCGCACGTCTGGCTCTCCCCGGAGGGCGAGGAGTATATCATCGCCGCCAAGGGAGCCCCGGAAGCCGTGGCCGATCTCTGCCACCTTGCTCCCGGCGAGCTTCGCGAGATGGAAGCCGTGGTCAGCGACATGGCGGAGGATGGCCTTCGCGTCATCAGCGTGGCGGCAGCCAGCTTCCGGCGTGGCGAGCTCCCCGGCGAGCAGCACGACTTCCCGTTTGAGTTCCTCGGGTTGATCGGCCTCGTCGATCCGATTCGGCCGGACGCCCCCAAGGCGCTGGACGAATGCCGCCAGGCCGGGATCCGCGTGGTGATGATCACCGGCGACTATCCAGGCACCGCGATACACGTCGCCCGCCAGATCGGGCTCACTCCCGCCGACGAGGTCCTCACCGGGCCGGAGATGGCGGAGATGGACGACGCACAACTACGAGAGAGAGCACGCACCACCAGCATCTTCGCGCGCGTCGTTCCGGAACAGAAGCTGCGCCTGGTGAACGCGCTCAAGGCCAACGGCGAAGTCGTGGCGATGACGGGTGACGGCGTGAACGACGCCCCGGCGCTGAAGGCGGCTCACATCGGGATCGCCATGGGGGGCCGGGGCACGGATGTCGCCCGAGAGTCCGCCGCCCTCGTCCTGCTCGACGATGACTTCTCGTCCATCGTCCACGCGGTCCGGCTGGGGAGGCGCATCTTCGATAACCTGCGCAAGGCGATGGCCTACGTCCTCTCCATCCACGTGCCAATCGCCGGAATGTCGCTCGTTCCCGTCCTGGCCCAGCTGCCTCTCGTCCTTCTCCCGGCGCACATTGCCTTTCTGGAGCTAATCATCGACCCGGCATCCTCCACCGTCTTTGAAGCGGAGGCAGCTGAGGAGGGAATCATGCGCCGGCCCCCGCGCTCCCGGGCAGAGGCACTTTTCAACCGCCGGATGGTGCTTCTCAGCGTCCTGCAAGGTATAGGCGTCTTCCTGGTCGTGCTGGCGGTCTTCGCGGTCGCCCGTTACCGCGGGCTCACCGAGTCCGAGGCGCGCGCGCTCACCTTCACCACGCTGATCTTCTCGAACCTGGGCCTCATCTACACCAACCGCTCTTGGAGCCGCACCATCCCCGCGCTCCTGCGCACGCGCAATACGGCGCTCTGGGCAGTGACCGGGGTGACTCTCCTCGCCCTCGCGCTGGTCCTCTATGTGCCCCTCTTGCGCGACCTGTTCGACTTCGCGCCTCTGGGTGGCTGGGAAGTGGTGCTGGCCCTCGTGGCGGGCGTGCTCAGCATCCTGTGGTTCGAAGTCCTCAAAGTGATGGTACGCACGCCGATTCAGGCAATTCGCGAGCGCCCTCGGAGGCAGGAGCTTCGGGCTCGCTAGAGGCCCCAGCCTTCTTTCAGCCGGCGCGCCGCCTCGAGCGCATGGTAGGTGAGGATCAGATCCGCGCCAGCGCGCTTAATCCCGAGCAGGATCTCCATGGCGATCCGGTCGCCATCGATCCACCCGTTCGCCGCAGCCGCCTTCACCATCGAGTACTCGCCGGAGACGTTGTAGGCGGCCAGGGGGAGATCAAACCGGTCGCGCGTCTCTCGGATGATGTCGAGGTAGGCGAGTGCCGGCTTGACCATCACCATGTCGGCGCCCTCCGCCACATCGAGGGCGATCTCGCGCAACGCCTCGCGCCGATTCGCCGGGTCCATCTGATAGGCGCGCCGGTCGCCAAACTGCGGCGCCGAGCCCGCGGCTTCCCGAAACGGGCCATAGAACCCCGACGCGTACTTTGCCGCGTAGGCCAGAATCGCGACCTGCTCGAAGCCGTGCTCGTCGAGCGCCGCCCGGATCGCCCCGATGCGACCATCCATCATGTCTGATGGAGCGATGATCTCCGCGCCGGCCTGCGCGTGCGAAACCGCGGTGCGCTGCAGCAAGGCGAGCGTGGCATCATTCTGGACCTGACCATCAGAGCCCACCACGCCGCAGTGGCCGTGCGAGGTGTACTCACAGAGGCAGACGTCGGTAATCACCAGCAGATCCGGGTGCGAGCGTTTGATAGCGCGGATGGCGCGCTGGACAATCCCGTCTTCCGCATAGGCCGAAGAGCCCACCTCGTCCTTTGCATCTGGCACGCCGAAGAGAAGCACTCCCGGAATGCCGAGCGAGGCGATCTCATCCATCAGGTAGGGAAGCCGGTCGACCGACCAGTGGTAGTTGCCGGGCATGGCGGCAATCTCACGCTGGATGCCAGTGCCCTCAACGACGAACAAGGGGTAGATAAGGTCAGCGGTGGAAAGGTGCGTCTCGCGCACCAGGCGGCGGTGCGCCTCGGTCACGCGCAGCCGGCGCATCCTCACTCGTGGAAACTCGGACATGTGACTTCCTCCCGCGGTTGCAACCGCTTGCCGCCCCACGCAACCACGGGACGGCGTGTACTTGAAAAGGGGCTGGCAGGCATCGCCTGCCAGCCCCACACTAATCTATCGCGCGCCAGGCGCTATGCGAAGTAGCGATCGGGAGGCGCCATGCGCGGGCCATACTGGCCAGCCATGGCCTGCAGGCGCGCGACGCGATCCGCGGTCGACGGGTGCGTGCTGAACAGCTTCATCAGCGACTGGCCCGAAAGCGGGTTCACGATGAAGAGGTGCGCCGTGCTCGGGCTGGATTCCATGGGCATCATCTGCGCGCCACGCTCCAGCTTCATCAGCGCACTGGCCAGGGCCAGCGGCTGCCCGGAGATCTCCGCACCAGCAGCATCGGCCGCGTACTCGCGCGTTCGCGAGATCCACAGCTGGATCAGCAGGGCAATGAACGGTGCGATCAGCGCCGTCACCAGCAGCGCCACGCCAGAGCCGCCCTCTTCGTCATCGTCGCTGCGCCCCATGCCGCCAAACATGGCTCCCCAGCGGATCATCGTTCCAAGATAAGAGATGGCACCGGCAATCGTCGCCACGATGGTGCTGATCAGGATGTCTCGGTTGCGGACGTGGCCCAATTCGTGGGCGACCACGGCCGACAGCTCATCCTCGTTCAGCATCCCCATGATCCCCTCGGTCACGGCAACCGCCGCGTTCTGCGGGTTGCGCCCCGTCGCGAACGCGTTGGGGGTGGCCGTAGGAATCACATACACCTTTGGCTTCGGGATACCGGCGCGCATCACCAGATTATCCACGATCGCATGCAGCCGAGGCGCCTCGGCCGGCGAGACTTCCTGGGCTCCATACATGCGGAGGACGATTTTGTCGCTAAACCAGTAGGCACCGAAGTTCATCACCCCAGCGAAGATCAGGGCCATGAACGCGCCTTCTGGCCCGCCCATCGCATTGCCGATGGCAACCAGTATCCCGGTGAGCGCCGCCAGCAGCACCGCCGTTTTGACGCTATTCAACATCTCGTGTCACCTTCCAGGCACCGCGTTCACCGAACTGCCGGGCTGCATGATTGCACCCGGTCTACCTACTAACTATTATACGCCATTTTTCCGCTGGCGCAAAGATCTTGCCACTCGCCCGGCAGGATAGAGGGCACGAGGCGAGATAGAGAGCCCCACCTCGTGCTCAACTCCGTGCTCAAGAGGTGGCCGGCTCCTGCTCTTCCTTCTTCTCCACGATGGCGGCGATATTTCCGAGCCATGCCTGGAAGTTCGGCTGCACCATGAGGGTCTTCCCCGCGGCGGCAATCGCGGGTCCAACGACCGGGGCGATGGAGGTATACTCGGTTGTAAGGGTCACCTCGGTGCCATCGGGCACCGGCTCCAGGTTCATACGCCCGCGTTGCCGCAACCCGAACGCACCCTTATCACTGGCCCAACCGATGGTGCCGGCCTCGTAGTCCCACCACTTGTGGTACTCTGCCCACCATGCGCCCAAGGGGCTGGTCCCCTCCACGCGATAGCGCACCCCCTCGGGAGAGCTCTCCAGAATGGAGACGCTCCGGATCGCAGGGATGAGCTGCACCTCGCGGTCTACCTGGCGTACGAGGTCGATGATCGCCTCTTTATCGGCATGGATCACGCGTTTGAGAGCGACTCTCACGGAGTAACCGCTGCGCCGGAGCATCTCTCCGACGACGGCGGCGACCAGGGCAGCTCCCGCCATCGCCCCAGCCGTCCGCTTCTTCTCCATCCGCTCCTCCTTCCGAGGCAGGCGCTGCCCCAGAATCTACTTCCCCAGCAGAGCCTGCACCTGCTCCTCGAAGGCCGTGATCTCAAGCAGCGACGAGAGCACCCCAATCTCCAACCGGTATTCCCTGCATTCTCCCGGTTCGAGGAATTGGAGCCTGCCCGCCGCGCGCTCCTGATCGCGCCCGCCCACGAGGCAGTTGGAAGGCTCCATGCCCACCACGTAGGTGCCCTGCCCCATCATCTTCCACTCAACGAGATACGGCAGTTCGTTGCGCGAATAAGCGACGTAGACGCCAAACCCGGTGCCCGCGTCGGTGTCTCGGTTCACGACGGCCGCCGAAACCATGCCATCGGCGCCGGCCGCCAGGTCGTGATAGTACACCTTCTCCTGATACCCGGGCCGCGGCGCGTGAAACTCGGCGTATGCCTCGCGCTCCTTCTCCGCCTCCGCGTCGCGCGGCTGCACGCTGCGCGACGGCGCGAGGAGCACCGAGCCCTCATCCACCACGGGGAAGCCCAGGTTGATGTGATACAGAAGCATATGCTCGGTCGTCTGGTAGCCCTCGTTCTCGACGCGGTCATGGATCCAGAAGCGGTTTTCGCCCAGGCGAGTGAAGATCTTCCGGGAGAGAACGATGTTCTCGCCAAACACGCGCGCCTCACGCACCTTGCCGGACGCCCAGATGACGTAGTCGTCGCCATCCCACTCCGCATCCAGATGCACGCTGTCGGCGGGAAGGTGCGAGACGCGCCCATGAAGCCCCAGTTCCTCGCCCTGATCCACCGTGGGTGCACCAGCATAGGTCAGGCCGCAGGTGGTCACCAGGCCACCACCGAACGTGCGCAGCCATCCCAGTCCCTCTGGCTCATAATAGGCGGGATGGGCTACGCCAGCGGAGGACATCCAGCAGAGCGACTTGCCCTGCCAGCGCGCTGCGGAGATATCCATCCCGCGGTCCAAGAGCACGCTGAACTCCAGGCCGGTGCCAGTCCAGAAATCGGCCACGCGCGTACCCGCAGCGCGGCCATCCGCCAGCACCCCCGCTCGAACGCCGGCGAGCTGCTCCATGCTCCCCACGTGCGTCCGAAGCTCCTCCTTGCTGAACTGCTTGCCGAAGAGTTTTGGCATCGTGCACCTCACGAGTTGGTCACCCGCGTGCCTCCGCCCTGGCAGGATCACCGGGCCAGAGTACACGGGAAAGGCGAGGAGTCGAAGCGACGGCCGAGGAATCACCGCTCGCGCGGGCTTGGGGTCCGACACACCAGGGCGGAGCCGCCGCGACCTACTCCGTCATCCCTGCTGCTTCGTCGCGCGTTATTGTACCATAGGGCAGAGGGCGTGTCAAGGGCAACGCTCTGGCCACGAGTGGATGCCGAGCTACACCCTGAACCCGAAGAGCGCCCATGCTACGGCCACGAAGGGGTCGGATAACTCAGCCCAGGGTGCGGGCACCCCGGCTAGTGTTCCGGCAAGAGCCCCCCATCCTAAAGGGCGGCAAACCGGGCTGGGTGCCCGCATATCCCCATCCGTATCCGTCACCTTCATCCGTGGTACCGCCGCGCTGGCAGGCCCGGATGCGCCACACCCTGGGCCACAGTTCTCATCGGGAGTGCCGGCCGCACCGACACTCCCTGCGGTTCCAGGGGCAGGCTCGCTCTCCTCGAGGAGGTTGCCTTCTGCAGGTAGGCAAACCGCGACTGCTTCACGCTCCATACCACGTGCACGGGAGTGCCGATGGGCGTCCAGTTGAAGAGCCATATCGCGTCGGCTTTGGAGAGGCGGTAACACCCTCGGGAGCGCCGGCGCGGCCCGGTCGCGCTAAAAAGGCTGGAGTAATGGAAGCCCTGGGCAGTGTGCCCGAGGCGCATCCAATACGGCATGCGCGCCCCTTCCTCACCGTTGCGGATCGGCTGCCCATGCCGGTTGTACAGGTTCGAGCGCTTCTCAATCAGCTTTTCGGTGACACGAAAGGTACCCAAGTACTTCTTCTTGAAGACGACTCCGTGGTTTGTGATGATCGGGCCCCGAACCAACCGCCCGTTTTCCAGCGGGTAGACTAGCCCTGCCTCGTAGTCGACCACGATCTCCTTCCGCGCCTCCGCCGGCGCCGCGAAGCCCACCCACAACAAGATCCACACGCCGATCCACCTGGCCAGAATCGTGTATGTCATGCCTCCTCCAACACATCTTGTCACATCGGCAGCATACACTGCACCTACCCCCGCCCACGGCGACTCATGCCAGGATCGTCGCAACCCACTGGAGGATGCCCGAGATCGCTCTGCCGGCCCGCGATCCCCGGCTCGGACCGAAAGGTAGCCCGGAGCAGCGCGTCGAACGAAGTGAGCGAGCCCCATCGTACCGCGCTCGCATCCGCGATGTCGCCGGGGCCACTACCGATTTGGAGAGTTCATCAAGATGCGCATCCTCGTTCGCCCGACCCACGCAGGGGCGCCCCTTTTCCAGGAGACAGCGCGGAGCGGCGCATGAGCGACCACTGGGATCTCCTCGGTCTGGGGGCAGTCGCCGTTGACGACCTGCTCTATGTGGAGCACTATCCGCAGCCGGAAACGAAGACACCGGTGCATGACAGGCGCCGGGAAGGAGGCGGGTTGGCCGGCACCGCGCTGGCGGCCGCAGCCCGCCAGGGCGCGAAAGCCGCCTATTTCGGTGTTTTGGGGGATGATGAACTCTCTCGCTTCACACTGCGCGAGTTCGAGCGCGACGGCGTCGATTGCTCGATGGTGATCCGGCGTGCTGGCGCCCGGCCCATCCACTCCACAGTGATCATCGAGGCCTCTACCGGGCGACGCACCATTCTCTTCACGCGCGCCGGATTCACCGCGCCACAGCCAGATGAGATCCCCGCATCGCTCGTCGCTCGATGCCGCATCCTCTTCCTCGACCACACGGTAGCCGAGGCGGGAGTGCGCGCGGCGAGCATCGCCCGGGAGCATGGCATTCCCGTACTCGCCGACCTCGAGCGCGATACCGGCCCGAAGCTGGCGGAGCTACTCCCCCTGATCGATCACCTGGTTCTGGGGATCCGCTTTGGGTCACACCTGACGGGCGAAGAGGATCCTGTCGCGATCACGCGCGCGCTCGCTTGCCCGGCGCGCAGAAGTTGCGTGGTGACGGCGGGAGAGCGCGGGTGCTGGTACTCCATCGCCGGCGGGGAGGTACGCCACCTTCCGGCGTTCCCGGTGCGCGTCGTCGATACCAACGGGTGCGGCGACGTGTTTCATGGGGCCTACGCGGCGCAGCTTGCACGAGGCGAGAGGATCGATGCGGCGGTGCGCTTCGCAAGCGCGGCAGCCGCGATCAAGGCCACGCGGCCCGGGGGAAGATCGGGAATCCCGCAACACGGCGAGGTGGAACGCTTCCTGGCCGAGAGAGGGTGACCGCAACCCGTGGTGGCGACGGGCGAAGGCAAGGGCGCGGCGAGTTCCGCCACGGCCCTGCGGCCTACTCCTCGGCGTCCGGCGGGCGCAACGGGAGGCAGAAACTGAAGAGGCTCCCCTTCTCCACCTCGCTCTCCACAGAGACACTCCCTCCGTGCGCTTCCACCAGGTGCTTCACCAGATAGAGGCCGATTCCGCATCCATACGTCTGGCGCTTGTCGCGGTTATCCAGGCGGTGAAAACGTTCGAAAATCCTCGGCAACTCCTCGCGCGGGATGCCCACTCCATGGTCGCGCACCGAGACGCGAATCCCATCGTCTTCGGGGGTGACCTGGACCAGGACCTCGCCTCCGCCAGGTGAGAATTTGATCGCGTTGCTGACGAGGTTGACGAGCACCTGCTCGATCTTTGCCTCGTCTCCGAGAATAGGAGGAAGCCCTGGGAAGAGATCGGCGCGCAGGGTGTGCTTGGACACATACGCGCGTTGCGTCTCCACCACGCGCTCCACCAGCGCGGCGATATCCACCGGCGCGAGCGTCAACTCTAGCCGCCCCGTGGATTGAATCCGCGAGAGGCTGAGGAGATCGCCAATCAGGCGCGAGAGCCGCTCGCACTCGGCATCCACGATCTGATAGAACTCCTGACGTGTCTTCAGATCGTAGAACCCCTTGGTATCCTCGCGGAGGGTTGAGATGAAGCCTCGGATCGTGGTGAGGGGCGTGTTCAGCTCGTGAGAGATGGTGGAGAGGAAAGCCGATTTCATCCGTTCGAGGCTACAGATCTCGGAGATGTCGTTGAACACCAACGCCACGCCGATCAGGTCGCCGCTATCGGTGCCCCGGACGAGCGCCGTCTGGATCTGAAAGGCGGCCTCGTGCTCTTGCCCGCTGCCCGAATCAACGAAGGTGAGCGTCAACTCCGCCTGAGAGACCTCTTGGTTGGCTGCGAGCGCGAGGCGCAGCATCTCCTTGACCTGGTCGTTGGCGATCACCTCCGTGTAGGGCTTGCCGATATGCGCATGGCCCTCGAGCCCCAACACCGCCCCAGCCGAAGCGTTCATCAACATCACCCGGCCGTCGGTGCCGACGAGGACCAACCCGGCAGAGAGGCTCTCGATGGTGGCCGCCATCTTGTTCTTCTCCTCGATCACCTCGAAGAGAAGCTTGGCATTGGCGATGACCGCCGCCGCGTTGCGCGAGAGCACGCCCAGAAGGTGCAGATCTTCCTCGCCAAACTGCCCCCCGTAGCGTTTGTCGAAGACGTGAAGGACGCCAATCGTCCGCCGGTCGGTGACGCGGCCCTGATCATCGCGCTTTTCGATAGTGAGGGGCACCGTGGCGGAGTTGCGCACCTGGAGCACCTCCGCCATCCATCGCTCCGCGCGCTCATCCAAGGCCAAATCATGGACCACCAGGGGCTGGCCCGTCTGAAACACAGCCCCGGAGATCCCGCGCGAATCGGGAATCCGGAAAGTGCGCAGCTGCTCCTCCGTCAATCCAAACGCCGGAGAGTGAGCAAAGAGCTCCATGGTCCGCGGATCGTGCAAGAGGAAAACGCACTTCTCCGCCTGGAGGATCATGGCAATCTTGGTGATCAGACGCTTGAGCGTCTCCTCCAGCTCAGGCTCGCTGGTAATCGGAGAAGAATCGAGGGAGGCCACCGCGGGGACGCTCCCCGCGTGCTGATGAGAAGGCGACGCAGACGTACCGCGCGCTTCCAATTCCTTGATTCGGGCGTCGCGCGCCCGCAGTGACGCCTCCAACTCCCGCACGCGCGTTTCCAGGCGCGTCACCATCGATTCCAGCTGGCGTGAACGCTCCACTGCCTTCTGGAACTGCTGCGTGATCACCCGAACGTCATCTACCACTCTTGTTCCCTGGGGCATACGACATCCTGCGCGCGGGGGCGGCCCCGCCTCCGTCCACCACTCGTACAGCCCGCGACAGCGCAACTTGCTGCCGCGGCCATTATACCACAATCGGTGGGCACAGGCAATCAGCCCCGCGCAGAGC